>Ga0315310_10001491_pt1 | contig 14820 bp, 14 predicted proteins | sample TDP5_MG_FD_203630 | JGI IMG/M metagenome (GOLD analysis project Ga0315310, IMG submission 203630) | Freshwater sediment microbial communities from Lake Towuti, South Sulawesi, Indonesia - TDP5 | ecosystem: Environmental > Aquatic > Freshwater > Lake > Sediment | place: Indonesia: South Sulawesi... | reverse complement strand
AAGTTGCTCATCAGTGAATTTTTCTCTCTTGAGGAATTTATCAGCTGATATTAATTTTCCAGGGCATCTATTATACTATTTTAAACGAATTTCCCTGACGAACTTGCGCTCAGGAGATCTGTATAGTCGTTCAATCTCGGCCTGCTCTTCTTTGCTGATGTAGGGCGCAAGTACTAACTTTAGCTTCGCCATCTCCTCGGCTAATGCATCACGAACTGCTTCTTTGATGATTTTTTTAAGTTTAATTTCATTCACAGCACCTACAACTCCCATAATAATCTCCTTTTCCTAATCCTATTCTATATAAAAAATCTTTAAAGTCAATTACTAGCATTGATTCGGCTATATTGCAAAAATATCTTTCTACTCACCAACCAATACTTGGCAATTATTTAAATGAGACTTTCATTCCATAATTCCAAAATTAAGAAATTGGAAAATTTTGAAAAGATATATTTATGATTTTGTGATGTAGAAATTACCCAGGGCAAGGGCATCAAGCCCGGAATTAATGAAGGTGTCCAAGGCATCCTTTGGTGAGCAGACAATCGGTTCACCATGCAGGTTAAAGGAGGTATTCAAAATACCACCGACACCGGTTAGGCGCTCAAAGGCCTTCAAAATCTGATAATAACCCGGATTCCAATCTTTACGTACAACCTGGGGACGACAGGTCAGATCATAAGGATGCAAGGCGGCAATTAAATCTGAATGTGCCTTTGATTTAGTTGGAAACGCCATAATCATATATGGTGCATAAAAATTCTTTAGATTGATAATATAATCCTCTGCCTTCTCTTAAAAAATTTGGCAGAAAGTTTTTTTGTCCATTTGTTTCCTCTTTTCTCACTTTCGTGAGAAAGCGAGAAAGTCATATAACTGTATTAGTCAGTCCTTTAACATGGTGATAATCATGCTATTATAGATTAATCGGCCATTATTATTAAGGACATAATATGTTAAACCATTGTTGACATTTGACTTAAGAAAATCACAGCGCTCAAGAATTTTCAAATTTCTTGCAGTAGTTTTATATGGTAGATTGACCAATTCCGAGATCTCCCCTATCTCCCGCGCTCTGCCATCGAGCAGTATTTGCAGTATCATCAACCGCTTCTCATTGGCTGCTACTTTAAGGACTTTGGTGATTGTTCTCAGTTTTAATGATTCCTTCATGGTCACTATACTACACTTCCCACACCTCTTGATTCACCCTGCAACATGTGGCTTTCTCACTTTCGTGAGAAAGCGAGAAATGGCTTTATGTTTACAAAATCCATCGGAGTTTGGTGCGGGTAAGCAATATCAGTAATAGAAATTTCGGGAAGATGATCTGACGACGGATGCGTTTCGGGTCGACGAGCAGACGATAGACAAATTCCAGACCATTATTACGCCAGAAAGGCGGTGCAAGTTTGGCTACACCAGCAAGCACATCGAAACTGCCGCCCACGCCCATTAAAAGTTTTGTATGCAACTTCGAGCGATTAGCATATATCCATTTTTCTTGTTTGGGCGATCCTAAACCGACAAAGACGATATCTGGCTTAAATTTATTTATATTGTCAATTATAGGTTTATCATCGTTAAAATAACCATTATGGTAACCTACGATATTTATACTGTCATGTGATTTACGTAATTCGCTGATTGCTTTGGTAACAACATCTTCCCTGCTTCCCAATAGATATATAGAATATTTCTTTTGCTTGGCGAGTTTTAGTATCTCAAGAAATAAATCAAATCCCGGAACTCGGTCAGTCGGATATCGGTATAGTATTTTTGTCGCTAAACTTACACCTACGCCATCAGGTATGATCAAATTTGCATTGCTTATAATTTTTCTAATTTCTTTATTCTTCAGACTCATCATAATTTTTTCAGCATTCTGTGCGATAATATAGGAACAATCACAGTTATCACTTTCCTTAATTAAGGCCTCAATAAAACCAATCGCTCCCTGCATATTAATCTTATGTACAGGAAGTCCAAGAACATCAATCTCTTGTAGTTTCATCCTAAGCTTTGTTGTTCCCCAACTTTGAATTTTATAATTTCACAATTCGACAATTCCAAAATTATCGAATCTTCGAATGATTGGAATTTGAGGTCTTGATATTTACTAATTAACATGAAATATGTCAGGTGTATTGTAACAATGATAAAGCATAAAACATCCAGATATTGGGCCAGCGCAAATATGGAATCTTATTGGTTAAAATTTTTGTTTTTTGAAAATAAAAATAGCCTTTTTCTTCATCCCACATATTATCAATCGCCCACCGGGCAATGCTGTTTGCCATTTGGACCGCCCCGTGATCGAATTCCCTGAACATCAAAAAAGTAATTATTCCCTGGGCAGAACAGTGCAGGTCAATCGGATAAATTTTGTTGTTGTAGTAATGCGGCAAACCGTCTTTTTCAAAAAAAACTTGTTTATAATATCTGTAAGCATTGTGCATGATGCGCATATATTGGGCATTTTTGTCTTCGAGGTCGCTGTATTTAGCTATATTAAAAAGAGAAACGAGTACGAATCCTGTATGGAAACTATCAATAAATTTCTGTTCAGGCGCTGTGCCCTGGTAAATAGAGCCATCAGGATTAAAATGCGCAAGTGTAAAATCTACGGCTTTGCCGGCGATCGTTAAAAGATCCGTCTCTTTGGTATGGTTATATACTCGTACTAAGAGCTCGGCAGCCAGCAGATTTGCATTGTGGGTCACCGACTGGTCAAAGGGGGAATAACTGAAGCAGAAAGCGCTATCATTAGTTATTAAGTTATTAGTGATTAAGTTATTGTGTATAGCTTTACGATAAGTACGATGCAGGTCTTTTAAGATAAAATCGCACGATGAGCGCGCGATATCCAGATATTTGCTGTCGCCAAACGCTTCATAAGCATCAAGAAACACATTAGCAATAAAACTTGTGTTAACCACGGTAGGCTCACCTTTTGGTACGAAAAATACGGCAGATTGCCAATCAAAATTATATCCCCAGCATGCGCCATGATATTTTTTATTCGTATTCTCGGTTAACCACGATAAAATATCCATCGCCTTTTTCTTATATTCATCATTTTGCATTTTTTTGAAGGTATGAATATAAGTCTTTGCCAGAAGCCCCATCCCTTTCGGATTTCTACCTTTTGGGACACCAAAAAGCCACCGCATATTAACTGGCGTTCTTTTCATAAACTGCTGTGTATACAACCGTAACTTTGAGCTATTAAATGTCCAAAATCTCAAAAACTTGCTATTCAAACCATCATAAGGATCCCACCCATAAAAATCATTTAATTTAATAAACGACAGCAATTTGGATAAGACACTACCTAGATGCATTGCGTATGCTCAGCTTTATTTCACAATAAATGTTTTCTTTGTAGTGAACCAATCAATAATAATATGTATGCAATCTTTGTTGGTTTGTTTTGTTTCGATAAATTTCTGCGGAAATTATCAATGATATCACTTCAACTTCACAAGCTCATTTTGTCTGTTTTTTGTTCCTATCATACCCATTATTAATGCAAACACTAATTCTGAGTACATATCAGTCATTGGTGCATCAATTAGTAAAATGTTGCACAAATTAATCGGCGATTTTTTACTAATTTACTAAAAATAAAACCTTGTCTTTTTACTCTTTCTAATCAAGGATAATGTTTGTAAAACTTTGCTATTCAAATCATTAAAAGGATCGCAACCGATCCATTTATATTTTTCACAATAATAATAGAGCTTTTCTATGAGTAGAAGTATATTTATCATAATATTAATTTTCCATAAAAAATTTTCATGTAATTATAACACAAAACTCACAAGTTTCATTATTGGGACCACACAAGAAGATTTTAATTGTAAACATAGTGATTCGTATTCACTTAACCAGGTAAAATTTAGCAATCCTAACAATCACTCATTAGAAGCTTATATAACCAAATTTTATGGGTAATTTTTGTATTAGAAATTGATATTTACCACTTTTTGTTCTTGGTATTTCAGATATATATGCGATATTAATTTCTAAATTTTGCCCTACTACTTGTTGAATCTTGAATTTTATTTCGTCTTCATCTTCTTGGCAATAATTTTTTTCTCTGATGATTCTCATAAGTACTTTTCCTTTTTCAGATTGTTCTATTTGCATTTGTTTAATTTTCTCAAATGCTTTAAAGTGTTGGCCAAAAATTAAACCCGTCAATGTTACGAGTGCATCATTTTTAGTCACTACGAATTCTTGCAATCTTCCTTCAATTCTCTCTAACATAACATGGTTTTTGCCACATTCGCATTTATAATCTATATAACTTGCAAAATCTTGTGTTCTATATCTTATCAAAGGCATAACATAATTGTTAAATGTTGTGCCCACAATTTCACCTATAACTTTTTCTTGTCTAATGGGTTTATTGTTTCTATCAATCAATTCTACATAGCTGTATTCTGGATATATATGGTAGTAATTACTGCATTCACAATTACCTGCGAAAACAGCCATTTCAACTTGGCCATATAATGTTATGATTGGACAGTTAAATACATTTTTAAATAACTCAATTTGCCATGTATACAAATCCTCAGAAGAGGAAAAAATCGCTTTTAGGTTCTGAAAAGACGGTATATTATTTTTCTTCATAAATTTTGCTAAAATAGTAAGGGCTGATGGGTAGACATGAAAATATTTAGGTTTGAAATATCTTATTTGTCTAATATAGGAAGGTAAATTTTCATCTATCATATGATAGATAGATAATATTAATTTATTTTTAATAGGCATATATTCCCAAAAACTGTTTGAGGAACACGAGGCAGGCTCTCCTCTTAGAATTACTATTTTCTCACCTAATTTATATCCAACTCTATTCCAAAGATTGGTAACAAAGGCTTGTTCAATAGATCTAGATACTCCTTTTTCATAATATAGACTTAAAGGAGTTCCGGTCGAGCCCCCTGTCGTTACTTTTAAAAGTCTATATTTACGATAATTTTGTGCAATTAATTCATTTAAATTGCTTCTAATTAACTCTTTAGTTAATAAAGGTACTTTGTGAAAATCATCAAAATTTCTTATATCTTCTGGTTTTATACCTTTTTCTATAAACATTTTCTTATAGAAAGGAATATTATTATATGCATGTTCTAACAAATTCTTTATTTTTACCCATTGATATGCTCGAATTTTTTCTAAAGACCACCATTGAGAGCTTTGGAGAAATTTATAAGTATTACTAAAAATCTTGCCATATCGTAAATTTACCGGTAATTTTCTATATAAATTCCCACAAATATATCTAAACCATTGGGGGCTCGTAGTATAATATTTTTTGTAAGGATAAAATATATCTTCCATAGAAATTAATACTAAAAATTTTCTTTCACATTATTAATTTTTTATATATTTTAGAAATCCAATAATAAAATTTTGATAAGCTGAAATTGTCATTTACTTTTATTATATTGTTCCTTTCCATTAAATATCTTAATTTTCTATTTCGTAATAATAAGATAATTCTATTGGCTAAAGTATGATAATCTCCTGGGTCAATGAGAAATCCGTTCACACCATCTTCTATTATTTCTGGAATACCACCAATAGAGGTTGCAATTATTGGTAATCCAGCGGCCATGGCTTCAATTAACACATAAGGTAATCCTTCATTATAAGAAGGTAAAACAAGCATATCAACAGAATTATATAGTTTTACTTTTTCATCTTCCTTTACCCAACCCCAACATAATATATAGTTATTCAAATTTATGTTGCTGTTCTTAATTTGTAACTCTATTGCATATCTATTACCTGTTAAGACAAATAAAATGTTATTATAATCTTTGACAATAACAGGAATGGCTTTCAAGATATCAATTAATCCCTTTCTAATGGGATCAACACCTCCAATGAAAAGTATCTTAAAGCGCTTATTCGACAAAATAGATAATTTTTTATTAACACTAAAGGATTTGGGAATATTTATGCAACTCGGTATTATTGTTAGACGCTTATTCGGGATAAATGTTGCTATCAAATCCTTAATTCTTTTTGATAATAGAGCGAGTAAATGCGGTTGTTTAAGCACATATCTTATCATATATTTAAATAAATTGTTACTTGATTCATAAAACACATCAAAAGCTCCTAAATAATGAACAAAGATTTTTTTATTATATAATTTTGAAATTAATATATAAATAGAATTTTCCCAAAAACCAAAATAACTAACCATAGTTATATGGACAATCTGCGGATTCTTTAATAGTAAAAAAAGAGGAAATCTTAATATATTGAACAATGTAATGAAAAAACCTACAGCAAAACGAAATATACCAGCATTTAATACAGCAACGTATCCAATGTCTGGTCGTCCATTCAAGAGTATTTTTTCAGGACGAGTAATATTAAAATGTATAGATTCGTATCCAATTTGCGAATTTAATAAATCTTGTACGTATTTACTAACTCCGCCAGTTCTTTGTTTTGGACCTATAATAATCACTCTAGTCATTATTATACCAGTTTAATGTTGAACGCAAACCCTCTTCCAATGAATATTGTGGAACATAAGAAAGTTTTTGTAATTTAGATATATCTGCCTTCCATATTGCTGCATCGCCCGGTCTTATATGCTTAGTAAAAATTAATTTTGGATTTATTTTCATTATGTTGATTAATGTTTGTGCGATTTTTAAAGTTGTATAGCTTTTTCCACATGCAACATTATATATGTTACCATTAAATTGGCTATATAGAGCCACCTTTAGTAAACTCTGTATCACATCATTTACATAAACCATATCCCTTGTCTGAGTTCCATCACCAATTATTACAAGTTTTTTAGGATCATTACTTAATTTTTCTATAAAATCGAAGACAATTTGCTTCTTTTGTCTTGGGCCATATACAGAAAAAAATCTAAGTGATGCAGTTTTAATACTATATAGTTGACTATAAACATTAACATACCGTTCGGACGCCAATTTTGATACACCATATGGTGATATTGGAAAAGTTGGATCAGTTTCTCTAATAGGTAACCTAATAGGATTACCATATACAGCGGCAGATGATGCATAGATAATTACTGAAGGAAGTTTATTTTTTCTGACTGTTTCAAGTAAATTAAAAGTTGCCGTCAAAGTATTTTTGCAATCATAACTAGGGTTTCGAATAGAAGGCGGCACATATGATGGACCAGCTAAATGAAAAATTATATCGTAGGTATTCGTTATCAGCAATCTTTTAAATCTTGGGGATAACACACTTGATTTTATGAATTTTATTTTATTTATAATTTTTTTGAGATTATTTATTATGCCTGAAGACAAATTATCGACCACACTGACACTTGCTCCCATACTGACTAATTCTTCACAAAGGTGACTACCTATGAAACCTGCGCCACCAGTTACAAGAACATTTTTACCTTTAATATTGAATTTTGAGTTGTTCATGGCAAATTAAATTCTTCCTTACTAATAATGTTTCATAAAGTGTTTCTCTTTCTTTTATCATTGTATCAATGTTAAAAAATTCTACAACCCTTTTTCTTGCTGCATTACCCATTTTTAATCTCAGTTGCTCATCTTTTAATAGTACGACAACCTTTTCAGCAAGCATCTCTGAATTCCCAGGTTGAATAAGAAAACCTACTTCTCCATCAATAATTATTTCGTCGACAGCTCCTACATTTGTTGAAACTACGGGTATTCCCATAGCCATAGACTCAAGCAAAGCGTTAGGAAAAGTTTCGACCTCAGACGATGACGATAAAACAGAAATATCAAAAAGTGAAAGAACTTGTGGTACATCTATTATATTACCAGCAAATATTACATTTGCAGAAATATTTAATTCGAATGCAATTTTCTTTATGTTTTCTCTTTCCGGACCATCTCCCACAATCAAGAACTTTACATCAGATACCAGCCGCAATATTTTTCGAGCAGCTTTTAAAAAAAGCTCATGGCCCTTTGTTGGACGAAGCGTGGCAAGAATACCAACAACCTTGCATGTATCACGAATTGCAAATCTATTTTTCATCTCATTGTCTTTAGGTTTTGGATGAAATTTATTAATGTCGACTCCATTGTAAATTACCTGCATTTTATCATTAGGGATATGTTCAACTTTATTAAGAAATAGTTTTTGAGCTTTGGCCACAACTATAATTTTATCTGTTAAGTAAGATAAATATCTGTTAATAATTGTATATATCCCCTGCCGTCCCGAACCCATTGAATGTTCTGTAGCAATAATAATTGGCACGTGTGCTAATATCGCCGCTATTCTACCAAATAAATTGGCAATTACTAGGGTAGTTTGGACAATTTGAATATGTTCTGTTTTCATTATTGCTATCAATTTTAGAACGACTGATAGATCATACTTAAATCGTCGCCGAACTGTGTATATCTTTATGAACGATTGCTTTAACATCACTTCATAGTCTCCATTATCAACAAATTTACAAACAATTGGACAAAATTTGGTCTTATCCATTCGTAAAATGAAATCAACGATTTTTTTCTCAGCGCCACCAAACTGTAAAGAAGGAACTATAAAAAGGACATTTACTCTTTTTGTTGATATCTGCATAGAAATATACCTTAGTAATCTATTTTATATGACTGATTATGATCTACATTTTTATACGTAAAGGTTTTTGTCATTAATAAGGTTTTAGATTAAGTGCTTCTGAAGATTAAAACACATCAAGAAATTCAGGTGTCAATGATATTTCGTCTCCCCGGCATTACTTTTTAATTTTTTTGACATATTAATATAATTGGATAATATAATTCAAATTTTTCTCCAATACATTTTACAAACGGTGTGCAGTTTAATTTCTTTAGCAGTCTACTTAATTTCAACATTATTCTCGTATTACCCCATGGGGTAAATTGTGCCATTTCTATCCTATGCTGCCACACATTCACTCCCATGTCCAATATTTTTACCTTTTTCCCTGCAAGTAGATGTTGAATATATTTTGGTGTAATGGCCATATTTATTGAATCAAGAAAAGATGCTTTCCTTCCCAATAGCCTAACGTATGCTTTGGCAACTGCCTTAGGTAACATCGGTAACCAAAATATTCCATAATGTCCTTCCCAGAAAGATTTATAGTTTGGGAATTCAAAGTATAAATGCCCTTTCGGTTTTAAGACTCTTATTGCTTCGTCTAAAACTTTTTTTGGGTTTTTTGTATGTTCTAAAACCGAGAAAGAAACTACTAAATCAAATGAATTATCCTCATATGGCAGTCCCTCACCAAACGCTTGTGTGATTCGATCATCCCAGTAAAATTTGTTAAATAATCTTTGCACTGTAGAAAAGGCAATAAAATCGGGTTCCACACCATAACATTTTACTCCTTTCATATTCAAATAAGTAACAAACCCACCAAAGCCAGAACCAATTTCCAATACAATACTGTTTTTTTTTATTAATTCTCTTTCCAAAATACGCTGAAATCGCTCTTGCGAACTCTTCTTCCAATCAAGAACTGTCTGAATTCTACGCTGTATATTACTGCATACTCCAGTGTAATATTTTCTAAAGTATTTTTCGACTCCCTCCTTAATTTCTCTAATAAAAAAATTGTCGTCCATCATTTACTTTTTATTAAGATCCCGCAAATATTGTGTAAACCTCTGACAAGGTTTTACTTGCAATACCTTTCGATGTAATTAAATAATTACATATGTTATCTATTCGCAACAGGAATCGATTGATATCTCTTTTAGTTTTGTGGAATGGACTTCCACTAATAATAAGTTCATTAGAGTGAAACATCATATTAAGAACTTGAAAATTATGATTACCAAATAAAATATCACAGAGATTTTTCATTTCATCATAAGTTGAATAGGTTGGGCGAAGCCAAATAGGCTTAATCGGGCGAATATTACTTATAAGTCTTCTGAACTTCGATGACTGCATAGGCATACTAAGAACAGGAAGGTAAATGTTTTTTAAGAAAAAATTCATTTTTCTATTTAATCTTATTGTGATAGGGACTTCTAGTATCCGATTTTCCCCCTCTTTACATATATCGTCTTTGTCTGGCCAATAGGGTTCAAGAGGAACATTAATATAAGACAATCCTCCTTCTATTCGCCAAGAAATATAAGGAGTTACGCTAGTATCAACCAAATAGCCAAGTTCTTCAAGAATTAGAAGGCTATCAGTGTCAAATCTATAGCTCCCTGCACGATAAGATACAGGTTTTTTAAAATTAATGCTTATCGCCGCAGTCAAATTTTCAATTTTCCTTTTTTTAGTTAAAAAATCTAATTTTAAAAAAGACTTTCCCTCTTTTCTTGATAAACAAAAAGGTGGTGTTTCATTCGGATGTAAGTGAGCCCCTATTTCACATTTATTATCATTTGAAACTTTACTTAAAACATCTACACTTTTTTTATCTATAGCCACACTATGGGTGATTAAATATGTAGGCTTAATACTATAATTATCAAATATTTGCTGCAAAGATGGAATTGCTTTTATATTCTCAAAACTGTAACTTCTCGTTGTTTGCCACTGAGGCAAATCAGATTCTGTGTCTATTGTAACTACTAAAATCCCTTTTTGATACATTTTAGTCTTTGAAACAAATTATTTAGACAACTTTTCAACATTTTTATATCTAATAGCTACCACACCATATAAACCTAATATACTGGTGTACACCAATGCAAGAAAATGAAAACAAAAACCTAAAATAATTGCCTGCTCTTTAGTTATTCCTAACATCATCAATGCTGCAACCCAACCAACTTCTACAGTGCCGATACCAGCTAATCCTTGAATAGGTAATGTTGCTATTATACCAGGAAAAGTAGTTATAAAAATTACTGTCCAAATATCTAAATATAATTTTATTCCTATTAGCCACAAATAACTTGTTAGATATATAGTTACCCAAATTGCTACGGTCAATAAGATAGTAAAAGGAAATGTGCCGTAAGACTGAATTTGATGAATATTATTTATAATCTCTTGCCCCTTCATTATAAATAATTTAAAAATTTCATAATTTTCTATTTTTAATTTCTGAAACAAAAATTCAAAAATTTTTATAGACTTAGTACCTAAAGATGGCATGTATAAGAGAAATATAACTACAATTAACACAAATGCAATTACTATATAAATTACATTTGACAACGAAATTATTAGGCGTTCTCTCATTATCATAAGCGAAATAAAAAAGAAAATAGACATTATCAATGAATCACAAACCCGGGCGATCAATAAAGTGGCCATACCTTCTGAAATTTTCACATTTTGATTTTTCTTTAAAATATAAATATAGGAAATTTCACCCATACGAATTGGTAGAATATTAATAAAAAAATTATGAACTGAAATTATTGGAAATAGATTTTTGATTTCTATTCGTTTTGAACAAATTAATACTTGAAATCTTACAGTTCTAAAAAAGTAAGTAGCTGACCACATAAAGAAAGCTCCAAGAGCATAAGGTATTGAGAATTTTGTAATTAATTTTGATATATCTTCTATACGAATTTGAGATAGCAAAACGCTAGCTAATATAATAGCTAAAAACGCAGATATTATTATTTTCATCTCTTTCCGTATTCTATTTGAAATATATTTGCTTTTGCATTCTAACATGTTACACATTCAAATTTAGCACCTCAAAAAAGAACGAGATACCTTTTGATATATGTCCTCATATTGCATCGTAATCAATTTCCAATCCCAAGATTTTGATAATTCAACACTTTTTTGTCCAAATTCGTAGCGTAATTCATCATCATTTATTAACTTCATTAAACAGTCACTAAACCTGTGTATATTTTTACTTTCTGTTAAAAAACCATTAACTCCTTCTTTTACAATTTCTTTTATTCCACCAACTTTAGAGCCAATAATTGGTAAACCAGACGCCATAGCTTCTAATAGTGCCACTGGAAATGCTTCATTTAGTGATGGTATTACAAAAATAGATGCTTCTCTATACTTTTTAGCTAATTCTTTTCGATCCAAAAAACCAAGAAAATTAACATTTTGACTAATGCCAAGCCTATTTGTAAGATTTATCAGTTCTTCTTTTTTTTCCCCTTCTCCTATCACATCAACTATTACTCTTTTCGGTGATTTTCGAATCACATCGGGGATAGATTGAATCACATATTGAAAACCCTTTAACTCAATTAATCTACCAACCATTATTATTTTTATTGGATCGCTATTATTATGTTTCATCATACGGGGATGAAATTCGTCGAGATCAACTCCATTATTGATTACTTGGACCAACAAACTAGGCATTATTGATGTAACATATTGTTTAAGATTCTCACTAACTGAAATCAAATAATTTGCATTTCTCCAAATACTCTTAATTATAGGTGTCAATAATGCATAAGTGATACTATATTTTTTAATATTATAGCGAGGAACATCGGAACCATGAAATGTAACAATATATGGCACTTTTGTTAATCTTTTTATTAGATAAGCTAACAGGCCGGCAGGAACAGTAAAATGGGCGTGAATAACATCAGGCTTAAATTTACGCACGAGTTGGTAGAGTGGTGAAAGACTGTTTATAAAGAAATGAGCCATTTCATATTGAGTAAACGCAGCTAAGTTCCTTTTGCGACATGGTATTCTTATTATCTCAATGTCATCGATTAGTTGGTATTCTGCATACCGCTGGAGGTTTGAAGTCGTCACTTTAATTTTATAACCCTTCTTTATTAAATTTTTTGCTAAGTTATAAGCAGCGACTTCTGCCCCACCAACTAATGGATAAAATCCATGAATTATCATAAGAATTCGCATTTTATTTGCTTCTTCTAATCATTGAAATTTGGTCTGCAAGAATACCAAAGAAAAAAATAAAAATACCAGAGATAATAGAAAGAAGAGCACCTGCAACAATATGAAATTCTTTGGTGAAAATGAATAATTGATATATTGTCCCGGTAAGAATTAGAAATATCGAAATAGGTAAAAATACCCGTAGTGGGTTAAACAAAGCGATCGTTCTTATTATTAATATTACTGCGTTAAATCCATCTCTTAGAAAATTAACGTTGCTTTTTCTACCAACCCTTTTTGTTGTTGTAATAGACACATATTCAACTCTCAAACCTGCAATTATAAAAGCAAGAGTAATGGATGTAGAAAATGAAAATGTATTTGGTAAAATATGGATATAATCTAATACATGTTTTCTTCTGACTGCTCTGAATCCAGAATTTAAATCAGGGATTTTAATTCCGGATAAGTAATTAGCCACCCATTCTAAAACTCTTTTAAATGGTCTACGAAAGTGAGATGTTTGAGAGTCTTCTGATCTAGCACCAACAACCATATCATAATCATCAATATGTTCTAAAAGTTTATTGATATCTTCGGGATTATGTTGACCATCAGCGTCCATTAAAACTATTATGTCAGCTTTAACAGAACGAATACCTGTTTTTAGCGCTCCACCATAGCCAATATTGCGCGGATGCCGAATTATTTTTACATCAAATTGTTTAACAATTTTGAGTGTATTATCGGTAGAACCATCGTCTACAATAATTATTTCATAATTGCTATATAACTTTTTGAGCTTCTCAATTAGACTACCAATGATTCTTTCTTCATTATAAACAGGAATTATAATAGCAATTCTTATTTTTTTATTCATTATTTAAATGTATAAAATCTCTGATAAAGCGAAGTTATTGTAAAAGCCATAAAGAGTATTAAGAAAGGCATTACTGGTAACCGATAATTAGGTTTAGCAGCGAATATAAGATGAGGCAATGTCACAGTAATTATCCAAAATATAAGGATAAGCGTTCTTCGCCAATGGTTGAACGAAATTACCATACCAAATAAACTCAAAAAAAAGATAGGAATATTAAATAGCCCACAAAATATTATATATAACTTTTTATCATAGATACCACCGCCGCCAGGGAAAATCCTCCACATTGTGTTAAATTTTATATACATAAGTTTTAAATATTCAAATGGTTGTTCTTTAATTTCATTAAAAATATCTTGCAATCCATAAATGATCTTACTATTTTCGGATTTTCCTTTAGTACTATTTTCAAAATCTTTTGAAATCAATGTTAAATCTTTAGTGTAATACTTATTTTTATCTATGTATCTACTTACACTACCTAACTTGCTTTGTTGTGCTAATCCTATTCCCGACAACGCAGGTGGTAAGATGCATAATCTATTCTGTTTGTGAGACTGATAAATATGCCAGGGTAAAACAGTTAATAAAAAAGTAAGAAAAATAATAAAGAAAACGAAAAAACCCTTTACTTTATTTTTAAATAAAGGAAGTATCCAAATAAACAATAAAGGAAAAAAAACGTACGCTTCTGGTCTTGTAAGAGTAGTTAATCCCCAAATTAGTCCAGCTAGAATCATATTCTTAAAGGAGCAATTTTGCTCAAAACGAATGAATTGCAGAAGTAAGGTGGTTGTTAGAAATATTGCGACAGTTTCAGTTAATATTTTAGAAGTATAAAAAATAAAATACGGGTAGATAGCAGCGATTGAGGCTGCAAGTAATCCCGTTCTAACATTAAATATCATTTTGCCTATTAAGAAGATTATTAGACAAGTGATTGCACTGATAATAGACTGTATTATTGTAATTATTAAGAAGCTTTTACCAAATATAATTAATATAAATGCTAAGAAGAGCGGATATATAGGAGCATCCTGATAAAAACTTCCACCCATATCTGGTGATAACCAACCGCTACCAGTGATTAAATTAACGCTTACGGTGTAATATTCGAAAGCGTCCCCTGATAAATA
>Ga0315310_10001489_pt1 | contig 14823 bp, 17 predicted proteins | sample TDP5_MG_FD_203630 | JGI IMG/M metagenome (GOLD analysis project Ga0315310, IMG submission 203630) | Freshwater sediment microbial communities from Lake Towuti, South Sulawesi, Indonesia - TDP5 | ecosystem: Environmental > Aquatic > Freshwater > Lake > Sediment | place: Indonesia: South Sulawesi... | reverse complement strand
GGTGGTGGCAAAGGGATGCGGCTGGTACGTGAGGCGAAGCAGTTGCCTGACGCTTGGCGCGATGCGCGTTCAGAGGCGGAAAATGCTTTCGGTGATCCCTCGCTCTACTTCGAGAAATATTTAGAGCGGCCACGCCACGTAGAAATTCAGATTCTAGCCGACCAGCACGGCAATGTCGTCCACCTGGGCGAGCGCGAGTGCTCGTTGCAGCGGCGGCATCAAAAGGTTGTGGAGGAGTCGCCATCGCCGGTGATCCTGGAACGGCCGGAGCTGCGCGCGGCCATGGGTGAGGCGGCAGTGAAGATTGCGCGTGCAGCCGGCTACGTCAACGCTGGCACGTTGGAATTTCTGGTATTGCGTGACGCTAAAAGCCCATGGGGCTGGAGGTTCTACTTCTTGGAGACAAATGCGCGTTTGCAAGTCGAGCACCCGGTGACGGAGCTCGTTACCGGGCTCGACCTAGCCAAATGGCAGATTCGCATCGCTGCCGGTGAACCACTCGACTTCCGCCAAGAGGACGTCGAATGGCGTGGCGCGGCTATCGAATGTCGTCTTTACGCCGAGGACCCAGAGAACAACTTTTTTCCTTCCCCAGGGCGCATTACGCGTTTGGAGCGGCCGGCGGGGCCGGGCGTGCGCATTGACGGCTACGTGTACGAGGGCTGGGAAGTGCCGGTACACTACGACCCGCTGCTGGCCAAGCTGGTCTGCTGGGGCAGGGATCGTAAGGAAGCTATTGCGCGACTCACCCGCGCCCTGGACGAATACCTTGTTGGCGGCATTCGCACCAACCTGCCTTTCTTCCGGCGCTTGATGCACCAGGCGGAGTTCTTGGCCGGAGAATTGGATACGGAGCTGATTGACCGGATGTTGCAGCAGCCGCCGGAAATCAAACTTTCTGCGCCACTGCAAAATGTGGCCGCGGTGACAGCGGCGTTGGCGGCGCTGATGCAAGCTTCGCCGGATGGTGCCGGGACGCGCAGCAGCGCGGAGCAGAGCCGCCCGCCGAGTGCAGCCTCAAGCTGGAAGCTGCAAGGGCGGCAGCGGCTGCTGCACCGCGAGCCCCGCTAATGCAGTTCAACGTCACTATCGCCGGGCGCACGCAGCGCGTGGAGCTGCGCCGGACTGCCACGGGCTGGGAGTGCGGCGTGGATGGGCAGCCGCTGGCTGCCGATGTGGTGGAAGTGCGTCCGGGGGCGTTTTCCATCCTCGTAGGCGGGCAAGCGTTTGAAATCCACGTGGAACGGGACAACGAGCACTATCGTGTGCATAGCCGAGACACAGACTTGGTGGCGGCGGTGGAAGACCCGCGGCGCTGGCACGGCTCACGTGCTGGTGGCTTGGCGGCAGAAGGCCGACAGGAGATTCAAGCGCCGATGTCGGGTAAGGTGATTGAGGTGCTGGTCGAGGAAGGTCAGAGTGTGGAGGCGGGTCAGGGGCTAGTGGTAGTGGAAGCGATGAAGATGCAGAACGCGATTCCAGCGCCGAAGAATGGGATGGTGGAGCGAGTGCTGGTGCGCGCGGGTGACACGGTCGAGCACGGTGCCACCTTGCTGGTGGTAAGCTAAGGGAGGGCGCGGCCGGATTCTAGGATTTGTCGGGCGAGGTAGTTGATCACGCGCGCTTGGTTGCGCGCAGCTTCGATGTAGGCAGCTTCGAGCAGTTGCTGTTTTTGCTTGTGCAAGTGGGAGCGAATGGATTCCCGCACATCCGGCTCTTCTAACTCACGTTGCCCGGCGGGGTGACGCTCGACTAGCTTGACCAAGTGGTAGGCGTCGCGGCTACGTACCACACCAGAAATAGCTCCTACCTCCAGTTGGCGCACGGCCTGGCGCAGGGCGGGGTCGGTTTGTTCCAGGGCAGATTCCGGGAAGAACCCTAAGTCGCCGCCAGCTAGAGCGGTGTTAGGGTCTTCGGAGAAATTCCGCGCTACTTCCGCAAAATCTTCGCCCGCACGTACTAGGCGCAGCAGTTGTTCGATCTTGTGCCGGGCTTGGGCTTCGCCCACGGCATCGTCGTTTTTGAGGTTACGCACTTCGGGGTTGCGAGCCGGGGTGACTACGATGTGGGCGACGTGGTAGAGAGCTTCGGTGTGGCGAAACTCATCGCGATGAGCGGCAAAGTAGGAGCTGATTTCGGCGTCACTGACCTCGACCTGCGCGAATAGTTCGCGTGCGAGCAAGTTACGGATGCTCAGCTCGCGGCGTAGCTCCTCTTTCAACTCGGCCAGGGTAATGCCTTGAGTTTCGAGCTGGTGCTGGAACTCCTCGTTGGTATAGGGGGCGCGGAGTTCGGCGAGTGCGGCTTCGATTTCGTTGTCGCTGGCCAGGGTGCCACGCTGGGCGGCCTTCTGGAGCAGAATCTCTTCCTGGATGAGGTCATTGAGCAAGCGTAGCTTGTGGCTGAGAGCTTCCTCTTCACTGAGTGGCCCAGGCAGGGGAGCCATCTGGCGGCGAAACTGCCTCTCGACATCACTGCGGTAAATGGGCTTGCCGTTCACGCTGGCCCAAATTTCGCCCTGCGGGGCCTGGCTGGGGCCGCGACAGCCAAGCAGTAGCCACGTCAGAAGGAAAGCAGCGGCTTGCACGTAACGCCAACGCATAAGCTTATGCGGCTATTCTATCTTCTATCTCAGTCTGCGCGCTAGGGAGCTCGTAAACATGGGATTTGCGCGCGAGCGAGTTTCTGCTATGCTAAGAATTTGCTTGAAGTTATTCATTGCCTAGGTCAGCGGTAACGATGGGGCAGCGGTGTGAGATTTGCGGCAAGGGGCCGCGGTTTGGTAATCGCATCTCCCACGCCCACAACGTACGTCGGCGGCGCTGGAACGTCAACTTACGGCGTGTACGGGTGAGCATTGGTGGGGTACGGCGGCGGGTGCGCATCTGTACCGACTGCCTGCGCAGTGGCCGTGTCCGCCAGCCAGCCTAAACTCTCCTCCTACTTTCCCGTCAGAGCGATTGCGTCGATCTCTATCTTTGCTCCGCCGGGCAGGCCGGCGACTTGGACGGTGGCGCGCGCCGGGGGCTCTTCCGGGAAATAGCGCGCATAGACTTCGTTCACCGCAGCATAGTTGTTGAGGTCGGTGAGAAAGACGGTGGTCTTCACGACCCGCGGCAGCGATGAGCCTGCCTCCCAGAGAATTGCTTCCAGATTTTTCAGCACACGCTCGGTTTGGGCGTGCATGTCACCTTCCACGAGTTTGCCGCTGGCGGGGTCAATGGGAATCTGCCCGGAAAGAAAGATGAACCCTTTGGCTTCGATAGCTTGCGCATACGGGCCGATGGGTTTGGGAGCTTGCGAGGTGAGAATGATTTTTTTCATTATAGGCCTCTCCTTTTTACCCCTGAGCCGTTGAGTGCACGCTCGGGCCGAGCGGAGCAGTCTACTGCGCGTAGGCAGAGAATAAAAGGGTGTTAGCACTGACCGCTTTCGCGCGCAGCTCGTATTCGGCGAATTCCGTGCCCGTGTGCAGGTGTTTGCTCTCCGTGTAGCTACGCAGGCGCCAGGCACGCGGCAGGCGCAGCCCCAGGCGCAGTTTGTTGAGTTGGAACTGGCTCGGCTCGACGCCGGCCGGCAATGGATACCAACCGGCAGCGTGTAGGCTAGCGGCGTGCGGGGTAAGTTGGGCGGGGGCATCGGGCACATCGAAACCGGTAAAGTTGAGATCGAAGCGCACCACCAGCCAGCGTTGGCCGAGTGGCCTGATGGGCTGGGTGAAGGTGGTAACAATCAAAAAATCGTTTTCGAGGCGTTCGCGGTACCAGGGTAGGAAGCCGCTGTGATCCCAGACGGCGTAGATGCGCGCCCGCGCGGCGAACGGCGCCGGTAGCAGCAGGCGGATGGCCGGCAGTGGTTTCAGGCTGCGGCTGCGTAGTCCCAACATGACCTTCGCGGCGAGAGTGTAGGTGGTGGGTTCAAGGCGGACGTCGAGTTCAACTGCTTCGACGTGGAGCTGCGCAGGGGCTGCGGTTTGCCGGCCGGTGGCGAGCATGGCCGGGTGGTGCGGCAGCCGGGTAAATAGCGTGGAGGCCAGCAGGAGAAGCAGCGCCAGGCGCAGGGTAGTGTCAGACACGAGGAACGCGAGTAACATCGGCGACGCGCGCGTCAAGGTTGCGGCTGTCGGCGATGTTGGCAGTCATTTCCTTGAGCCAGCCGGGGTGGATTAGCTGGCCTAGCCAAGCGCGGTGTTGCTTATGACCGGGCATTAGCGTGCCGGGAAAAGCTAAGGTTTGCTCGCCGTTGAGGGAACAGTCTTCGAGACCGGGTAGGATGGCCGTTGCAGTCATACTGCTCTCCCCGCTCTAGGGCAGGGTAAACAGCCCAACACAACTAATGACCTCAGTCTATCATCGTGTCGGCAGCGTGGCATATAGCCAAGTACGTCCTTGTGCCGGGGGGCGCGTCTGGCAGGCAGGTTCATGCACAGAAGATTCGTCGGCACGGTGGAGCAGCATGAGGTCTGGCTGGGGCGTCGCCCAAGCATACTAATGCCCCCAAGAAAATGTTTTCTGCTAATTTTTGCCCCAGGCTTATTGTAGCAAAAGCTTACTGGGTGGTGGTCGTGGCTGGCGCTGGCGCTTCTGCTTCCTGCTGCCTGATTTTCTGGATGCGGTCAACGAGTGAGTCAGCAATCTGCAGAAGCCGCTCCCGTTCGATTGGACTATCCATCAGATCAGCCTTCTCGCGGTACATCAGGTTTAAGTAGGCCATGGCATCGATATAGTTGGCTCTTAGGTCCATGGCCTTTAGCAATACGTCGATACCTTCTTCCACCAGAGCTCCGTTCTGAGCGCGCAGTTGGCGGCGCTCCCCCGGCGGCAGGGGTTGCTCCGGGTCGATCAATCTCAGCTTGCTGCGCAGCTCTTGGCGCGGGCGATAAGTGAGAGACCAATCAATGACCCCTATGGAGTAGTAGTGTTCGGGGTTCTGCGGTTCGATTTCGACTAAGCGCCGGCGGAATTCTTTGGATTTCTCAAACAAGGGGCGCATGGCCTCCAACGATTTCTCAGCCCCCGCCATGCCAAAGTAGAGCTGGGCGATGTAGGAGAGGCTGATAATGTTATTGGGGTCGTATTCAAGCACGTTTTCGAAGGCGCGGATGGCGGTTTGGCCTATGCGTTTGTTTTCCGCGGAGGGGTGGCCGGGGACGAATTGGGTGGCGTAGGCGGTGGCGAGATAGACACGGGCGTTGATGAGGCCGGGGTCATTCTCGATGGCGCGTTTGAAATGTTCGATAGCGGTATCAAACTGGGCCATTCTGTAAGCGCGGACACCTTTGTTGAGTTCGTCGCGCGCCCGCAGCTTATTGCAGCCGGCTGAGACTAGCAGGCAGAAGAGCAGAAGCAGCACACTAATGGTGGTAAAAAAACGTTGCATCGCTTGGTTCCTCCGCGCGGGCACGTGCCAAGCTGGGCCGAAACCACTACCTACTGCCCCATCTCGATCTTGGCCGTGATCAAGCCGATTTTCTCCACGCCCGCCCCTTTGGCGATGTCAATGGCGCGGGCGACCTGGTGGAATTCCAGATCCTCATCGCCTTTGACAAAGGCGATCTTTTCGGCGCGGGTCTTGAAGATTTGGCTCAGACGCGGCCCCAAGGTCTCCCAGTTCACTGGTTCTTGGTTGATCTTGAGCGCCACACCCATGCCGGCGCGCGCGACTTGAATGACAATGGTGCGCTCCAGTTCTGCCTGGGTAGCTTGTGTGCCTGGGGGCGGTGGCTGGGGTACGAGCGCCTCCAGCCCCTTTGGAGTCATAGGCGTGATCACCATAAAAATGATGAGCAGCACCAAGAGCACGTCGATGAAAGGCACAATGTTGGGATCCTTCATTTCTCCCTTGCCCACTGCGCCAACTTCTATACCCATAGGTGTTCCTCCTTAGGTTACGGCGAGGGGGTTTCTATTTCGGGGACGGAGACGGTGCGTGCCCCACGGCGCTCAACTTTTTCCGTGAGCAAGCCGAGCTGGTCAACGCCGGCGGCCCGGACTTCGTCCACTACCTTGACTACGTCGCCGTAGAGGGCGCGGGCATCACTTTTGACATAAACGGTCTTGTTCAGCCGGGCTTCAATCATCTCGCGCACCTTAGCGGTGATGTCCTCGCGCGCGATTTGCTGGGCTCCTAGGAAGATGTTGCCACTGCGCACGACGGCGAGTACGACCGCATCTTCGCGGTCGGCGTCGTCCATGGGACGTGGGTTTTCCACGCGGGCCAAGTCCACGCTGATGCCTTTCTGCAACATGGGCGTAACCACCATGAAGATGATGAGGAGCACCAGCATCACGTCGCACAGGGGCACCACGTTCGGGTAGGAAGTAACCTCCGGACGGGGGAGCTTGAACATACTGACCTCCCTTCCTTACTTCTTGCCGCGGCGCATGACGAAGTAACTGATGAGCTCCTTGGAACTGTTATCCATCTCCACGTCGAAGGCTTCGATCTTGCCGGTGAAGTAGTTGTACATCCAGACGGCGGGCACAGCCACAAACAGGCCGATAGCGGTGGCGACGAGTGCCTCCGCGATGCCGCCGGCTACGGCGGTCAAGCCGGTCGCCTTTTCTGCCGAGATGCCGCGGAAGGCGTTGATGATACCGACCACGGTGCCGAACAGCCCGACGAAGGGTGCGGTAGCACCGACGGTGGCCAAGCCGCTCAGCCCGCGCTTGAGTTCGGCGTGGACGATGGCCATGGAACGTTCCAGCGCCCGCTGACTGGCTTCAATTTCTTCCCCGGGTACCTCGGAGGCAGTTTGGAACTCTTGCAGGCCCGTGGCGACGACCTTGGCGATGTGGCTCTTTTTGTTGCGTTCGGCGATGCGGATGGCCTCGTCGAGTTTACCTTCGCGTAGGGCGCCGGCCACCGTCTGGACGAACAGACGCGACTGCTTGCGGGCGGCGGCGTAAGCGATACCGCGGTCAATCATCACCCCTACTGACCAAGCGGACATAATGAACAAGACAAACACCACAATGCGTGCGGGCCAACCCATGGCCGCCCACATACTGCGCAGGTCCCAGCCCACCACCGGGGCCGCTTCTTGCAGGAGCCAGAAGGCTAGGGTATAGAAAGTTGCGAGCATCTTTTGTTTATCCTCCCCTTAGTAGAGTCGGAAGTGTACCTCAATGAAAGTTTCGACTTCGACCGGTTCGTTGTTCAGCAGCGTGGGCGCATAGCGCCACTGCTGCACGGCATCGAGCGCGGCTTGTACTAGTAGCGGGTGGCCGCTGACCACGGTGAGGTTCTGAATCGTGCCGTCCTTGCCGATGATGGCTTGGAGCTTGACGGTGCCCTCGATACGCGCCTGCTTAGCCAAGGGCGGGTAGATGGGGGCGACGTCGTGGATCTTCTTCGCCGCCTGTACGCCACTGGAGACGCGAATACGCTTCGGCGGCGGAGGCGGTGGTGGTGGCGCTGCTTTTGGAATTCCGCCAATCACGCCACCAATTACGCCCCCAAGTTGGCCACCGGCGACGCCACCAGGCACGCCCCCCACTACCCCCACGGCAGCGTCTGGGGGCAGATCGGTTTCCACGATGTCAGCAATCTTTTCCGGGATGCGTGTGGGGGCGCGCAACTTCCCCGCCTCCATCAGACTCACTGGCCGCACCGCCCGTTTGGTCACTGCCGGTGCCGGGGGCGGCGGTGGCGGCGGCGGAGGAGGTGCAGCTACCACCCAACTCAGCAATTCCTGCTTGGGCAAGGCCTCGGTGTAGAGCAGGGGGATGAGAATCAGGATGCCGAGGAAGATAGTTTGCAAGAGCACCGAGACTGCGTATGCCCAAGGGTTGCGGCGGGTTCGGTATCTTGTTGATTCAAGCATGAATTCAAACATCGGCTAACGCCCCTTTCTGCCGCTGGCGGTAGCGCGGGCTTTGGTGCTGGTGGTGACTTCTCTCTTCTCCGGCTTCTCTCCTCTGGTGGGGGCCGCCACGCGTATCCCCACCTGTTTCCGCTCTACCCATCCTACCACAATTGGGCTGGCAATGAAGAGTGTGGAGTACGTCCCCACCACAATTCCCACTACTAGGGTGAAAGCGAACCCATGGAGAACTTCTCCACCTAGAAAGAATAACGCCAGTACGGTAAGGAATGTCAAGCCCGACGTGAGCACGGTGCGGCTGAGGGTTTGGTTGAGGCTGCGGTTGACCAGGTCGGCAAAGCGCTCCCGGCGCAGCAGGCGGACATTCTCGCGGATGCGGTCGAAGATGACGATGGTATCGTTCACGGAGAAGCCCACCAAGGTGAGTAAGGCGGCGACCACGTTCAGGCTGATTTCATAGTTGAATAAGGAAAGGAAACTCAGGGCGACGAGGACGTCGTGGAAGACGGCCACCACCGCCCCGGTGCCGTAGATCCACTGGCGGAAACGCCAGCCGATGTAGAGCAGCATCCCGGCCAGGGCGTAGAGCGTGGCCAGCAGGGCTTGCACGCGCAGTTGGCGGCCAACCTTAGGGCCGACAATTTCCACGTTGCGCACGACGAATGGAGCAAGGAAAGCATTTTGGGCGAGGTAGTTGGTGACCACTGGCGGTACGGCTTCGAGTTGGCGCAAGTCGTCGAAGCTGCGCAGGAGGCCACTACGCTCGGTGTCGCGGTAGTCAGTGACAGCCTGGGCGATTTCGCGGTAGCGGCTGGTGGCGGTGGCGGGCTGGTTGGCCAGGCCGATGGGGTCGGCGGTGAGCAGGCGTTCGGCGAGGCTGTCCACGCCGATTTGGTTCAAGTCAAGTTTATCGGTGGGGAGTTGGTAAGTAGTGCGCAAGGCGGCGAGGATGGCCTGGCGACCAGTGTCGAGTGCTTCCTCTTCTGAACCTTGTTGTTCGAGTCCGATGATGATTTCCTGATTCTCGGTCGGGCCGTAACGCTGGATGGTACTAGCGCCCAGGCCCTGCTGGCGCAGTCCAGTGCGAATCCGCTCCCGGTCAGGGGCTTCGGCGAATTTTACGTAGACCAGCGTGCCGCCACGAAAATCTATGCCGTAGCGCGGCCCGCCTTTGGCGATCAGCGAGACCACCCCGGCCACAATCAGCACCAGCGAGACGCCAATGGCGTACCACTTCTTGGCCAGGAAGTTGAAGTTCGGGGTGGGGAAGAGTTGGATCATAGCTAGATACTCAAGGTAGCCGGGCGTAGCTGCCGGCTCAACACCCACTCAAAGATCGCCCGCGAGACATAGATGGCGGTGAAGAGATTGGCGACTAGGCCAATGGTCAGGGTCACGGCAAAGCCTTTCACGGGGCCGGTGCCGAACAGGAAGAGGAAGATGGCGGCGCCGATAGTGGTGACGTTACTGTCGAAGATGGTGACGAAGGCGCGCTCGAAGCCGGTCTCGACTGCCGACACCACGGTCTTACCGGTGCGCAACTCTTCCCGGATGCGCTCGAAGACGAGCACGTTGGCGTCCACGGCCATGCCCACGCCCAAGATGATGCCGGCGATACCTGGCAGGGTAAGGGTAGCGCGGAAGTAAGCCAGCGCTGCCAGCAGAATGATTACGTTGAGCATCAAGGCCACAATTGCATTCACGCCGGCTAGGCGATAGTAGAAGATCATGAAAGCAGTGACAGCGAGCAGGCCGACTATACAGGCGGTGAAGCCGGCGCGGATGGAGTCAGCGCCGAGCGAAGGGCCAACGGTGCGCTCCTCGAGATAGCGAATGGAAGCGGGCAGGGCACCGGAGCGCAGCACCAGAGCCAAGTCGGAAGCAGTTTGCAGGGTGAACTGGCCGGTGATGCGGCCGGAGTCGTCAATGCGGCTCTGGATAGTGGCCACGGAATAGATTTTGTTGTCGAGGACTACGGCCAGAGGATTGCCGATATTCGCTTCGGTAAATGGGCCGAAGCGGCTGGCGCCATCGCGGGTAAGGAAGAAGCTGACCTGGTAGAAGCCTGGCTTTTCCGGGTCAATTTCGGCGCGGGCGCTGCGCAGGTCGCGGCCGCTGACTACGGAGCTGCGGCTGACGATGTACCAGCCTTCGCGGGCGCGCTCCACGGAGCGCAGTAGCATAGCGTCTGGCGGGAGGATGCCGCCACGACTGGCTAACGCTGTTGTCTCGCTGGCGAATGGGCCGTCGTGCACCAGCTTGATTTCCAGCATAGCGGTGGACTGCATGATGTTTTTTACCCGGGCGGGATCGTCCACCCCGGGCAATTGCACCAGGATTTCATGCTCACCGCGGCCGTGCTCCTGGATGGTGGGCTCGACCACGCCGAGAGCGTCAACGCGCTGGCGGATGGTTTCGATGGAGGTGCGGATAGCGTCGCGGCGGATGTTGTCGGCGTAGGTGAGCGTCATGGTGAGGAAGTAGCCGGTGGAGTCGCCGGGCACGGGGGAGAGTTCATAAACCGGGGCGTAATGCTCGGCGATGAATTCGCGGAAGCGGTCGGTGTATTCCACGGGGATGCCACTGAGTTGGAGGCGATTGAGTTCTACGGTGCGGACTTCGGTGTAGGGGATAGCCTGCTCGCGCAGCAGAGTGGGCAGGCGTTGTGCCACCTGGTCGGTTTCAGTACGCACAGCTTCGTTCACCTGCACTTGCAGGATGAGGTGCATGCCGCCGCGTAGGTCTAATCCCAGGTTGATGCGGTCGGCGAAATTGCGGCGCAGGGTGGTGAGGCTAGTGGGGAAGGAGAAGGCGAATTTGCCGTCAGGCTTTTTGTGGAAGCCGAATAGGCCTATCAGACACAGGAGCACGATGCTCAGGATGAGTAAACCTTTCCAGCGCAGATTCGGGTTCATCGTCTTTCGAGCAAGGAAGTTAGCTGCGGCGGCTTAGGGCTCACGTCTCTTTCGCTCTCCTTCTGAGCCGCTCGTGCCCGGCTGCAAACCGGCGATGGCCGAGCGCATCACCTCAATGCGCACCTGGTCGGCAATGCGCAGGGTAATGATGTTGTCCTTGATGGCCACGATGGTGCCCAAAATGCCGCCGGTGGTGACGACGCGGTCGCCGGTCTTCAGCGCGGCCAGCATCTGCGCCTGGCGTTTGCGTTGGCGTTGGGCGGGCATGATGAGAAGTAGATAGAAGATGACCAAGACGAAGATGAGTGGCAGAAACGCCCCCCACGGGCTTCCCCGCGGTTGCTGCAACGCCAGCCCCAGAAGCTCGCTAAGCACGGCTTCGTCCCCTGCGGGTGAGCTGAAAGTTGAAATTCCGCCGGCCTCGGAACAATCTCGCAAGCTCTGCGGGTGAGGCGAATTTGCCTCACTCGCAGCGCTCGAACTTCTCGCTATAAAGAGTATCGCAACTCAGCGCTGAACGCCATCACCCAGTCGAATCAAATACTCTGCCGAATGCTTTAGGGGCTGTCAAGGCAAAACTGGCCGTGTAGAGTATCCTCATGCAAGGCCCAGAAGCGAGCAGCGCGTGAGGCGCTTTGGTTCCAGCAAGGGGGCTTGGCTGGCAGCGGGCGAAGTCACCCTAGTCTTTGCCGGGGTGCTGGTCTATATCTGGGGCTGGCAATTTGTCTTTCCTGACTTTGCGCTCGTGCTGGCAGCGTTCCTGCTGATGAGTTTTCTCGTGCATGGCGATACGCCCAAGACACTTGGCTTGGGCTACCAGGGGCTGGCAGGGGCGTTCGCGGAAGCCATGCTGGCGACGGCGGCGCTGGCGGTGGTGTTGGTGGCGATTAGCGCCGCCAGCGGGCGCCTGGGGCTAGTACGCGTTTCGCCTGAAAACTTCTGGCTCTTTGCCCGCTATTTTGGCTGGTGTGTGTTTCAACAGGTTGGGATGCAGTCGTTTTTCACCAACCGCTTGCTGGCTGTCTTTGCTCGGCCGCGTTGCGCAGCATTGACCAGCGGAGTAATTTTTGCTGCGTTTCATCTGCCCAATCCGGTGCTCGTGCCGGTGACATTCGTCGGCGGGGCGTTGCTGGCGTGGCTGTTTGCACGGCGGCGGAACGTGCTTCCCTTGGCTCTTGCGCAAGCCCTCGTTAGCACACTGGTAGCTGTGGTGTTTCCCGCGAGCTGGCACCACGGGATGCGCGTAGGCCCGGGCTATTACCGCTGAGCGCGTCCGCGCATACGCGCCGTACGGCTAGCGGAAAAACAATCCCCAGGAAGTGTTCACCAGGGTATGGGTGAGGCCAGAGGCCACTAGGCTGCCGGTGCGTTGCCAGGCGCGCCCGTAAAAAATGCCCGCGATGCTTGCCAGCAGGAAGTAGCGCCAGTTGGGGTAGGGTGGGCCGTTGTTCAGATGAGCCGCGCCAAAGATGAGCGCCGCGAGCAGGAGGCTGGCCGCGCGGTTGCGGGTGCGAAGTGCGAGCCAGTTCTGGATAAGGCCGCGAAAGAGCAGTTCTTCTGGGAGGGCGGTGAATAAGAAGGTCGTAATCAGCGCCAGCGGCACTAACAGCCACTTTTCGCTGCTGTAGCTATAGCGAATGAAGCCGATGCCGAGGCCGAGCGGGATGGCGATAGCCGCAAACATGAGGAAGTTGCTGCCAGCAGCGCGTAGAAAGCTGCGCTGCCACTCGAAGCGGTAGCCGATGCCGGGTAAGCGTCGCCAGAGGACAAAGGTGACGAGCGCCAGGTTGACCGCGAGCAGTTGTGCTAAGAGGTGGTGTAGGCGGTAGGCAGGGGAGAGCAAGGCCGTGCGTAGCCAGCCGAATTCTAGCGGCAGCCACAGCCAGAGTATGGCAATTGGCTCGAGCCACGTGCGCCGTTGCGGTAGTTTTTGCGCGGCGGGGAGTAACAGAAATGGGCCAGCCAGGTAGAGTGTGATGCCTAGGGTCTTGGCAAGGGTAGCAGTTTCGGTTCCGAGTGCATAGAAGGCATAAACAGCCCAGAGGATGACGGGAAAAATCATAATGCGCGCTGGGTGGACGTCGAGCCAGGCGTGCAGGCGTTCCAACACGCTGCCGTGGCCCAGGAGGAATAATCCCGCCAGTAGTAGTGCCGTGCTCAGCAGCGTGGCCAGCCAGGCAGCACCCGGCAAGCCTTGCTGCCAGGTGAAGATGCCGACGACGGCGGCGAGTAAGAGAACCAGTGCGCCGGTGGCGGGCAGCGAAAGCCGGTGGACTTTCATGTCATGCCGGTGGCTCAGCGGCGGTGGCGATGAGTTGCGCTTGTAGTTCAGCCAAGGTGCCGGCGGGGATGGCTTGGCGGATGCGGCGCATAACGTCGAGGTAGAAGTAGAGGTTGTGGTAGGTGGTGAGTATGGCGGCGAGGATTTCGCTAGCGGCGAATAGGTGGCGGAGGTAAGCGCGGGAGTAGCGGCGGCAGACGCGGCACGAGCAGAGTTCATCCAGCGGGCGGTCGTCGTGGGCGTAGGTAGCGTTGCGTAGCTGTAGGCGGCCACGCCAGGTGAAGGCGCAGCCGTTGCGGGCGTTACGCGTGGGCAGGACGCAGTCCATCATATCTACGCCACGACGTGCGTATTCGAGCAGATCGGCGGGATAGCCGACGCCCATCAGGTAGCGTGGCTTTTCTTCCGGGAGTTCAGCCAGGCAGACTTCAGTCATCTCGTAGCTGAGTTGTGGTGGTTCGCCGACGGCAAGGCCGCCGATGGCGTAACCGGGGAAGTCGAGTTCGAGCACGTGGCGGGCACAGGTGCGGCGCAGGTCGGCGTAGGTGCCGCCTTGGATGATGCCGAAGAGTGCCTGCGCCGTAGGGGAGCTTAGGAAGGCTTTCTTGCTGCGTTCTGCCCAGCGCAAGGTGAGCTGCATGGCGTGGCGCGCTTTTTCGTGGCTAGCGGGATACTCTAGGCAGACGTCGAGCGCCATGATGATATCGGCAGCGAGTGCGCGTTGAATTTCGATAGCTTTTTCTGGGGTGAGCAAGTGCGCGCTGCCGTCGAGATGAGAGTGGAAGAGTACGCCTTCATCGGAGACCTTGCGCAGAGTGTTCATGCTGAAGATTTGGAAGCCGCCGCTGTCGGTCAGTAGCGGCCGCGGCCAGCCCATGAACCGGTGCAGGCCGCCGAGTGCGCGGATGGCATCGTGGCCTGGGCGCAGGTAGAGGTGGTAGGTATTGGCGAGCAGAAGTTCGACTCCGAGCTCCTCTAGCATATCTTGGGTCATTGCTTTGACCGTGCCCGCGGTGCCGACGGGCATAAAGACTGGCGTCTGCACCTCACCGTGCGGCGTGTGCAGGCGGCCCAGGCGCGCCCGCGAGTGCGGGTCGCGGGCTAGGATTTCAAAGCGGAAGCCTTCAGCCATAGTGTGTCGCTGCGCGCATCATACCATTGCCCTGCGTTCCCCGCATAAGTGCGCACTTTATTAGCCGAAAAGTAGGTAGCTCGCATAGAATGTAGCACGCGTTTCGGCAACAGAGACGAGACTCTGGTGAGGTAGCGATGCGCAAACTGAAACTGCTCTGGCTGGTATTGGCGGTGGTAGTGGCGCTGCTGCTATGGTACTGGTGGCCGCGTGGGGCACGTGTGGTGCTAGTAGGCGTGGATGGCGGCGCGGATTATCTTCTAGATGAATTTCTCGCCGAGGGTAAGCTTGCTGCCGATGGCGGCTTTGCGACGCTGGCGCGCGCTGGTGTGCGCGCAGAAACTTCGACCCCGATCAACATTTCTGTGACCTCGCCTAGCTTCTCTTCGCTTTTCACCGGGGCTTACCCGGAGCGGCACGGCTTGATGGGCAACTTCTATTATCGTGTCACCGACCCCATCGGGCAGACTAGCTCCGGGTTCACGGCGCCGCTTCAGGCGGAAACGCTCTGGGCGACGGCGTGCCAAGCGGGCAAAAGCGTGGTGCTTGTGGGCATGGAAATTGCCCTACCGGAGCCGCCTAATTGCGTACGCATCTTCGGCCAAGGTAAGTCGGCTGGGCCTAGCGGCCTAGTGGAGCTGAATCGCGCTGACTTTGTGCGTGCAGAAGA
>Ga0315310_10001488_pt1 | contig 14824 bp, 16 predicted proteins | sample TDP5_MG_FD_203630 | JGI IMG/M metagenome (GOLD analysis project Ga0315310, IMG submission 203630) | Freshwater sediment microbial communities from Lake Towuti, South Sulawesi, Indonesia - TDP5 | ecosystem: Environmental > Aquatic > Freshwater > Lake > Sediment | place: Indonesia: South Sulawesi... | reverse complement strand
TAGTAGCTACCCATATCTAACACAATATGAAGAAGGGCAGCGTTTATTATTCCCACCATTGAATCTGCAAAGATCAGAATGCCCAGATGTTTACCTCTTCCAGATGCAAAGGCTACTACTATCAAGGCTATTCCCGAAAGAAATCCAGTGGTGGACAAGACATCGAGAAACGTAGACCATTCTCCAGAGACTATTATCTCATAAACAGACGATATCGGCATTAGGCCGCCATGCCATAAGTAAATAGACAAGAAAAGCCCAGCTAACCCGATCAATGGCAGACTGTAGAACAAAACGGGCAACAGACATCGACGATGGCTAATCTTCTCGTTTCCATATGATACGATCAACTGGAATATCGAGTACATCAGAAGAATTACGAACCAGTAAAAAGTACCATAGCCATAGGGCCAGAATAAATGGAGGGTCCCCCACCAGATGGTCCTTACCACAGCGTCTGAGCTAGATAGATGCAGCGGATTACCACGGGACCAGTATACTCGACCCAGTAATAGCATAGCCAACCAGAAGAGATACCAGAGAATCAAACTTACAACTGTGAAGTTTCTAAATGAATATCGCGTCTGCTCATCACCCCTAAATCAGATACAACGTTGCTTTATTTAAACCCATTCCTAGGCAACTTTTTGACATTGGAAGCAGTTGGAACAGAGGCTTATGTTAGGTACGAGCGCCCGAGGCGAACGGTTTCTCGTGACATCTTCAAAAGAAAGCCTCCGGGATCCTTCAGAGAAGACTAGATCTAAACCCTTTAGGGTCGGAATACTTCCGGGCCCTGGCGCCTGCAAACTAACGAAATGGACCCCTCTAGTATCCAAGAAATGCCGCATAGCAAGATCTTGATTGCTTGGCTTTTTCTACGAATCCTATACCCAGAAGGCTCGCTTTGCAGGCTGAGTCTTTCTGATAACGCCAGATATCAGAACACATTTTTGACCAAGGGCTGTATCGCTAGCTAGGAATGGAAATATGCCACCAAACTTGTCCAGGAAGAAAGCTTCCTCTCGCAATAGTTTAAATCATCATAAACCATAGTGTGTTGTAAAGTAGATTGAGCCTTGAAGCGTTGGGTAAGGTCATGAGACTCCTTTCTAATGGCGTGAGATTCATCAATTTTCTGCTTGTAGGGATGTTGTCTATGTTTTTTACTGAGGTCTATGCGGGAAGTGCGCCTCTTTGGTTCGTTAGTCCTTGGTGTTTGCTTTTTGTGTTTCCACTTTACCTTATGCATTTACTGCTCTTCTTCAATATCGCAATAAGAACCAAGAGAACATCTGTTGGTCATCTATACCTCTTCGGTGTTCTCATTGCATTGTACGAATCGTGGATTACAAAGGTTTTGTGGACAGGATATCCGGGTTCAGAAGGACCTCTGATGGGCACTATCTTCGGTGTTGCAGCTCTGGAATTCTATGTTCTCGTCTTCTTCTGGCATCCAATCTTTGCGTTCGTTCTCCCGATTCTCGTGTTTGAAGCGTTAGCAATCTCTGATGGCTCGAACATGGATTATGGAGAGAAGGTCATTCCAAGTCACCTATCCTCGTTGGAGAAAAATCCGAGACTCTTAAGCTTTCTAGCATTTACTGCGATATTGGGAGCTGGCTTTCTTTCATTGAACACGGGTCACAGTGCCATTATTGCAGATACCACTATCTTGGGCAGCATTCTTCTGATTTTTCTGTTCTTCCACATGGCGAGAAGAAACCCAAGTCATTTCTCAATTCATTCACTTCAGCTTAAGAATGAAGAGCTGGCTGTAGTAGCAGCTTACCTCTTTCCACTATACGCTTTCTCATTTCTGTTTTTAGACCCAGATAAGGTTCCCAGCTCATCCATACCAATCCTTATGATAATCATCTTCTACGCTTTAGTTGGACTCCTAATCAAGACGAGTCCAGCTTGTGAAACGCTCAACAGTGGAAGCGGTATGCCTAGGGAATTGCTTTCTTCAAGAGAGTTCTTTGAGTTCTGTCTGCTCTTCTTACTATTGACTTCTGTCTTTTGTGTGGTACCTGTGGTCGGCGAATTCATTGCACTCAAACTGAATCTAGTATTGTTTGTAGGAGGTCCTTTCTTCTTTGTTACTATTGTGATGAGATTATTCCAGAAATTGAAGCACGTGTATTCTTGAATGGCTTCTGGTAACAGCGATTATCAGCATAGACAATAGACTAGACGAGAAACATGACGGTTTCTCTGGGCGGGTTCACTACAGTCAGTATGCTGGTGTTAATCATGGACTATGCCGTCTTTCCGCCAAGCTAGTTAACTTTCGGCTGATCTCTTTCTGTAGGTCCATTCCCATTATTTCAGAAAGAGCAAGCAAATCCAGTATTGCTTGGGTAATCTCTTCTCTTAGATTGTCTTCTCTATATTCCCTCATCGGTAGGTTCTTGTTCACTAACTGGCGAGCAATCTCACCGACTTCTTCAGAAATATGCATGAACATTAGCTCTGGAGTCAGCTCACAACCCAGTTCCGAACATGTTCTCTTTGCAATCTCATAAATCTTCTTGCTTACATCCGTGATATCCATGATATCCACTGGTAATAAGGATGCATAAATGGATTTTAGAGACACCCTCCCTTATACCGCCCCAACTACTAGCTTAGTGTAGAGCTCTGGCCTCATAGTCCACGGGTCGTTAGGCTCAATATTCCGGTAACTCCGATTATCGGAATACTGATAATAATAGCTCCGATTGCTAAGAAACCTTGGTAAGTTTACTCGGTCTTTTCCTTCGGTAAGATTTTTATAAATGTGAATAATTGGTTTAGATTGTGGGGAGTGTCGACATATATGACGAGGCTGAAACACTGGTCGAAAAAACATAAAAATCTAGTGGTAGACCCAGAACTGGAGATGGCAGACATAAAGGTTGATGATGAAATTCCAGAAGTAGTGGAACCCGAAGCAGAAATTCCAAGCGATGAGAGAGCAGAAACTACTTATGAAGAAAGAGAATTCGAACCCCCTACAACACATTGTCCTGAGTGCGGTACCAGTCTTATTGAACCGGCGATTCCAGTCATCAACCCGCAAGGAGTGGGACAAGCTTATTCCCAGCATATGAGGAGCTGGATTGTTTCCACCGAGATCGTTTGTCCGAGTTGTGGTTTGGTCGTGGAACAATCAAGACGTGAAGTACATCGTTAAAGGCCCGTAGTTCGTTCTAAGGAACATTCATGTCTTCTCATTTAACCCCCAGTTGTACCTGGTTCCCAATGATTCTCTGTCATTTCGGTTTTCTTCTTCTCAAAGAAGATGTTTATTAGACGCCACTACTAAGAAAATCTATTTTGCAAGAAAACAGAAGATAGGAAGGATTTCCGTTAACCCCTATTATCGGAAAAAGAAGAAAATAAGAGGTCTAGGGCCAGCTTTGCTATTTTCGATGTATCTCCGCTCTTTTCATTCTTCCTGTTGATCGAATCGATGCTTTCCTACACTCTCTGCTAGCTAGCTTTATGAAGACAAGGAAATACGCTGAAACACATTACTATAATGGTCAATTCTAAGTGATCCTGTGTAATGCACGTTGCAACTTCAATGCTAAAGAAACCTGAACTGGCACCTATTTCAAGCACCCATGAATCATTCTCGAGTTGAAGACGATTGACTAGTTCCTTGGACGAAACAATAAGCTTGTGTATAGGAGTACTTAAGAGAAATGCAAGTTGATACTGTTTAGTGCCTCTTGCCTCTATCACAATAGTAGGATCATCAACCCCGTCCATGAACTCCTCTAAGCACCAGGAATCCTTGCTGAACCTATTGTGCTTAACAATCTCGCCCTCCTCATTCATTATAGTCCCATGGCAGAACCGCTTATGCACATCCAACCCAGCATACATCAAACCTTTATTCTCCTCCGAGACATAACATGGTCTATCCTCACGCTACTTATCCTGGAAGGAGAATTCAACATCCCATCTAGCTAGAAAGGTTAGAGAGAGTATCGTTTTTTGGTATTCGTACCGTGTACTCTTCTTTCTGTTTCCATAACGTTCTGATTAACTAGCCAGAGCACTGGATTAGATTTAAGAAAGATATCGTATTACATGAATGATGAGAAGATATGGGTTACAAGATATTCGGGAAAAAGTTTTCCTTTAAATGGGGTGAATCACCTGAGAACCTTTCCGGAAGCATAGATGTTACCAAGGAATATCTAAATCGAGGAGGCCAAATATCTCCTGATACGGAAGTCGAATTTACCTCAACTTTTCCTCCAGAAACATACAAGAAGACGGCTCTAACAGACCATATGCCAGACACATATGAATGTGCTGGTAGTATGTCAACCGCTATCCATCAACCAAATAGAAAGACCGACTTCATGTCAATATCAGACTATTTCGATCTTACAGGACATGATAAAAAACTTGGAGATCATCACAATCTATACTTGCAATACCAAATAGGAGACAATAAACCTTGTCACACAGATGAAATTCCTCATCGTCACATCCCACTTGCCAATACACTCTATGTTGCTGCATACATAAACGATGAGAAAGTGTACGAAGATCGCATCAAAGCAAATCTTAGCTAGCTGAATCTGTAAATCTCCGTTTACAAGTTTTTCTTCAGCTGCTATTCGTAAACCCCCGCAGACTTTCCAAGGGCAAGTTGCAGAAAACTTGATTCATCACTAACCCTATTGACATCATGCACATAATTTCAAGCAGCTTCACCAGCTAGCTGGAGAACTCTATTTCGTTCTAAATTGATCGAATGTAAAAATCAAATGGAAGCTATCTAGATAACCTTTTCTTGCACCTAGACCAAAAGATCAAAGATTTAAACAGTGAGATAATGGTTCTTTTGTTTGGTCTATCGAGAGCTCGATGAAGAATTCTAAATCTTTCTTCTTTTAAGGATTATTAATGTTGTGGCTATAGCTGCTATGATCCCAGCAGATATAGTTGCTATTCCCAACGGAGTTTCAATGAAGGGTTTAGGCACTATTTTCTCTATCCGTATCTGCCTTGTTCTACTCATATCCACATTGTATGTTTGCGTTTCATAATCATCTTTAACTGTTAGAGTGTAATCGATCAAAGGTATTTGTGTGAGTGTATAGTTCTCAATGATACCATTAAGGTAACCTGAGAAGGATAACCCATATGTTGCATTAGCTAAGGTAACATTTGCTTTTATTAAATCTCCATATTGATTTACAATAATAACAATGAAATCCCCTACGTTACATTGTATGTTTGCTTGTACTTCCGTTTTATTCATTATAATGTTCCATCTTCCCACCGGAACATTCATCCAATACGCCTCTATGATCCAGTTACCATAGTAAGCCTCTAAAATAGTTGATCCCGAGCTATCAGTATATGCCACATATTCTGCATCCTCCCTAGAGAGTTCTAAAGTACAATTTACCATTGGTCTATTTTCAAAATCTAAACATGAAAGGGTGAGATTACCGAAAAGGAAGTTTATTGCAAGTTCTGTATGCTTGGTCAAGTTCACCATTATTTGATCAGAAGTGTAACTATGTTCATTATAGAATATCGAAGCTTGAATATGGTATACCCCATAGTCCAATAACCATCCATATGAAACTACATCTTCAATAGTTTCAATTAATGTCTTATTCTCATCAAAAATCGTGATGTCAGAAACGATTGGGGCATCATTCTTGAAAGTGAAGAAAGAGAGAGTAGCATTCTCCGTAATAGCTGGACGAAAGATGGCAGACTCCAGCCTAATATTCGTATCATATAGCAGAATTGAGAATGGGTACTCTGCCCGTGGATGTACGAGTCCCGTGCCCTTAAGAAGTATACCCAACTTCTTATCATACCAAAGGATCCGATAAGGATTTTCTAAGATCCAAGCTTCCCGTGATCCTCCTAGGAAGGAAACGTACGAGGAACCTGTAACTTTGTAATAGTCTTCATATATTTCCACTATATCTCCTACAAAGATTTCCGGGTCTATCCATAATGGTGTCTTTCCTTGTTTCTCAAAATAAGCCCGTCCGAGCATATCTCTAGTACTCATGTTCACATAATATAAAGGACCTACCCATCCCACATCGGGGAAATCTCCACTTTCATATACGCACGCAAGATCCAAAGGAGGCTCTGGACCTGGTCGCATCATAGGCATAGCTCCACGGAACTCATACATTAACGTACCATTGAGAGTATGTTTGTAATGAAGATATGTTCCTAATTCAAGCCAAAAAGGTCCAGGGCCTCCAATAACCTTGAATTTTTGGGTATTGCTTTTGGAAGCAAAGTAGTTTTGATTTCCTTCCCATAAGGCTGTTACGAAGAAAGTCCCTCTTCCGGAAGGCATCCATGTATAAGTAAATGTCCCATCACTGAAAGAATTCACTATATCTGGGCGTCCCCACATGTAGTCTCCAGCAACGCTTATCTTAATAGGAAGTGAAAGAGGTGGAGAGATTTTCCCGGTTATTGTAACATTAGAACCAAAGGCAGCTATGGATGGATCAACAGAAATCTTGATTGAAATTTCAGAGGGCAATACGGCGTTTGTCATGGATACTAAAGGTATGAAGCTGAATGTCCATAGGAGAGCCAAAATAGTGAAGAAACGAACTCTTCTCAAGGATGCATCCCGATATAATGGAGCACTCCTTTTTCTTTAAATAATTTACCACTCAACTTTTACAATCTCCCAAAGCTCAGAGTTTTTCTCTGAGAAATATTACATGTATACGTCCTTGGGCCAGATACATGGGATCATTAAGAGGTGCCTTCTTTTTTGGCATTTGATCTTGGAGAAGATATAACTGTACATGGAAGATGTTTGGGATAGATTTCTGAAGCCTTAGGGCGATAGGATAGAAGTTGGATGACACCAAAGCAGCTCACTTAACAAGAGGCCATCAATTTGTTTCTGATATCCTCAAATATCAGAACGGACGGTGGCTTCGCCATTAGAGGCAGATGTGAAGGTTTTTGTCTTTGTGCCGCCTGTCTCTTCTGTGGTGGCGTTAGGGGAGTATGATCGGTCTAAAGTTGGGGTTCGACCTCGTTAAAAACAAGGTCTGGGCCTCCTATCCGGTTAGAAGAGTGGGCTTTGAGCCCGCATAGCAACGTGTCCAAGGATGACGTGGAGGCTCCTCCCCTAAGCCATCTATTATGGAGGTGATTATGGGACTCTTTGTAGGGCTTGTGGTGCGTATGTACATAAAGATAGCTTCACGGCCACAATATTGAAGGATGATGATAGCGACACCAAGAAGTTCGATAAAGATCTTGAGGGGATAGAGGCTTTTAAGTCCTGGCTTAGAGCGAGCGAGTGTGAGGCTGTGGTGATGGAGTCTACTGGCGTGTACTGGATTCCTCTCTATGCTGCTTTGGAGGGCGAGTTCGATGTAAAGCTCGCGAACGCACAGAAGACCCGGAGTCTTTTGGGCAAGAAGACAGACAAGGTGAACAGCAAACGCCTAGCCAGCTTCCTCCGCAGCGGGCTGATGGAGGCATGTTACGTGCCTGAGCGGAAGGTCCGTGTCCTTCGGGAGTTGACTTGGCTTCGAACGAAGATGGTTCAGAATAGGACCGACTACAAAAACAGGGTTCACAAGGTTCTCCAACGATGTAACATCAGGCTTGGCTCTAAGCTTCACAGTGTCTTCGGTAAGGCTGGGATGGAGGTTCTTGAAGGCTTGATGGCTGGTAAGAGCCTAGACGAGATCGTTAGTCAGAGCAGGAGCAAGGTTCTGAAGGAGAGGAGGAACGATCTGGAGAAGGTTGTTAGAGCCGGATTGGACGAGGAGGGCATCTTCGTCTTGAAGCGTTGCTTGAGGATGATAGAGCGTTTGGACGAGGAGTTGAGGGTGGTAGATGCGAGGATATCTATGCTTATCGGCGACTGTAAGGAGGATGCGAAGCGGATTAGTATGGTTCCAGGCGTCGCTCAGGTCTCAGCTCCCGCTATCTTAGCGGAGATAGGCGATCCTAAGCGGTTTGAGAATGGAAAGAAGGTGGCCTCTTGGGTGGTTTATGGCCATCGGTCTACCAGACGGCGGATAAAAACCTAACTGGGAAGATCAAGCCAGGCTCGAAGAACCTTAGGCGTACGATGGTTCAGGTGGCTCATGCGGCTTCCCGTGCGAAAGATTCTAGGCTTAGGCTCTCTTACCTTAGGGTTGCGGCTAGGTGTGGGAAGAAGAAGGCTATTGTAGCTTTGGCCCGTAAGATTCTCTGTATAATCCATCATCTGCTTGTGACTGGTGAGGATTATGTAGAGGAAGGCTTCGTGAAGGGCTTAAGGCTGCGGCTCATATTCCTTTGGAGGAAATGGCTGAGGCTTTGAGGGCTGCTGGCTACTTGGTTAATGCTCCGGGCTAAGACAAAAACCTTCATATAGCAACTTTAAAGCACAAATTGCTTTTTTGTTGAAGAAAGTCGAGGAAGTAACGGATTTTGGAATTTGACCTTTAGAGGCTCAACTCCAATATTGCTTCTGCTTTCGAGTGGGAGTAAGCGACAAGAAGGACGGCAGTTATGTGGCTCTCCGACCGCTCGTCGATGTTAGGGTGTGAATGAGGGCAAAACTCCATTTCGGTGTCTATGACCCAATATCGGAAAATCATGGCTGTTCTGTGAGCTCAGCACTGAAAGTCTAGACCGGTGATTCGAGCGCAGACACCTTGTCTTCATCAGCTTGAGATACTGATATATATAAGGCATGCCAAAAAGCTAGTCATAAGCAATGAGCGTTCTTGATCTTTCTATTACGGTTGCTTGTAGCTAAACATCCTCTAGGCGTTAATCCATAAACAAGTGACTTTTTCACCTCGTCAAGGCCTACCACTTCGAGAAAACCCCCTTTCTGTAAGGCATTGATACGGCGGTGTATCACCGAATAGCGAGTGTAACGGAAATCTCTAAGCGTCCTTATCCTTTTTCGTAGGTCGGAGGTAGTCAATGGGCCATACTGGGCTAGAACTCTGAGGATGACCCTGTTGAGTCTGGCTTTCGTCCCCGTGAAGACTGAAAGCCTGACTTTGCCGATCTCTTCCATGCCGCATTCCTATCTCGCTTCCACTGTAGAGAGAGCCCGCCGAGAAGAGCCACTCACTTATCACCCTTTTCTAGAATGATCCAGATTCACTCTTTAGAGATCTACCCCCAATCTATTAATCTATGATTCAATTCTTCGTAAGGATGAAACCCAAACATGCCTAGGACGGTTGTAGACACATCCAAGGCTAGCTTAGCCTATCTCTCTCTGTCGTACACAGGTTCCCCCTGAACTGGAAGTGAGACAACCCGCCGGCATGGATTGCTTACCCTCAGACTATAGAAGAGGGCCGAGCTCCGATCCTCCTCCCAGAAGATCGCCAAGTTCGCTACTGCCAGTAGTCAGCTCCGGCATTGCTTTCCTCTTCTGAGACTGCTTCAGTGGGCTGATGAGTTCAGTCGATGCGGACACCCTCTAATGAGAATTGCGGGTTGGGGCTCTGTTGATCTTCTTCCGCGTCCACAACGCCTTTCTCGGTTATGGCGAACTTGGCTTCGGATTCGGGCAGATATGGAGAGTCTATGACCACCGCTTTGCGAGTGTTCTTCTTGCTCTTGTGTAGCATGATCCTATGTGTACATGCGTGCGCCATAATGTGGCCTCCAGCCGGCCTGTCAGGGTTTCCAGCCCAGTACTGTGCGGGGTTCGCCTGAACTTGGTTCGTGGCAACTACTGCTATGTTGTAGGCTTCTGCCAGCCTCACGAGCTTGTGTAGGTACTCGTTGAGCTTCTGTTGCCTTTCTGCAAGCATTTCTCTCCCAACGTATTCTCCTCTGAAGTGGCTTATCATGCTGTCAACCACAACCAGTTTTATGCTTTTTTCGGGAACCAACGAGAATAAACGGTCTATCAGTAGGCACTGGTGGCTGCAGTTGTACGCTCTCGCTACCAATATGTTCTTCGCGTTTTCAGTCGGGTCTAAACCGATCTTGAAGGCGATCTGGTACGCGCGTTCAGGAATAAACGTGCCTTCGGTGTCTATGAAAGCCACATTCCCTTCAAGACCGCCTTTCCCGTGCGGCAGCTGCGCTGTAACCGATAGCGTAAGGCATAGCTGAGTCTTTCCAGACCCGTACTGGCCTATGAACTCGGTTAAGGCTTGGGTTTCTATGCCTCCCCCAAGCAGCTTGTCGAGGTTGCTACTCCCAGTTGTGCATCTTCGCATGGCCATTCTCTTCTCGTAGAACTCCCGCGCCGTCCTGAAGTCTGCTGCAACCAACTTTCTTGCGGCTTCCTGAATCTTAAGGAGTGTGTTGAAACCAATTTTCGTCTTCTCCATTATCTCGCGAGGCGGAGTTACCGCTAGAGCCTCTATAGTGGTTATCCCTATCTCGCGGAGAGCCGCAGCGGTAGATGGGCTTATACCTTCAATATCCTCCAGCGAAATCGGGTCGCTCATGCCATTCCACCTCCAAAGCACGGTTTCAGGGTTTGCTGTAATGGGTATTTAAAGAATGGAGGTGTCGAGCGGCCAAGAGAGACCCCAGCGGAACGTATAAAGTTGAACTGAAAAATTCATACCTACACAAACATGTAATGAAATGGCTAAACAGAAGGAAGCCCCGAGAAAACCTTGCGGAACTTACATTCTCAAGAACAGGATTGACGCCTGTTTTAAGGAGGCAATGTCCGTTCTTCTGTCATCACTGGACTGAGATGCTTACAGTCTAGTCTCCTTGAAGAAGGTGACCAGCGCATTTAGTCTTGGGTTGTCCTTGTTGACGGAGTATAGGGCTATCTGCCCGTATATCTTCTTATTGACCAGTCCGTTATCGACGAGGTTGTCTAGGTGGCGCCGTACTGAGCTTCTTTCGAGGCCTGTTTGTCGGCAGATCCTGTAGACCCTAAGCTCCTCGCCGGATCTCCATAAGGCGAGTAGTATCTTTATGCGTGAAGGGTTTCCGACGACTTCGATGAATCTCTGGTTCTTCTCACTAAGGTTCATTAGGTTTCTTCCTCTTCAGAATGTCTTCGATAAACTTTTCTAGCAATTCTGCCTTCACACCGTTCAGTCCCAGCTCAAACTTTTCATTCAGGGTTATTACACCTGCAGCCTTCAGATCCCTTGCCAAAGCATGGAGCAGAACCCGTCCGACAGGCTTGACATCTTTCTCTTCACAGATCAGGTGGTAGGTTTCCTCAACCTTCTCTAAGGGAGCGTTGATTGTTCCCTTCTCCCTCTTCAAATGCCTCGCTAATGCCAGAAGGATGTATTTCTCGTCTGTTGAGAGTATGATTATGTCTTCGTCTCTTATCTTGGGGTCTGTCTTTTCCTGGGCTTCTCGCACATGTTCTGGGAGAACCAGGATGGCGTTCTCTCTGTCAGCAATCAACCCCGCTGAAAGCAGGAGGAGTATGGCGTAACGTGCGTCTCCATTACCGTACTTGGCCGTGTTACTTGCGATGAAGTCAACTATCTCTTCCGAGATGGTTCCTCTTGTGAAAGCGGCGTCAACACGCTCCTTCAATATGTCCTTGAGCTGATTCTCCAGGTAGGGCCGGAACTCCATGCGCTCTTGAGGCCTGAACCTGCTCAGGGTTTCTGGGCTCATGACCTCCATGAACGAGTGATCCCTAGCTATAAACATGAAGTTTATATGCTGAGGAACCCCTGTAACGTCGTCCGTGAGCCTCGTCAACTCGTAGACAATGTCTTCTCCAGTAGTCCTTACGTAGTAGTCGATCTCGTCCAAAGTTAGGACAAGAAACTTTCTGTGCTCGTTCAAGTAGTCCCAGAGAGCGTGGAGGAGCTCAACTGGGCTGTAACCCCTTAAGGGAAGCGAAGATGCGACCTGACGGATGATGCTCTGCACGAGCCCGAACTTGCCGCTTGTAGTGCGGCAGTTCACATGGGCGTAGATTAGGTCCAAGCCATGCCTTTTAGCGATATTCTCAAGCGAGGCCCCAGCCATCTTTGCTGAAGCAGTCTTACCCGTCCCGCTAGTCCCGGTTATGAGGATTCTCTCGCTGAGTGCACCCGGCTTCTCGATGGTCAACCTGAAGAAATCTATGAGGCTTCTAACGTGATCCTCCCTGTGCGGCAGATGGGGAGGAACATAATCGAAGTCCAGTTTTTGCACACCGTTCTCCTTGAAGACTGAGTTTCGTTCGGGATGCTCCACCCTTCTCCCTCCTAGTAAAAACTCTCAAGAAAATCTTGTATGTTTCCCGGGCCCAGCGATGTTGACGGACATGTCGAGCGATCTCTAATAGTTTTTGAGAGAACAGGATTCCCTGCAAATCTAGATCCCTCCCGTCTCATTTCCTGCGTGAAGAAGTCTTACGTAATTTTATCGTGTAGAGCTTCTCTTCTCCCTCCCTTTGAACATCAACGATTTCATATCGGGGATTCAAAATGACCTTGTCCATTTTCAACCCTTCCTAGAGCTGGAGACATGCAAACGTTTTCATGGTATTGCTTTAAAAATGGTCTGTGAAGTTTTAGGGAGGGGTCTCCAGCGTTTACACGCAGTTGGAAGATCCTTGAGTCTTTGATCTCAATCCTGTAGAAGGAGGTGATAAGTACGGGAATGGACATACGAGCATCTCGATTCTTTGATATCTTAGTTGCAGCAGTGTACTATGCGATAAAATCCCGTATCTGGAACTGATTCAAGTCTAACGCGGAGAGAAAAGTAACCAGATAATCTGATAATTTATCATACTCTAGGTCATCGGCAGATTGTAGGCTTGTATCCTGCAAAGAACGACGAATTTAAACGTGTACAGTCATCTCTCCCGGGCTACCATTGTACCCTAGTCAGGATGACGTTCAAACTCTCGACTTAGCAATGGTTGGGGTAAAGTTTTATTCCAAACCTAAAGGTAGAGATTGCTTGGTGTGCGAAATCGAAAGCTTATAGGGATGCGATGCTCTTATGACATTGAATGAGTGATTCTGATGGTTGAGATAAAGGAAATGCCTTATGATGAGAAGTATTCGAATGTGCTTAGTTACTTGAAACTTATGGACGATAATGTTTTGCCTTTTGTAGAGAAAGAGCTGGGCGCTCAGAAAGTCGCCGAGCTTAGGACCATTTGGCAGAAGGGCACACAAACTATTCCTGAAGACGCTACTTACGAAGAGAAGTTTAACATAGCTTACGGTAACTGGGTGCGAAAATGCGCGAGTGCCTTCAATTTTGTAAGTGACAACCTGGGCGAGAACGGCGTTGAAAAGTTCAAAGACACTGCCGTTGAAGCAATGAAAAGGAAAATCTCCAGCCCAGCCATGTTCCTGCTGAAGCTAATGAGGGCAATTTCACCACAAACAGCTTTTCGAACATTTGCCAAGCAGATGACCTATCAATGGCAAGTGTATACGCCCCTCTCCATTTCGGAGTTGTCTGGAAACAGACTCGTTGTCCATACGAGTCATTGCAGAGTACTTGACTATCCTGACTCTGAAGTCTGCTGCACAGTCATCTGCCAAGAAGTCACTGCTCGCTGGTTAGAAGACCAGTTTAAACTGAAGATGACAGCGAACCGTCAAGGCAAGAGTTGCACAATAACCATCGATAGGAAGTAAGTAGCTCAGCGCGCTTCTTCATGCTCTCACTCCTAGCTAGCCTGCTAGCTGTTCCAACTGATATTTTTCCTCTAGTCAACCCGTCATTTTCGCTAATTCGAGATGAGAAATTTAAACAAGATAAGTCACGTACCCTGGGCTACCATCCTTTGAGGGCTAATTTATACGCCAAAACCCATAATCTTATCATCACTTCTCACTAATTCATTAACGTGAACTTGAATGGTCGATCTGGCTGAGATTCAGTTCGCATATTACATGTTAGCCGCAACGGGTGTGCTGGTCGCCGCAATCTACTACATCATCAGTCTGAGATATAACATGAAGGCGAGGGAGATGGAGATATTTCGATTAGTGACTTCAGACTTTAGTTCGGAACAAGGCATACAGAGATACGCCACGATGATGAACATGGAGTGGAAAGATTACGAGGATTTCATGGAGAAATATGGACAATCAAACCCTGAGATGTTCGGCAAATGGGTTTCACAATTCTTGGGTTGGGAGAATATGGGAGTTCTCATAAAAAGCAAAGTTGTTACAGCTGAAAGAATATATATCACGGGTGGCATCGGTCCCATACTTGCATGGGAAAAGTTCAAGGACGTTATTCAGCGTCGGAGAGACGTTACGTGGGGGCGGGATTACCTTAGTAACGCTGAGTTCCTTGCACAGGAAATGCTGAAGATTAAGATAAGAAACGATCCTGGCTTCAAAGACAAGCTGGAGACCTATAGAAGAACTTGGAAACCCTGAGTAGATCGAAGGCCTGCTGACTCCTTTCTTTTACCACGCCTGCGTATCATTAACTACTTTACAGTTTTATTCTTCTCTATAGCGCTCAGACTAATTCTATAATTCGCTTTAAATTTAGATTTTAAGCTCATCTCTGGTACTTTTTCCCAAAAGGACGCAAAGTTGCGTCTTAACTCCGATAATTTAAACCGATATTTGAACCTATCCCGGGCTACCAATAAACCATGGACAGGGCGAGTTTCAAATTTTCGGTTTTGATGGGTTCGAAAGTGCATCCCTCTTTGGGTTCTCCTTGTAAACCTTTTTCTTTACCGAGACAATATAGAATCAGAATAGAGATTGATTTTCCATGAAACTTTATTTATCATCTGAGATGGAACGTAGTCTGCGGAAAGCTATCTCCGAAGATGATGTAGACAAGTTCAGCGAGTTAGTGTCTTCTATTAAGTGGGGAAAGCCCTCTTGGTCATCTTCTCAACTGTTACTTGAAGCACTAG
>Ga0315310_10001487_pt1 | contig 14826 bp, 11 predicted proteins | sample TDP5_MG_FD_203630 | JGI IMG/M metagenome (GOLD analysis project Ga0315310, IMG submission 203630) | Freshwater sediment microbial communities from Lake Towuti, South Sulawesi, Indonesia - TDP5 | ecosystem: Environmental > Aquatic > Freshwater > Lake > Sediment | place: Indonesia: South Sulawesi... | reverse complement strand
TTGGCTTCAGGCCTACTGGGGCTTTGCTTTCAGCTTCTCGAGGTCGTTCTTCACCGCTTCGGCGAGCTTCGACTTCTCAAGTTCCTTCTCGATCGCATCCTTATCCTCGGTTTCCAAGTAGTCGACGAGGCCTCCTGTCGCTGTGAGTTCCTCCAACGCCGCTGCTCTTGCCTCCATGTCTAGGACGCGATCTTGGGTCCTCCTTATCGCTGCGCCGGTCTCCGCGAAGTCTTTCCCGAGGCCCGTTACCATCTCTCGGATCTCCTGCTTCGCCCTTGCCGACTCATAGGTCGCCTTCAGCTCCTCCTTCCTCGCGGCGAACTGCACCACCTTGGCCTGTAACTCGCTCCGTGTGACTTTGAGGCTCTCCTCGGTCTTCTTCAACTCCTCGACTCGCTCGACGAGTGCTTCGGCTTGGAGAAGCAAGGTGTTCTTTCGCGTGAGCGCCTGTTTCGCGAGGTCTTCCCTACCGGCGGCGAGGGCCTCCTTTGCCTGTTCCTCGCCTCTCTGACCTCTCTCTTCAAGCCTCTTCTTCTCGAACTCCAGCCTCTTCCGGGCCGTTATCGCTGACGCTATGGAGGAATCGATGTCCTGGAGACGGCCAAGCATCTTCTCATACGCGTAGTCTAGCTGTTCACGCGGGTCCTCGAACCTGTTGAGCATCTCGTTAAACTTCGCCTCTAGGCTGAATCTAAGCCTTGAGATCAGGCTGGACAACCCGTCTATCACCTACCGTTAGGGGTTTCGTCAGATCGGCGGTATCCGCATGAGGCCTTATAGAGGTTTCCCTTACACGCGGGCGTCTCTAGGTTACTGAGCACTCCGTGTGGAGTATCCTCTTCTTCTCAGCCTCCAGGGGGCAGGCTGCGCCGCAGACCCTCCGCCACTCGCACTCCCTGCATTTCTCCTCAAGCTCCAGCCATCCGCGCTGTCTTATGTGGACGCACAGTTCGTTGTTCCAGATCTTCTCCCACGGGTCTGCGAGGATGTTGCCGACGCTCCTGAACCATGACTGGCAGGGGAGAACGGTGCCGTCGGGCTCAACAGCCATGTTAGTCCTGCAGGCAGAGCAGGACTTAGCTCCCAGACCCATTCTGACAGGGTTCAACTCGCAGTACCGTGTCGGCGAGTACCAGTTGAAGTTCATACCTAACAGGAACGCCTCGTGTTTCACCTCATCCAAGACCCTTCGGAGCTTCTCCGTGGGAAGAGCGAAGTCCTTCTCAACGTCGGCGCCGCGGCCGCTGTATATGAGCGCGTTCATCGCGAAGTTCACGACGCCACGCTCTTTCAGGAAATGTACGAGTTCGAGCGCATGGTCCGCGTTGTAAGGGCTGAGCGTCGTGTTGGTTGTCACGTAGAGGCCTAGGTCGAGGCAGTTCCTTATCCCTTCGACGGTCTCCTTCCAGCTGCCAGGGGTCCTCGTCATCTCCTCGTGGACTTTGGGGTGGTTAGACTCCAACGTGATCTGGACGAAGTCAAGCCCGGCTCGGTAGAGCCTCTCGGCGTAGCCTTTGTCGCTGAGCCTTCTGCCATTCGTGATGAGCCCGCTCACCAAGCCTGTGCTCTGCGTCGCCGCGACGAGTTCGACGAGGTCCTCGCGGAGCGTCGGCTCGCCTCCCGTGAAGCTCACCGCCGGAACCTGGGCTTCGAAGAGCTTCGTCAACACGAGGCGCCACTGCTCCGTTGTCAGCTCCCTTGTCTCATGCGGCCCCTTCGCGTAACAGTGCAGGCAGTTGTTCTGACACCGATACGTTAAGGCTAAGTCCATCCTGAGGGGAGCCGTCAGGTCCTCGCCGAAAGGTGTAGTCTTCTCAACCCCTAGGTACATGAAGGGGTCGACCTCGGCGCTCTTGATCAGGACATCTATGGTCGTCAGGATCTGGGAATGGTACTTCGTGATCTCCTCCTTTCTGGCGCGGTATCTCTTCGCTAACGCCTTGACGGCTTCTTCGGTTCCGACGCCTTCAAGGATAAGCCTCACGTGGTCTGCTGCTGTCTTGTTCAGGTAGAGGACCTTGTTCGCGTTGATGACGAGGATGCCTCTGCCGTCAGGCTCTTCTCGCAGATGCAGCTTGGCAACTCCGGCTGGATGCCCCTCATTGTCTCTGACAACGTACTGTGCGACCCTCAAGCTTGCGCCTCCGTCGACGACCGAAGGATCTGCGTCATCAACTCAAGCTCTTCAGGCGTTAACCCTTGCGTGTCAACGTAGAACTTCATCGAGTTTGCTTGGCTCCAGATATTGACGGAGCCTCCCCGCGGAGAGGTGAGCTTGAACCCGTAGCGTGGTGGCGCCGCTAGCGGGAAGACGAGGCTCTTAGGGTAGAAGTCTAGCCTCAAGCCCAGGTCTTTGGACAAGCGTATCGCGGTTGCTTTCATGCCGGTCTTAAGCCTAAAGCAGAAGCCGCCCCCGGAGGCGCAGGCACACGCGCAGCTGACGCAGGCGCAGACGCACGCGCAACTCACGCAGGCACAGACGCAGTGGCAACTTGTCCTACTCTTGTCGCCACTCGTGGTGTGAGACTTTGTCGAACTCTCAGCCTTCGTTGTGATAGCCTGAGTCGCCTTCTCAACGTCCTTCACGGCGTTGGCCGTCATCGTTTCGACGGACGTGACAAAGTTGTTAGCCAGCTTCTCGATGTCGGTGATGACCGGGACCTCGGGGGAGGGCGGCCTTGGCCCGGGCGCCGGACTAGGCATGGGGCCCGGAGCGGGGGCAGGACCTGGGGCTGGTATGCCGACCGTCGGCCTCTCTTGTAGGATTATGATGGGCGGGAGCCAATGGTGGTAGTAGAAGTCGTAGTCCTCTCGCGGCAGTTGCGCAGGTCCCTTGACCGTCTCCGCCGTTCTCTCCTTGAACTTCGGGTCTATCATCAACCATAGCACGTTCTCGTTGTACTTGTTGAACTGGGCCTCAGGGATGCCTGCGGCCTGAACCTCCTTCCACCTATCCTCAACCCTCCTAAGGTAGTATTCACGCGTCTCAAGCCGGCTGTAGTACGCCATCTTGTCGTCCACATTCCGGCGTAGGGCGCTGAGGACGATTCTCAACCCTTCCTCATCTAATGAGCCGTCCTTTGCTATCGCTCGAAGCATGTACCTCTCGTAGTATCGCAGAGTGGGCGGCCTGTCGAGAACCTCCACCCTTATGGCCGGCGTAGCTTGGACGACCCTCAGCGACCTCTTCCTCGCCATCGAGTAGAGGATCATCGCGACGATCCGGCCGGGATGCAGCGGAATGAGGATCGAGGCCTCGACTGGGTCCAGGTCGTCGCGTACGGAAGCATTCCGGCCGAACCTAGCCTCGTGGGCCGGCGTCGAGACCACTTCCATGGACAACCGTGGCGGCATATACGGCTCCCGTCTCCTCCGGAACGCAACCGCGCCAACGACTATCGCCACGACACCAGCAGAGATGAGCAGCAGGGCAACGAAGACGGCTGAGAGGCCGCCCATGCTCGGCTCCTGTCCCTCATATCGCTCAACGTACTTCGCTGGGAAGGAGACGCCGACGGCAAGCTTCTGGCTTGCAGGCCAGGAGGCTCGTTCCCAGTAAACGCCGAGCCTATCATCCACGGTTAGAAGGTTGTCCCAGTTCACACTCGTCCTTACTTCATCCTTCTGGACTCCGGGAGGCACGAGAATGAGCACCCTCAGGTTCATTCTGTCGTCGAAATCCCACCACGTAGGGATGAACTGGACGCCCACGTTGCCAGGGTTCGTCTCGTCTCTGAAGATGAACCTGTCAATTGTCGCCGAAGCCCAAACCCCCACGGACTGCCCCGCGGAGACATCCTGATGGAAAAAGATCTTCAACCGCTTGTTATCCGTCTCGATCTCGACTCTAAGGTTGTTGCCCGCCGAATCGATGGCGGAGGCATCCGATATGTGCTCGTTAGGCATCCCGAGGTAGATGCCCTGCTGGGGCTCGCCAGTGACGATGACGGACAGATTGTAGGATGTCTGCGCCGTACCGTCCTTGTTCAGCTGCAACGTGACCCATTCTCTCTCAAGGTAGAAAGTGATCGCGGGCGAGGCCTTGACAGTGGCCCAGGCGGAGGCGAACATCAGAATAGCAAACGCTGCGAGCAGAAGAGTCCTCATGACGTCTGCGAGCCGAAACCGTCTAGTACGGCTGAGCCTCCGTTTGCTCAGCTCAGGCCTCGCTCGCGGGCTCATTTGCCCTGACCTCCTTACCAAACTCCTCGCTAGTGTCTGCTTTAAGCGATCGGTTTGAGGCCTCACTGTCTAGGCATCAAGAGAGGCCTTGCCTATTCTCCTACGTCTCTTTGGTTGTTCACGTTGCGGGCTATTCGAGGTCGAACAGGCGAGCAGACCTAGGGGCGAAGGCCCGTGTCATCACGTCCTCGACGACGCCCCGGTTCGCATGGGGCTCATACATGGCCTGAACGAACCGTCGATAGTCAAGCTCGTTCAGCCGGGCGCAGGCAGCTCTGATAGCGTTCATGTTCAGCACGAGGGCTCTCTCAACGGGCATTCTCTCGGGGTTTATGTCTATGCCGTAGTAGCCCTCGTAGCCGTACATCTTCAGCACAAGGAGCGCCGCATAGGTCTGGTCCAACCCTATGACTCCGACGTCCAAGTCTTGGTCATAGTTCCCCAATGGCTGACTGTTCCAATGCACGTGAGCAAGGCGGCCTTCACGCATCACCGAGGCCATCGCGTACGCAAGCTCCTCGTGGCCCATCAGGACGTGGCCTACCTCGGGGTTGAGGCAGACCAAGCTGTGGCCTTCCTGCAGCAGCCTCTTGTTCTCCTCAGCGGCTAGCAGGGCCTCGACGTTCCTAGCCATGATCACACCGTTCGCAGTGTTCCTGTAGATGTTGTTCCCCCTCGGCTCGTAGGGCTTAGGCTCGACGGCGACCCTAACGCCTGGAACCTGGTCCATAGCCTCAGCGAGCCCCTTCTCGAACCTCTCCCACATGCCGTAGAAGTCCACGCCGATGGGGTTCTCGTACCCGTCGATGCCTGGCCAGATAACCATGAACTCCGTCTCAAGCTCCCTGTTCAGCTCCAATGCCCGCAAGGTCCTCTTCACAGCCTCCGTACGCGCCTCCGGCACCGGGCTGGAAAGCGACCCGAACTCGAAGAGCCTCTCATAGAACAGGTTCGGTATCACTGTTATGGGCCGTATCCCCGTCTCCTTCGCAAGGCTACGGTAGGCGTCGAGGTTCCCCTCATTGATCTCGTTCGGATAGTGTGCTTCCAGCCGGAAACTACAATCGACCAGCCCCTTGTCGAAGAGCCTCCTCACGATGGCCAGAACCTGCTCGATGCTGCCCTCTGGAACATATCGGTCGTGAAACCTACCCCCGCTGGGGAAGAAGTACCATACGCCAGCCGAGAACCGGGGCTCAAGCTTGAAGGCTTCAAGCTGCCTGAGCATCGCCTCCCTGCCACGCGTGTTTCTCTGAGGCCTCAGATCTTTCAAGCTGACGCTCACCGGTGAGCATGGGCAGAGCCCGTACGATATAAGTATAACCGAGGCAGGAGAGCGGCAGCTACGCGAGCTTGCGCACGGTCCGCTCGAGCATGTCTATGCCGTTGCCCAGCGTGGCCTTCCCTCGCTCCGTAGCCTCATAGTACTTTCTATCGGCCCGTCCGGGGACTGGAGGCCTTGGGGCTTCGCGTATGAGGCCCTCGGCCGCCATCCTGTAGAGGACGAAGTAGATCGTGATCGTGGCGACTGAGAAGGCGAAGCGTTCCCTCAAGGTCTTCCTTATCTCATAGGCGTACATGGGTCTGTCGATGAGCATGCGTAGCACGTACAGCCACAGGTTCTCGACCGTGAGTTTCCTGTTCAACCTGTTAAGGGCCAACCCCTAACCTCCGGGCATTGGCCTAAGGCTTCACTCTGCCCAGCTACCTGTAAGGCTTCCTCTCCGACCGGGACCTGACCTTGACAACGCGGTGGTGGATGGCGCACGAGATACAGTAGTTCCGAACGACCTGTTGCGATCCCAAGTAAGCGCCCTTTGCTCGAAGCTCTCTCGCCAACTGCGGGTCTACAAAGGACACACGGCTGGTAACCCTCTTCGCCTTGTCCCTCGGGACCAGGCTTCCGCACGCGCTACACTGCACAAGCTCGCTTCTGCCTTTGCCACCCTTGCTTCTTCCCCTCGACCTTCTCTTCTTCGGCATGAGCCTAACCTGAAGCCTTGGGCTCTCTAGATGCTGCTCGATGTGTAAAAAGCTTGCTGCACGTTATTGAGCAAAGCAGCACAGAACGTGGAGAAATCCCCTCGCTTTGAAGGGTTGACGATTACAGAATGCCCCGCTGACCGCCTTGGTCTCCTCTAAAGGGGCACCCATATGGGCCCCTCTCTGAAAGGGTACTTGGCGAGCGCTCTGTCGTCTAGTTCAACTCCCAAGCCGGGTTCCTTAGGTACTTCTAGGTAGCCATTCTTGGGTTCTGAAGGATTGACGACGATCTCAGACCTGAACGCAGGGCAGCTGTAATGCCACGTTCGCTGCATCTCCAGGACCATATGGTTTGGAATCGAGGCGACGAGCTGGAGGTTTGCTGCAGTCGTTACCGCGTTATGCCAGTTGTGTGGGCAGCATGGCAATCCCTCGAGGCTTGCCATGAAAGCGATCCTCCTAGCCTCAGACAAGCCAGCGTAGTTACTGTCGGGCTGCACGATGCTGTAGGCTCTCCTATCGATACGCTCTTTGAACTCGAACCTGGTGCAGAGGCTCTCTCCGCCCGTGATCGGTATCTGGGGCAGAGCCTTCCTGATCTCGACGTAGCCCTCGATATTGTTCCCCGGTATGGGCTCTTCGAACCAGAACGGGTTGTACCTCTCGAACCGCCTCGCCATAGCGATCGCCTGTTCAGAGGTGTTGAACCGCATATTCCCCTCTACCATTAGGTCCATCCCGTCGCCTAGCGTCTCTCTGGCCACACGGATCGCGTCGAGAAAACGCTTGTCAGGCCCAATCCTGATCTTGAAAGCCGTGAAGCCCTCGTCGAGGTAGCCTCGAATCTCCTCGGCTAAGACCTCCGGATGCTTGAACCAGACCCAGTTGATGCCGCCACTCGCGTAGGCCCTGACCCGGTTCGTGTACGCGCCGCCAAGAAGCCTGTAAACGGGCTTGTTCACAGCTTTGCCCATGATGTCCCAGAGCGCCATGTTGATGCCTGCCATAGCCATGCTCTCAACCCTGCTTCCGGTAGGGGCTGTCAGCAACTCCACGTCGAAGGGGTCTCTGCCTGTGAACCCCTGCTTGAGCTGCTCAATCGTGAGCCTCAGGTTCAGAGCTCCACCGTAGGGGCTCGGTTCACCGATACCGGTGATTCCTTCGTCCGTGTGCACCTTCACGATGACCATGTCGGCCTTGACGCCTTTCCTGCCGTCAAGCCTCCACGTTTTCTCCTCGGGAACAGGGCACGAAAGAAGGACGGTCTCGATATCCTTTATCTTCACGCAGCCACCTCTCGGCCAACGGAGGCTTTCGACGGCAGAAAAGCGTTTGCTTTGACTCAAGGGGCTTGGCACGAGGGTCAGAATCATGTCTGGCGGTGGCGCAAAGCCTTTCAGCGTCCCCATAGCTGATGCTTTCAGCTACTGGGCGAGAGACATATTGGTCAGCCTCGTCGTCATAGGGCACTGCGTGATAGACCACATCTTCATCGAAGGCTCCGCATACAGGCCGACGCTCGGGGGCTCCGCCACCTACGCCTCCCTAGCCGCGAAAAGCCTCGGAGCCGATGTAGAGCTGATCTCACTCGTAGGCGCCGATTTCCCGGACGAGTATGCTGTCTGGCTCTCAAGCAAGGGCATCGACATCTCAAGGCTCAGGAAGCTCAGCGGACACAGGACAACCAGTTTCACGATCCGATACAGCGGCAACGAGAGGTCAATGTCGCTCAGAAGTAGATGCTTACCTGTCTCCGCCGGCGACATCCCTGAAAACCTGAACGCTGACGCGGTCCACCTAGGCCCCGTAGCCAACGACATCGCTCCCGAGGCTTTCACTAAGGCGACACGGAGTTCCGCGCTCATCTCTCTAGACCCGCAGGGGTACCTGAGAGTCTTCTCCCCGGACGGCTGCGTCTCGGAGTCAGCGGCACCTGGTCGCATCTTCAACGGCGTCGACATCTTCAAGGCCTCAGAGAGGGAGCTTGCCCTGGTGACGGGCACATCCGACGTTCTAGCGGCCTGTCGTGAAGTAGTCCGGAGAGGGCCTACCTTAGCGATCGCCACAAGAGGCGCGAGGGGAGTCATTGTTCTCAACGCGAAGGAAGCGTTCAGCGTCCCAGCTTGCAGGCCGAAGAAGGTTGTGGACCCCACAGGCGCAGGAGACGCGTTCATAGGCGCGTTTCTGGTGGAGCACTTGACCGGACATGACCTAGTCTGGTCAGCGGCGGTTGGGTCCGCCTCCGCCAGCTTCGTCGTCGAAGGCTACGGGCCGTCATCCTTCGGTGAACGGGACCAGGTATACGCCAGGGCGAAAGCCGCACTACGAGGCGTCACAACGCTCTAAGTTACCAAAAACGTTACCAGAACGGTAACAGACCAGAGCGAAGCTGCGATGCATGACGATGCTACAAGAGCCTCAATACGCCTCGGCGACGTAGACGATATGCCCAGCGGCTCTATCACAGACGATGCACCGGCTGCCTGGGCTAGGCTTCTCCTCCTCAGGAAAGATGACGCCTCTCACCTCTGCGCCGGTACGCTCGCGGATCTTCTGGGCGCAGGCTTCGCCCGCCATCTCAATGGAGCAGAAAGGAACCTTGACGATCCCATGGGATCTTGCCAGTTGCAAGACAAGCCCTTCCAAGTTCGACGCCTCCGCCAGCTCAAAGCTCAGCTGTTGCTCAGCCTTTCTCCTGAGGTCCTTGAGCATTTCTCTGCCTGCCTCGCTGAGATGTTCCGGTAAGCCCTCCAGATGGACTCTGGTCCGACGTCTTGTGTCCCTCCTGAACAACGTTAAGTAGCCTCCCGAGACCTCCTTGGCGCCGACCTCCAGCCTGAAGGGGACCCCTCGCATCTCCCAGAAGTAGTATTTGGCGCCAGGCGTCTCTTCGGTCAGGTCGAGTTCAACGCGGAACCCCGCCTGCCTAAGTCGGTCTGCCGCGTCCTGCGAAAGCTGTAGGATGCTGGGGTTCTCATCCTCCTTACCTCTTATCGGGATGATGACGACTTGGATAGGCGCCACTGCGATTGGAAGGACCAGCCCGTCGTCATCGCCGTGAATGGATATCAGCGCGGCGAGGATTCGGGATATGCCCGGTCCGTAGCAGGTTTGGCTAACGTACCTGCGGGCACCCTCTCTCGTCGCGTACATGATCTCGAAGGCTCTCGCGAAGTTGTCGCCTAGCATGTGCGTCGATACGACCTGGTTGAGTTTGCCGTCAGGCATCAAGGAGTCAGCCGCGTAAGTGTCCACAGCACCCTTGAACTTGTCCCACTGGGGCCTACGGAAGAATAGGAAGGGTAGGCCCAGCTGCCGGTGGAGCACCTCCTCCGCCATCTCCTTGTCCTCGATGACCTGCTTCTGTGCTTCCTTGTTTGTTGCGAAGGCGTCGTGGGCTTCGATCCAAGGGAACTCTCTTCCTCGCAGGAGGGGCTTCGTGGCCTTCGTCTCGTGACGGAAAACTGTGCAGGACTGGTAGAACTTCAAAGGCAGGTCCGTGTAGCTTCTAACCCACAAAGCGTACATCTGGTAGAACGCGGTCTCAGAGGTCGGCCTCAGGGCTAGGCGTTTCTCCAGTTTCTCGTCTGCGCCATGAGTTACCCAGAAGACCTCAGCCTTGAAGCCCTCCACGTGCTCGGCTTCCTTTACAAAGTTCTCCTCAGGTATGACCGTTGGGAAGAGGACAGGCAGATGCCCATGTCTCTCAAGAGCCTCCTCGTAAGCGCGATAGATCAGCTTGAGGCTCGTCATCGCCCAAGGCCTGTAGACGATGAAGCCCTTCACGTTGTACCTGTCGTCTATGAGCTCGGCTTCCCGGACGATGCGGTTATACCACTCAGAGAAACTCCCGACCTTGTCAACGTGGAACGTCTCTTTTCCCGTTGCAGCCTTAGCGTCTTCTCCCAACTGCACTCTCCCCCGGCGTCGAACAGCAGGTTCAAGCGAACTCCAATGGACAGCTATAAAACATAGCAGGCGCCTCTCGGCCCGGGCCGCGTTCTCTCTGAGGAGTTCATGGCTGTTCAGCCCTGGGGCACGAGTTGTCAGGAGCCGTGTGCGCCGCTGCTAGATGACACCTGTCTCCGTGGCCAGCTTCTCGGCGTCAGCTTCGCTCAACTTCTTCTCGGTGAGGATCGTGTAGCGGTCCGGCCTGACATCGGCCGCCATCACGAGAGCCTTCACAACGTTCCTCTCGTCGAGGTTCAGTTCCTTCGCGGTCGTTGGGGCATGGACCTGAGCGAGCGTCTGCCGGATTCTCTTCCAGTCCTCGCCGTGGAGTCTCGCTGCGAGGATTGAGCCCACACCACACTGCTCCCCGTGGCGTGCTGCCTTGAAGCCGTCACTCACTGAGAGTAAGTCAAGAGCGTGGCTGAAGAGGTGTTCAGCCCCGCTCGCTGGGCGGCTGCTCCCAGCTATGCTCATGGAGACGCCGCTTCCGATGAGCGCTTTGACGACGATGCGTGTCGCTTCACTTGAGCCCGCCGAGATAACCGTGGCGTGCTCCTCCACCAGTCGTGGGCCCATCAGAGCCATTGAGGCAGCATACTCACTGTAGCTCTCCCCTGTAGCTCTGGCCGCAAGCTGCCAATCCTTGACGGACGTTATCTTTGCCACTAGGTCCCCGCAGCCTGCTGCCAGCATCTCCTTGGGCGCATTGTCTATGATGGCCGTATCAGCGATGATCGCGTTCGGGGCGTAAGCTCTGACGTAGGCTTCGCCAATCTCGCGTCTCACGAAGTGTCTCAGAAGGAAGTTCACGAACGGGGACGATATGCCATCGTGAGCCGCTGACGTGGGCACGCTGATGAACGGCAACCCAAGCCAGCTCGACGCGAGCTTCGCAACGTCGATGACCTTGCCGCCGCCCACCCCGATGATGAGGCCACAACTGGCCTTTTCAGCTTCACGCCGTGCCAGGTTCACGTCTCTGACTCCGACTGTGCCAGAGTCTATGAAGACCCTGCGGACCTTGAATCCAATCCCTTCCAAGCAGCTGGAAAGCTCGTCAGCCACCTTGCTGGTGTAGGTCGTCCCTGAGACAACGCAGGCCTGCGCGCCTGCTCCTAGACGCCTGCATATGCTTGGCGCTTCGTGGATCGCATTTGGGCCCATGACGACGTACCGAGGGATCTCCATGAAGTCCAGCTGCACAGCCTGACCTTCGGCGGCGATCCGCAGAGACCCTTACCGTCTGTTCTCGATATAAAACAATGCGGGACCCTAGGCCTCGAGGGGACTCGTCAGGATGCGCGACGCGGGTCGGTCACAGTAACGTTAAAATACGGCTCCATGGGTTTGTGTTGTGTCAACTTCTCATATGACGTAGAGGAAGAGACGGGATTCCCTTCTGGGAGGACCAAGCCTATGAGAGACTTGGAGAAGCTAGGGGTGCTCCACACAGGGACGACTACAGTGGGTGTTGTCTGCACGGACGGTGTTATCTTTGTCACAGATACGCGTGTCACAATGGGCTACTTCGTGGCGCATAAGTACGGCAGGAAGGTCTACAAGATAGCAGACCATATGGGTATGACGATCGCTGGAACCGCAGCTCATGGACAGAACGTGGTCGAGGTTCTGAGGGCGAACGCGAGCCTCTATGCTCTACAGCACGGGAGGCCTATGCCCATCGCAGCCGCGGCTAGGTTGGCAGCGAACATCCTCTTCGGGCAGCGGTTAGTCCCCTTGGCTCTCCAGGCGATCATCGGCGGAATGGATGAGTCAGGGCCTCGCCTCTATGCCCTTGACCCTTTTGGCAGCGTAACTGAGGAGAAACTGTTCTCAACAGGCTCAGGGTCGCCTATCGCCTACGGGATCCTTGAGACGGAGTTCAAGGAGCAGTTGCAGGTCGAGGATGCTTTGCCGCTGTCTGTCAAGGCGGTGAACTCGGCGATGAAGAGGGACATCGGCAGCGGCGACAGCTTCGATGTCGCTATTGTCTCCAAGGAGGGTTACAGAGAACTCTCTGAGGAGGAGAAACAGTCCGTTCTCGCGAAGATTTCTTGAACGGTGGTTGAGTGAAGTCGCAGCCCGTGGACATGTCGTCCAAGATAAGAGAAGTCATCCTTGAACGCGTCCCCCGCGAAGCGGAGCTTACAAGGATCAACTACGAGGGCTCGAAGCTGGCGCTCTACGCTAAGAAGCCCGAGGTGCTCCTGCAGGATAAGAACTACGTGATCCAGAGTATCGTCAACGCTATCAGGAAACGGATCGTCGTCCGCTCTGACCCATCGATAAGGATGCCCGAGAAGGAGACCGAGGCCGTCGTCAGGGAGGCGATCCCAAAAGAGGCCGAAGTGGCCAACGTCGTCTTCGACCCCACCGTAGGCGAGGTCATAATCGAAGCGAAGAAGGTCGGGTTGGCGGTAGGCAAGGAAGGAGTGAACCTTCAAGAGATTATGCGCAGGTCGAAGTGGAGTCCTAAGGTCATTAGAGTTCCGCCCATCCCCTCGAAGATGATCGCTCAGATCAGGCATCTGACGTATACCGAGAGCAAGGAGCGGGAACGGATCCTGATGGGCGTAGGCGAACGGGTTTTCAGGACGCCGATCTACAGGTCTGGTGAGGTTCTCATTCAGGCTCTCGGCGGCTTTAGGGAGGTTGGGAGGTCCTGCCTCCTCGTCCAGACGAAGGAGAGTAAGATCCTGCTTGACTGCGGACTGAACCCGGGTGCCCCAGGGCCACCGCAGTCGTTCCCCTACCTGGGGGTTGCAGAACTCAACCTGGACGACCTCGATGCGGTCGTGATCTCTCACAGCCACCTGGACCATTGTGGGACGCTGCCGCTTCTCTACAAGTACGGTTACGACGGCTCGGTCTACTGCTCAGAGCCGGCGCTGAGCCTGATGACGCTTGGGCAACTTGACTACTTGGACGTCCTCTCTAAGGAAGGCTACCCGGCCCCGTATGACCAGAGGGATGTCCGTGAGACGGTGCTTCATGCCTTCCCGCTGCGATACGGTTTCGTTCTAGACATCGCTCCTGACATCAAGCTGACGCTTTGGAGCGCGGGGCATATCTTGGGCTCATCTGTCGTCCATCTTCACATAGGCGAGGGGTTGCACAACATCGTTTACACAGGTGACTTCAAGTACGGGCGGTCGATGCTCTTCGACCCCTCTGCCTACGCTTTCCCCAGGGTTGAAACCCTCATAGTAGAGTCGACCTACGGGGCCCCGGAGGACATTATGCCGCCTAGGGAGGAGGTTGAAGCTCGCTTCGTGTCGATTCTAAACGAGACCCTAGAGCAGAAAGGGAAGGTGCTGATCCCGAGCCCCGCGATCGGGCGGGCTCAGGAGATACTGATCGTTATCGACGAGTACATGCAGCGTGGACTCCTCAGGGAAGTGCCTGTCTTCATCGAAGGCATGATCAACGAGGCAACGGCCATACATACCGCTTACCCGGAGTACCTGGCTAAGGAGCTTAGAGACAAGATACTGTACGAGGACGTGAACCCCTTCCAGTCAAAGTACTTCACTATAGTCACCGACCCTGGCGAGAGGGAACAGATCGTCCAAGGCGGTCCTGCGATCATCCTGGCCACGTCCGGAATGTTGGAGGGCGGCCCAGCGATAGAGTACTTCAAACACCTTGCACCTGACCCGACCAACGCTTTGATCTTCGTCAGCTACCAGATCGACGGCACACTGGGCAGGCGGATCAAGAACGGCCTAGGCGAGGTTGCGCTCATCGACCAGAACGGGAAGATGCAGGTCTACAGCGTCAACATGAAAGTGGACTCCGTCGAAGGCTTCAGCGGCCACTCAGACCGGAGGCAGGTGCTCAGCTACGTCAGGAAGGTAAGCCCCAAGCCTGAACGCGTCATCGTATGCCACGGCGAGGAGTCCAAGACTCTCAGCGTCGCCTCGGCGATACAACGCATGTTCAGGATACCTGCGTTTGCCCCAAGAAACCTAGAGACAATAAGGCTAAGATAGACCGCACCGGGCCAGGTCCAAGGATCAGCAACCGCTGCCTTGGATTGAGCAGACACCGCTGACCTAGTCGGGAGCAGAAAGAGATATCACAGAGAAGCAGCCCATCTAGGCTGATGATGAACGACACTGTCTCATGACACGAAAGTGGATGATTAAACGAGCAGACACTGAGACGGCAGTAGACCTTTTGGCGCTCTGCCGTCTCCTCCCTCTGCAATGGGTCTGGAAGGAGCTTGATGGTCGGCCTTTTCCTGTCGACCGAACGATTCAGCCCTGTAGGTCGTAGGGACAAGCGTGAGTCAGGCTTGGGAACTGGCATGACCGACTTGGTTACGGGGCATCTCGTGTAGTGGATTAGCCTTTTAAACTCGGCAGTGAGCTAGGCTCTTGCCATGAGACTCCTTATCTCATTCTTTACCATAATGGTCCTAACGGCGCCGTTGCTTGCACCCCACGGCTCCATGACCTCTGTTGTTGCTGAGCCGGATGTGACGACGGTTTCAGGCGTCATCTCAGGGGATACGACGTGGTCAGGAAACATACTGGTAACCTGGCCAGGCGTGATTGTAGCCGAAGGCTCCACTCTCACAGTTGAGCCGGGAACAACGGTTAGGTTCCAGCACTGGAGACATGGCTACGCAGATCCGGATGCGAGAATCGGCTTAGGGATTCATGGAACACTGAAGGCGGCCGGAACCCCTGAAAAACCAATAAGGTT
>Ga0315310_10001486_pt1 | contig 14826 bp, 11 predicted proteins | sample TDP5_MG_FD_203630 | JGI IMG/M metagenome (GOLD analysis project Ga0315310, IMG submission 203630) | Freshwater sediment microbial communities from Lake Towuti, South Sulawesi, Indonesia - TDP5 | ecosystem: Environmental > Aquatic > Freshwater > Lake > Sediment | place: Indonesia: South Sulawesi... | reverse complement strand
AGCCGCAATCTCGATAACAACCCTCATCCTATGCACACTATACATCAGCAGAGACAAAATAAAGACCATATACCAACGATACATCATGAAAAACAAAACCCACCACTCAACAACTAAAAGTAACAAAAAACAATTAAAAATAACCAAATTTTCCAACTCTAAATAATTAGGTATCGGAAAAAACATATATTAATGAGCTCAAGAATCCATCGGAATTAGTCTGGTGAGTCTTAATTTCTTTCCACAATAGGGGCACCGCTCAGTCACCATAGGAAAAATTACTGCTTAATCTTTCTTTGCTCTACACCTGCACCCTTTGTAGACGCCTGCGCGCGCATCGCCCGTACAAGATCATAGACACCCAGGAATTCTCGTTCGCACTGATCCTCCTTTTGGTCGCTATTGCCTTTAGTAGATAGATTCTCTTTGCCCCTTTCGATAATCGGCAAGTTTTTCACAGTTTGCTACCATGCTATGGGAAGATGAATTTAAATGTGTTAAAAATGAAGGGGGACGCGTACATGCAGTATTAGTGGGAAGTCCCAATGTCTAACTTTATCTTGATGAATATGGAGGAGATACTGGAAAAAAAGAAAGGTTAAAAAGTGGCAGTTTGAATTTTTAAATGATGAAACGCTTATTCACACACCCTTTCATCAAGTTTGTGGGTAAAAAAGCTGTTTTCTATTTGTTCGTGGCATTTATTTCGCTGACCTTCATATTTCTCATTCCTCGACTTATGCCAGGCAATCCTGTCGACCAAATGATACCTCCAGGCACCACGGATGAGGGGAGGCTGAGACTTAAAGCCGAGTTGGAGAGATACTTCGGGCTTGACAAACCACTACTCGAGCAATACGTTAGTTTCTGGGCAAATCTTCTGAGAGGGAATTTAGGATATGCAATGATGCGTGGATACAACTTCATACCCGTTGCGACCGTTGTCATGGAGAAGCTGCCCTATACCTTGGCCCTCGTGATCCCTGTGCTTCTTATCAGTTTCTTCGTGGGTAACTGGGTCGGGGCCAGAGCTGCGTACGTGAAGGGCAAGCGAAGCGAGGCTGTTTACTTCACTTCAGTTTTCGCCAGCCAAATGCCATTTTACTGGTTTGCGATGGTTCTCTTATTCCTTTTGGCGGTGAACGTATCTAATCTCGTCAAATTGGCAGCGCTTGGCATCATAGGAGGCGTGATGGTTGTCTTATTCCTTTTGGCGGTGATATCTGGCCCCGTTAAATTAGCTGTGACTGGCATCATAGGAGGCGTGATGGTTGTCTTATTCCTTTTGGCGGTTAATGCCGGGAGTTTCCCCACAGGTGGAACGTTCAGTCCGCGGCTTATACCTGGCTGGAACCTCACGTCTTTCATAGATGCGTTACGTCACTACGCCTTACCTTTCTTAACATTACTTATTATAACCACAGGAGGATGGGCTTCGGGCATGAGGTCGATGACTCTTTATGAATTGGACTCGGGGTACATCCTCTATGCCAAACAGCTGGGCTTCAGAAAAAAGAAGTTGGCATCTTACGCCCAAAGGAACGCGATCCTGCCCCAATTCACCGGTCTGAACATAAATCTCAATAATCTCATTGGAATGACAATGATTATTGAAATGGTCTTTATGTGGGATGGTCTTGGTTTACTGGCGCTCGATGCCGTACAAGCCCGCGACTATTCAATGATGCTAGGCACTTTCCTGGTCACGATGGTTGTCGTAATCCTCGGGAATTTTCTGGTTGACATCGCATATGCATTTTTAGATCCACGAATTCGAACTGGCCGTGGGGGATAAAAATGTTTGAATTGCTCGTGAGAAGTCGAAAATTCATAATTGGTGCAGCCGTCTTGCTGGCAGTTATCCTCTTTGGGATAATAGGTTCCATGTTAACTCGAGATCCGCTGGCGTACAGCACCCGCTTCGTCGAGCCGCCAAGCAGTGAATTTCTTCTCGGCACGGGTAATTTTGGGGAGGATGTACTCGCTCAGCTTTGTACGGGTACCCGCAACTCCTTGATGATCGGTGCGATCGCCGGAGGTCTTGCCACGCTGCTCGCCGTTTTAGTAGGGGGCATTGGCCCATACAAGGGGGGACTGATGGATGAAACCTCAAATGCTTTCACCAACGTTATCATGGTTTTCCCCATGTTGCCTCTGTTGATACTCCTCGCCGCCATCCTCCAACAAAGATCCATGTTTCTGGTGGCAGCACTGATAGGCGTATTGAGTTGGCCTTGGGCAGCCAGGTGTATAAGGTCCCAAGTACTAACCCTGAAAGAAAGGGAATTTATAGATGTTGCTCGCATGTCGGGCATGAAAGATAGAAAGATAGTGGTAACAGAGATTATGCCGAACATGCTGGCTTATATCATAATTGTTTTCGTAGTATCGCTCAGCATAGCCGTCTTGACGGAGGCGGGTCTGAGCATGATAGGTCTTGGTCCCGACCCCAGTACAAACGTTACATTAGGGTCCATACTTTATTGGGTTATGAACAGTACACATGCAGCACTACCTTGGATTCTTTGGTGGTGCTTTATCCCGCCGGGCCTCATATTGACCATATTCTTAGTAGCAGTTTTCGTTATGCACGCTGGCATGGATGAGGTGTTCAATCCTAGGTTGCGGAGGGTGTGATTTGAGATGGTTGGGCACCTCCTTGAAATTGAGGACCTCAAAGGCTTCTACCGGGGGATTTTTGGCGTCGTTCGCGCTGTCGACGGGGTCTCGCTCACGGTTGACAGCGGAGAGGTGATGGGCCTTGCTGGTGAATCCGGGTGTGGAAAATCAACCCTTGCACAACTCTGTTCAGGCTCCCCTAACCCTCTCTTACATTACGAGTCGGGCAAAATTCTCGTAGATGGCTCTGACGTATACAAAATTGACCCTGAAGTATTAAGAACGGAAGTTAAATGCAAACGCATGTCATACATTCCCCAAGCGTCAATGGACTCTTTAAATCCTGTCAAGAGAATAAGGGACTTCATCATGGATGTCGTGAGGGAGCGCACCGGCAAAAAGCCCTCAAAACTGGAGGTTCTCAAAATGGCGGGCGATCATCTCGAGAAATTGGGATTGGACAGGCGGGTTCTTGACCGATATCCGCATGAACTCAGCGGAGGCATGAAGCAAAGGGTTGTTATAGGGATATCGACCCTTTGGAATCCGAAACTTCTTATGATCGATGAACCGACTTCTGCCCTCGACGTGACTACACAAAGGCTGGTGATAAAATCGCTTGTAAATCTAAAGAAGGAGGGAATAATCGAAAGCATGTTATTCATTTCCCACGATATCACTGTTCTGGGGCAACTCTGCGACAGATGTGCGGTAATGTACGGTGGGAAAATAGTTGAAGTTGGAAGCATGAATGGCATACTGAAGAACCCCCTCCACCCTTACACCCAGGCGCTCATATCTTCAGTTGTTTCTTATAATCCGAGAAGGATGGGAAAGGGAGGGCTAAAGAGCATACCAGGGGCGCCTCCGGACTTGAGAGATCCTCCCCCCGGCTGTCGTTTTCATCCCAGATGCCCGTTCGTAATGGATATCTGCAAAACCAACGAGCCTCCACTCAAAGCTGTAGAAAACAGTGGCGAGGTCGCTTGCTGGCTTTATCATAGGTGAGCAAATGGAGAAAATTTTGCAATGTAAAAATTTGACCAAGATATACACTTCGGGTCTAATAAGGACGAAGTCCGTGGTCGCCGTAAAAAACGTGACGTTCGATGTGGAAAAGGGAGAGATAGTCACCTTAGCGGGTGAAAGCGGCAGCGGGAAAACCACTGTGGCCAGGATGATCTTGAGGCTGATCGAACCAACCTCCGGCCAAATCATTTTCAACGGCGAAAATGCATTTTCATACGACAGGCGGGAGTATTACAGGAGGATACAGGCGATTGTTCAAGATCCCTACTCGGCGTACAATCCATTTTACAAGGTCGACCGTGTACTGGAGGAGGTATTCGGTCTCTACAAAAACGGTCCCTCTCCTGATAAAAGAAAAGAAATCATCCACTCCACACTAACGAGAATCGGAATAAACCCCGAAGAAATACTGGGGAGATACCCCCACCAGCTGAGTGGAGGCCAACTGCAGCGGTTCCTCATCGCGAGACCCCTCATGATTAATTCAGAGCTAGTAGTGGCGGACGAAGCAACGAGCATGCTTGATGCATCAACTCGAGCCGGTATCTTGAATCTCCTTCTGTCTTTGAAAGAGAATGAAAAACTCTCAGTGCTGTTCATAACACACGATATAGCCCAAGCCCAGTATATCTCTGACAGAGTCCTCATGATGCAGAAAGGTGAGGTAGTCGAACAGGGGCCTGCTGATAGAGTTTTCCTCCATCCGAGGCACCCATACACAAGAGAACTGTTCGATAGCGTGCCCCAACTCCACAAAAAATGGGAATTTTAAGATGAAAATTTCCACAGCCCCATTGGTTATAGGAATACGCTCAAGGGAAGAGTAAACCATTATTCTGGATTACCTGTTTGTACCAGTGGAAACTCTTCTTTGGGTTACGCTTCAAAGTCCAATAATCCGTGCGGGCAAGGCCGAAACGCTTACTGTACCCTTCAGCCCATTCGAAGTTGTCAGTGATTGTCCATACAAAGTATCCATTGAGCCTCACCCCTTCTTTGATAGCTCGATACGCCGCGAGCATGTGGTCCCGAAGAAAGGCTATGCGATCGTCGTCTTGGACTTCGCCGTTTCTTTTCACGTTATCTTCGAAGGCAGCCCCGTTTTCTGTGACGTAGAGCACTGGATTGTCGTACTCCTTTCGTAAGCGCGTTAGTATCTCGTATAATCCGTTGGGATAGATCTCCCAGCCCATCTCTGTTACGGGCGTTTTTTTATTGATCTCCCTAGCCCGCATTAAAGGGTTTGATGGATCGTAAGCTGCGAGCAAGCGTGTATAATAGTTCACACCCAGAAAGTCCAAGGGTTGTTGGATTAGATCCATATCTTCTCTTTTAGGCTCCAACCCAGCTTCCTTCGCCAAAGGAGGATACTCGCCATTGAAGATTGGGTCCAGAAACCAGCGATTCCAGAACTCATCGAGATTGCCAGCTGCTTTTTGATCTTTCTCGTCATTGGTGATTGGATGTATGGCATTAAGGTCTACAATTGTACCTATCTGGAAATCTTGGTTAACTTCCCGTAAAGTTTGTATAGCTTTTCCTTGAGCAAGCAGTAAGTGGTGCGAGACTTTTAGGGCTAATTCTAGATTTTTAATGCCTGGCGCATGCATTCCAGTAAGATGTCCCAACCACGCCGCACATCGAGGTTCGTTAAAGATCAACCATCGCTTGACCCTGTCGCCCAACTCGCGAGCCATGAGCCCAGCGTAATCTGCAAAGCTCCGAACGATATTCCGATTGGCCCACCCACCTTCATCCTGCAGCGCTTGGGGCAGATCATAATGATACAGACAAATCCAAGGTTCGATTTCCGCTTCTAAGAGTTCGTCAACGAGGCGATTGTAGAATTCGAGACCAACTCTGTTGATATCACCCTTTCCTTTGGGGAGCACGCGAGGCCAAGATATTGAGAACCGATAGGCTTGTATGCCCAGCTCTTTCATCAAGGCCACGTCTTTCTTGTACAGATGATAATGATCGCAGGCTATATCCCCGGTATCATCATTCTTAGTATTTCCCGGGGCATGAGAAAAACGATCCCAGATAGACTCTCCCTTGCCATCCTCATTCCAACCCCCCTCTGTCTGATAGGAGGAACTCGCAACACCCCAAAGAAAACCATCTGGGAAGGTGATCTTTTCCGTGGGCATGCGCGTAGATTTCGTTCCATCCCCTCCGTTGGTTTGTCACATTGGCTTTAACTTTTTGGCTCGTGTTTAAATAAGCTTTGGTTGTGAGGCAGATGCGCGCGCGTACACGACTTCCCTGATCTTTCTGAAGGACAGCACTTCGAAGAGGTGCAACACTAAGACGATGATCTCCTTGGGGTAGGTCATCCCTTCGAAACTATCACGCTCGATGAAATAACGCCTGCAGTCCTTGCACCTGTACCCTTGCTTGGTGACGTATTTGTTCCTAAGTTTGCCCGCCTTAATCACGTCTTCCGATCCGCAGTGCGGACACTTCACGTTCGATCACTTTCCGTCCCTCCACTTCTCTCGGGCCTGTCTCCAAAATCTATGAGACTTAGTTGTTTAAATCAGTAATCCTGAGGAAAACCACCATCCAAATCTTTAAATAAATACAGGCATGTAACTACGTTTTGTCATCTGATAAAAGGAGGTTAAAAATGAAGAAGTGTTTACGGGTGACGGCATCTCCATTACTGATTGGCACACTGTTGATTGGATCTTTGATGGTCGCTTTTGCAAGCTCAATTGCTCCAGTGGCGGCGCAAGAAAAGATACCGAGAAATGAAACCCTGCAGCTGAGTGGTTACGAAGGACCCCCGACCGCGCTTAGACCATGGGATATCGGAGGACAGGCAGGCATGGCCTTCTTCTTTATGTATGAGCCATTGTTCGGGGTCAATATTGCAAAAGGGTCTGCACCAGCGGATCTCATAAAGATCATTGGTGAGAGCATTCAGTGGGTCAACTCCACGACCATAGAGGTAAAAATCCGCGATGAAGCCAAGTGGACCGATGGTAAACCGATAATATCCGCGGATGTCGAGTACAGTTACGGGGTTTATGGGCTAGCATCTGACACTAAGACATGGGTGGCACAGGAGGTGCTCCCCCTGAAGGAGAGGTTAAAATCCTTCGAGATAGTGAATGATAAGACATTCAGGATGCACATAAAACCCGAATATCCGAACAGCGCGGTCGTTTGGAGGCACATGACCCTGTCGTACAATGTATTGCCAAAGCACGTGTGGGAGAAGATAGAGGCCCAATATGGCGCAAACATGCGGACTTTCAAAAACGACTGGCAAGCCGCCGACATGCCGAATGAGTGGAAAGTCGCTTCAGGAATGTACCTGCCAATGTGGCATGATGCTGACCGGACTATTATGAAGAGGAACGAGAACTGGTGGGGTAAAAATGTCTTCGACAAGCTACCTGCGCCAAAGTACATTCTGCACACATGCTATCACTATTCCAACGCGCCTGCAGCCTTGGACTTGCAGAACAATGAGATTGACATTTGCGGTAACTTCGTTGCGGGCATAGACGCCATAATGGGGGCCATGAAACAGATTCACACCTACGACCCAGCCGCGCCGTATTATGCAGAGACATCAATAAAGTTGCTGGTTCCGAACCACCGCAAGTACCCGTTGAATGAGCCTTGGCTCCACAAGGCGATAGCAATGGCGCTGGACTACCATTCAATCAGCTTGGTTAGCAGCGGCTATCTGAAGTACCCCTATCCCTACCCCTCTCATCTCTTACCGGCAGACGACGCAGTTGCCAAAGCATTGGTGAAGCCGGCAATTGAACAACAATACGCCATATATAACAATCTGACCGCTGCAACTGCTGAACTAGAGGCGCACTGCTTCAAACACACAGATGGCAAGTGGTACACGGACGACGGCCCGAGTGACGAGTATCTGGATCTATACACGCCGTGGCCTGAGAACGCAACATGGACCAAACAGATGGCGCTCACGAAGGTAGGGGCTGTTGACGCTCTGACTGGCGTGTCTGGCATAAACGTACCGCTCGGCCCGTGGAGTATCATGGACCAGCAGGGATGGTCGGATGTACTCGCGATAGATGCGCTCGCATGCAGCATGATAAAGAGTATTGGCATAACGATGACGCAGAAAGTCGTGGACTGGGGAACTAACGAGGCAGATGGGCATGCGTTCAACTATGACTTCATGCACTTCGTCATGCACTCTTCCACAGGCACCATGTACGACCGCTACTTCCAGATGTTCGGAAACCAAACCGACTACTACTGGAACCACTACGGTGACTACAGGAACCCAGAACTCCAGGAGCTCATAAGACAACTCGACATCACGACCGGAGCGGCGCAACAGGCTGTCGCCGACCAGATCCTGACAATCATTGGAGAAAATATGCCAATTATTCCATTTGGAGGACACCCCAACTGGTATCAGTACAATATCCTGTACTGGGTCGGCTTCTCTAACAAGGCGGCCTACCAGGTCAAGATGCAAAACGTCACGGTGAACGTCCAAGTCAACCAGATTCTCCCAGCAGGCCCGTTTGGTGGTACCGCAACGAGCGCACTTATGCAGACGGTTGTCTTAGGACTCACAGCGAGCCCATTAGCCCCAGCAGAAGCACCAGCAGCCATACCAATGGAATACGTGTACGCAGCCGTCGTAATAATAGCCATAGTAATAGTAGTCGTAGTCGGATACATACTGATGAAAAGGCGCAAAAAATAAACAATCATCCCCTTTCTTTTTTTCCTTTTTTCTCGAAATCCTACTACGTGATGTCTTGTTTTTAACGGAAAAAACGTCAAGATTCGGCCAGTCCGCGTGTGCGTCGGCGGGGTCTAGTCAATCGGATTGGCGAGATATTCTCTAGAAGATTTTTCCATAGTCATTTATAAGCAGCCAATCATATGCTCTCTACTGGAACATAAATTCTGACTAAAAGTCAGCCTTTCTCCTTAAATTATAAAGCCATTTAAACAGGTTTTTTAAATGGAAATAAAGTTAATTTATGGCCTCTTTCGAAACCACGTAATCGTTCTTTTAATACCTTGTACTAAGTTTATTTTTGGTTTCCATCCTAGTAACTTCTCTATTTTCTTCGTGTCTGGGCATCTTCTTTTTGGGTCGTCTTTCGGCAACGGATAAAAAGTCAGCGTAGACCTGCTTTTGGTTAGCGCTTTAATCTTCTCAGCAAGCTCTAGGATAGTTATCTCCTCAGGGTTTCCGATGTTAATAGCTTCTCCCTTAGCCTTCTCATTAACCGTCAGCAACATTAAACCCGTGACGGTGTCAGTTATGTAACAGAACGATCTCGTCTGCGCGCCATTTCCGTAAACAGTTATCGGCTTGTTCGTCAAGGCCTGGGCGATGAAACGTGACACAGCCCTGCCGTACAATCCGTCTTCCCTTAAGCGGGGACCGAACGAATTAAAAATCCTCGCAATTCTCACATTTAGCCCATACTGTTTGTGATAAGCCATAAACAGGGCCTCAGCAAATCTTTTTCCCTCGTCGTAGCACGATCTGGGACCAATCGGGTTAACATTCCCCCAGTAGGTCTCAGGTGTCGGAACCACCTCAGCGTCACCATAGATCTCCGAGGTTGAAGCAAACAACATTGTGGCGTCATTTCTTCTCGCCAGCTCCGCCATGTTTATGCTGCCAAGAGAGTTAGCCCGCAAAGTCTCTATTGGATGCGTTTGGTATTCCTCCGGAGAAGCGTGACTCGCCATGTGCAGAATGTAATCAAATTCCCTCTCCGTCTTAAAGGTGCACACGTCAGCATTCACGAACTCAAATCTAGGCTTGCCCAACAAATGATCTATGTTGCGCCTGATACCAGTTGATAAATTGTCTAAACACGCGACCTCGGCATTAAAACTGATCAGCACATCGCAGAGCCAGCTGCCGATAAAGCCTGCACCGCCCGTTATGAGGACGCTTTTTCCCTCAAAACCCTCTAGTTTTAAGTCATGCTTTAGTCTTTTAATGTCTTCAAGGATTATGGGGTCCATCAGTTTGGGTTCTCCTGCAAAAGTGTTGATAAGATAAGGACAGGGCTTCCCAATAAGTTTCAGGGCTTCCGATGTCCAACCTGACGTGGTCTTGGTTCAGTTTGACGGCGTAGACGCTTAGGCCCCAATCGATGAGTTTTTGAATGGCGTCTGTTAGTTGAACTTCTTTTCCCTTGTCGGGTAGGGTTTTTTCCAACGCCTTAAAGATGATTGGTTGAAAAACGTATATGGGCATGATCGCGAGGTTGGTGGTCGGTTTTTCGGGCTTTTCAATCGCCTTTCTAACCTTATATATTCCCTTCTCGGCTTCTGCAGCCTCAATGACCCCGAATTGTATTGGGTTCTCTATCTCCTGCACTATGAAGGTGGCGTCTGCGTTAAGCCTTTCATAAGCGCTTATTAACCACTTGATGTGCTCCGTGTCCTTCGAAATTATGTATGTGTCGCCGGCGTGAACGAGACAGTGTTCATTCTGCACGAAGGGCTGAGCCATCAAAACGGCGTTGCCGAATCCTTTAGGCTCTGGCTGGTTGACCCAAAGAATCGTCGATGTCTTAAGTTTCGCGTAAAATCCGTCCAAATCTGTGGCCTGGCCATATTTTCCCATGCCTTCAAGTATGCTGACGGAGTTGTGATCCGGCGTGAAATGATCCTCGATGCTGCGTTTTCCTCTGCCCACGACGAAACAAAACTCCCTAAAACCGTAGTCATGCAGTTGTTCGAAAACCATCTGCAGCAAGGGCTTTACGGCCACGTTACCATTGGTTGTCAGAGAGAAAATTGGAAGCATCTCCTTGGGCTGTTCCTTGGTCGCAGGGAACAGGCGCGTCCCCAAACCCGCAGATGGAATCACGACCTTTCGAATCATCAGGGTCTCCCAACTACACAATTCCTGCGAAAGCGATATATAATTAATGCAAAAAACTGGAATTAAACTTAAGTTCACCTTTTGAGGATTCTGAAATATGAAAAAACTACGCATATCGGTTATGGGAATAGGCTACGTTGGCTTGTGCACGGCAGTCGGTTTCGCCAGCAAGGGGTACACAGTCATCGCTTCAACTCATGACGCCGAAAAGGCAACAAAAATAAACGATGGTATTTCGCCATTCTATGAGCCTAACCTTCAAGGATTGCTGGAAAAAACTCTGCGCGATGGTTATCTACAATGCTTATTCAATCAACTAGACGAGGCTGTCCTAAGCACGGATATAACCTTTAACGCCATGGGAACTCCAAGCAAACCAGACGGCAGCATAGACCTTCAATTCATCGAAAAGTCAACGCACGAGATAGGAAAAGCACTCGGCAAAAAAGCTACGTATCATTTGGTAGTAATCAAGAGTACAGTCGTGCCCGGAACCACACAAAATATTGTTAAACCCATCCTTGAGAAGCAATCAAAGAAGCATTGCGGTGCAGAGTTTGGTATGTGTATGAACCCCGAATTTCTGCGTCAAGGTTCCGCAGTTGAAGACACTCTTAACCCGGACCGCATAGTCATAGGAGAGTACGACAAAAAATCGGGTGACACTCTGGAAGACTTGTATAAAGACTTCTATGGCGAAAAGATGCCGCCAATGGTTAGAACCAACCTCTCAACAGCCGAGCTCATCAAATACGCGAATAACTCCTTTCTAGCCACCAAGATCAGCTTCATCAACACCATGGCGAACGTATGCGAAAAAACTCCAGGCGCAGACGTAACCATGGTGGCTAAGGGCATAGGGTTAGACAAAAGAATTGGACCATTATTCCTTAACGCTGGGTTGGGTTATGGAGGCTCTTGTTTCCCAAAGGATGTCAAAGCTTTGATTGCCTATTCGAGAAACTTAAGTTATCGTCCCGAACTCTTAGAAGCAGTCGAAAACGTAAATGAAACCCAACCATACAAGGCTGTTCAGCTGTGCAAAGGCGTCATCGGTGACCTAAAAGGCAAAAACATAGCCATATTGGGTCTATCGTTCAAACCAAACACGGACGACATGAGGGAAGCCAGATCCATACGCATCATAAACCAGCTCTTGAAAGAAGGTGCAAACGTTATCGCCTACGATCCAGTGGCAATTTCTGTCGCCAAAAAAATCTTTGCAAACGATATTAAATATGCTCGTTCAGCTTCAGAGTGCTTGGAAAACGTGGATTGCTGCATTATTGTAACAGAGTGGGATGAGTTCAAAAAACTCAAGCCAGAAGACTTTACCCGAAACATGCGCCAACTTTTTCTAATCGATGGAAGAAGAATCTACAATCCTGAAGAGTTCAGCCAAAAACTTAAACTCACAGCTATAGGACTGAACCAAGAAACCTAAATTCAGCACAAATAAGCGGCAGGAGAAAGGCAGCGACAAACACCAAAACGATTAACAAACTAGGTCTCTTCGGTATCCTTAATCACAAGATTAGGTGTATCCTATTGGGCGAATCATTTCACTAACCAGTTTGCGTGATTCTTAATGTTTCGTGGAAGCAAAAATATTTACTGACGAAGGCATGTGCCTATTTTTGTTCCGAAGTAATTTGATGTTTTTCCATTGATCTTGAATAATTTCTAAGTTGCCCAATATGCTAGCATGAAGGGAGTAAACAATGTAGCATAGATATGTGCATTTATCGCATTTGCTGTATTCTTTCCGAAGTTTTTCAAACCTTTCGCTGTTCCATTGCTCAGCCAATTCCAGTACGGAAGTTACTGGTTGACGGAGATGGCAACCCGCCACTCTGCCCAGATGATCCACTATGAAAAAGCCCCGGAGGGCCTCACACTTCCATGCTCGTTGGCCGTCTGAAAAAAAATGTTTCAAGGCTTTTAATACCTTCGTTGTGATGAAGACTCCTTGCTGTGTCCTTTTCAACTCGATAAGCTCGTCGCAGACCTTTGTCAGAGCCGCTCTGTCGGTAGGTTCAAATTCACCGATTCTTTTTCCTATGCTGAACAAACGATTTTCCAGTGGGTAATCGTAAGAATATAAACAATACAAGACAGGTATGCCCTGATTTATGAAATATTTCGTGAAGTTAACGATTTCATGCTGGTTAAGCTGCGAGATCGTTGGTGATATCACCACGGAGATTCCTTCTTTCTGTAAGGTTTCGATGGCTTCCATGGCTTTTTCCCAAGCCCCAGGCACCCCTTTGATGTAGTCGAGTTTCTTCTTGTCTAACGTGTCCAGTGATATGGCAACGAAATCCGCACTGCGTAAGGCGTCGATTTTCTCTGCGACTAGGCTTCCGTTGTCATAGATAGTGGTTATGAAATATCTTGAGGCGTAGTCGATGATTTCTCCCATGTCCTCTCGCAACAGGGGGTTTCCACCGGAGAACACAACCTCTATGACCCCAAGCTTGCGAAAAACGTCCAGACCCAACTTAACCTCGTCTGTCGACATCTCTTCAACGTTCTGTGGCTCGCGCCAAACGTTGCAGCTTCTGCAGCGATAGTTGCAGCGGCGCGTCAGCAGCCACTGTGCGTGGTAAGGTCTGTTCGGCGTGAGAGATCGCTTCAACAGGCTTAAGGCTTTTTGAGAATAAAACCGCATGCCTTCTGTGCCTCGATATCTTGATGACGTTAGGTTCATGGGAGCTTTAACTTTTGCGTCGGGTATTCTCTAATGCACTTCTTTGATGATAGATGCGCCCTCAATGTTTTGTACCGTGATTACGTGAACGTCCCTTTCAGCGAAGGAGATTTGGCTTGGTGTGATAGCTAGGTACTGGGCATCCAGTCCGCTGACCGATGAGACGAGCAGTTTGGCGATTATCTCCCTGTTCTTGGGGTCCATGTGAATGTCGTACTCGTCGACGGCGCGGAAGGGTGAGCGGACGTGCTGCTGGAGGGCCAGGAGGAACGTCATGGTCGCGGTGCTTCTCTCCCCGCCGCTCTGTGTGTAAGCGTCTAGTGGAACTGGCTTGGCTCCCTTGAAGCCCACGTATATTTGTAGTCCAGCAGCCTCGATGTCGTGTTCGTTGAGTAAGCGGACTTCTCCTTGGGCTTGAGCGTTGGCTAGGATTGTTTGGTACTGAATGTTGACGTGGTCGAGTACGTCTTGAAGGACAGTGTGCCATGCCTCCATTCGTGTTTTGACCTCGGCCAGGGCTTTTTCTCGGTTTTCTGCGACCAACTGAGCCTTCTCTTTGAGTTCTAGGTAGAGTTTTGAGTAAGATACGTACATGCGTTCTATGTCTTCTGAGACGTCGGCCAATGCGGCTATGTGGCCGTCGGTTAGGCGAATCTCATCTAGGATTTCTTCAATGCTTTTCATGGGCACTATTTGGGGTCCCATCTCTTCTGCTCGTTTTACCTCCCGGCTCATTTCAGTGACAACGAGTTCCAACTCCATGTTCAGTTTTGACAAGATCTTTGTGAGATTCTCTTTTTGATATTGAAGCAGGGCCGAGCGAACTCTGTGTTCGAGTATGGTGTTGTTGGTTTTTTCCATTTCGAGGTTTAAGTTGTTCATCCTTGCTTCTGACTGAGAGATTTGAGCGCTCAATGTTGAGAGTTGTTGGCTGAAATTTTCCATCTGCTGCTTCAGGCTTTCGCTCTTTAGGTTGAGTTGTTGAATCCAGGCGTTTTCGAGTTGTTGGTAGGCCTTTTTGATTTCAGCCAATCCCATTCGGAGGTCGGTTGGGTTTTTGCTCTCCTGAAGGGTTGTTTCCAATTGCTCTATTTTGTTTAGGTGTTCCTTCATGTTTTGTTGGTGAGACTCTGACCAGAACTGTGTTTCTTTCAAGGCTTGGTCTGACAGAGATAGGCTTGACTCGTATCGGGCTCCCTGTCGTTCCAGCTCGAGTCGTTCGTTGAGAAGTTTCCGCCACTCTCCCTTTGCTTGTTCCTGTCTTGCTTGAAGTTTGTTGAATTCCGCCTCGATGCCTTTGGTTTCGTTTTCGATTCTTGCGGTTTCGCTCTGTTCCCTTTGAATCTGTTCCCGTAGGTCGTTGACGGTTTTCTCTCTTTTCGTCACCTCTGCCCAGGCGAGTTCGCGTTCGAGGAATCGACGTTTCATCATCAATTGCTTCTTTTGTTGGTAGCGGTCGTACTGTTCACGCCAGTAGGTGAGTGTTTGTTCGGCTGACTCGAGCAGTTTGCCCACAGATTCTTCTTCACTTAAGACTCTGCTGAGCTTGCGCTGGGCGTCTAGCACGTTGCGTCGATAGGACTCGAATCCTACGGCCGCT
>Ga0315310_10001485_pt1 | contig 14833 bp, 11 predicted proteins | sample TDP5_MG_FD_203630 | JGI IMG/M metagenome (GOLD analysis project Ga0315310, IMG submission 203630) | Freshwater sediment microbial communities from Lake Towuti, South Sulawesi, Indonesia - TDP5 | ecosystem: Environmental > Aquatic > Freshwater > Lake > Sediment | place: Indonesia: South Sulawesi... | reverse complement strand
ACCAAACTGCCGGGAAGTTTTTCTCGACGATCAGGTGGACCTTGTCGATCTTCGAGACCTCCTCGTTGTTCTGCCATCGTGGTTCCATACTGGGCATGCCTCCGAGCAGCTCAACTATGTCGAATATGCGCAAAGCTTTATCTCGTGTGACACGACCGTCGAAAGTTATCGTGTAGCGGTTACCGCCCTCATCGTATACCTCTACACGCATCTTCCTCGCAGGCAATGGTGATCCCTTTTTTCACACGTTACACTTTCACAAGTTATAAAGAATTCGGTCGATGGTAAAGTCTTAAGGCACTTAAAAAACAAAGATATCGGCAAAAGAAGACAAGACCGCTATTATCTCGGTTAACACAATTTACTTTCCGATTCGTATTTCCACAACGGCAGAAGAAAGGAAGCCGATTTGTTTTCCAATTGAAGCGAAGGGGTCGACCTTTCACAGCATTCCTTTAAATATCAAGGTCCAAGAGCAGAGATATTCACCAGATAAGAAGCCAAAAGTTCACAAGTTTACTGACATATGAACGACGAATCTACCAGACTCACAGACAGCGCGAGCTTGAGGAAGGAAGACTGCAACACCCTAACACGCTTTGTCCGTTCTTCGAACTTTGCAGACTCCGACCCCTGCATTTCCATTGAATTTGCTTGTTTTCGCCGATTCGCAGAACGCTCCTGCGGGCAGCCTTGAAAACGAGAGGGATGTGAAAGGTTGTTTGCCAAAGGGGATCTCCTAAGTCCCCAAATATTTCATAAAACATCCTCCGATCTTGACAGGAAAAGTAGGGGTCCGGGCTATTTTTTGCCTGTGTGTCTTTCATCGACTTTTTTGTAGGAGAGCCGTTATCTTCTTAGCCTCAGACACTCAGCATCCCACTCACACCCTTGGTTGGGAGATGTATATGAGCGAACGGCGATCAGATGTATTGGATCAGGTTTTCGAGCGTTCTCTCCATGCTTCAAAGATCTTCAGAGACAGGGACGTTCTTAGGCATGATTACGTCCCCTCCAAACTCCCTCATAGAGAGCTCGAGATTCGCTGTCTTGGGGAGATCGTTGCTCCGGCGTTGAAAGGATCTCTGTTTTCGAACATCCTCATATACGGGAAAACTGGCACAGGAAAGACTGCCGTCACTCAGTACGTTCTTTCAAAGCTCGCTGAGAAGGCCAAGGAACTGACTTCGCCGATGAATATATGTCTCGTCAACTGTCGTCTGTCAGGTACAGAGTATAGAATTTTCTCGAGTTTATGTAGTGCCATCGGCGTTGCCATTCCCTTCACTGGCCTCGCTCTCGGAGAGGTCTTCGACAGGTTTAAGCAGGGCCTCGACCCAAAGAGACTCCTTCTCCTTGTGGCCCTTGACGAGGTTGACGCGATTGTAAAAAATCGAGGCGATTCCTTGCTCTACGAACTTACGAGGATCAACGAAAGTTTCAGCGAGAGCAAGGTATCCCTCATAGGAATTTCCAATGATCTACGCTTCAAGGAGTTCCTGGATCCCAGGGTCTTAAGTACCCTGAGCGAAGAGGAAATCGTCTTTAGACCTTACAACGCCGACGAGCTTCAAGACATCCTCATAGAGCGCGCGAAACTGGCGTTCCGCGACGGCGTCCTGCTGGACAGCGCAATAAAGTTATGTTCAGGCCTGGCCGCCGCTGAACACGGCGACGCCCGTAGAGCCTTAGACCTCCTGCGAGTTGCTGCCGAACTCGCTGAAAGGGAGGGGGCTTCATCGGTTTCGGACGAGCACGTGCGGAGGGCGGAAAAGAGAATAGAGCACGACAGGATTACCGAGGCCCTTACAAACCTTCCAACCCACTCCAAAATTGTCATAGTTAGCGTATACTTGCTAAACAAGGCTAACGTGCGCCACTCGGTCACGGGCGACATATATAATGTATACGGTGAACTTTGCGAGAAATCAAGCATTACTCCCCTCACGCAGAGGCGGGTGAGCGGCCTGATAAACGAGTTGGACGTGATCGGACTGTTGAATACCCGCGTCGTAAGTCTGGGGCGTTATGGCCGAACGAAAAAGATACATCTCTCCATATCTCGAACATCAATAACAGAAACATTCTCTCATGATGAAAGATTCGGATCTTTACTTGACTATGTGCCTAGGTGCTTGACGACTTTTCTCAAGAATAGCAGCTAGATCCCTAATCCGACCGAATTGTGAAATCCATTGGAGCGATCTCCAAGGTGTGGAGGTTAAGGATCGGAACTATTCCGGGGTTAGGAACATGCCCCATCTCTTTCTGGTACTCCGTCTGCCTCTGCCAAGCCCCTGAGTTTACGACAATCGACCCTCTATAGGCGTCATATTCCATGACGTGGACATGACCAGCGTGGAACACATCTGGTGCATCTTCTATCACAAGGGGGTCTCTTCTCTCGGGCGCGATAGGAGTTCTCTGCCCATACACGGGCGCAAGGTGCCTGCACTGCAAGAGCAGCTTCATGGCCTTACTGGGCTCTTGGAACTTCATGCCCGGCACCAGTGAGATCACATCGTCCAGACTCCTTCCGTGGTACAAGAGGACATTAACTCCGTGAAGACTTATGACACACGGGTCTCCCAGGCAACAGATCTCTCTCGCCTCGTATAGCGGTTCGGCGTACTTTTCCTGTATGGCTGGCTGCGGCAGCGCTCTTCGGCTTGCGTCATGATTTCCTGGTATGATTATCACTTTGACATGATCTGGAATGTTTTCAAGGAGCTTCGCCGCCGCTTCGTATTGCCCGTACACGTCCTTTATCGAGAGTTCATCTATCTGCTGTGGATAGATGCCAACTCCGTCAACAACATCCCCAGCGATGACGACGTACTTGACATGGCTGGCAACCATCTTCACCCTATCGTCCCCGAACCCTCCTCCTAGCCAGCACGTAAAGCGTTCGAATTCCTTCTCCATGAACATCTTGCTACCAACGTGCAAGTCTGATATCAGTGCGGCGTACACCGGTATTGGCGCTCTATTCGGCCTTCTATTCGGTAACTCTGGAAGCACAAAATCATCAGCGATCAAGAGTTTGTTTCTGCCTCTGACGACATTGATGCAAACGACTTGATCCAGCAACAATGATCTTGCCTTCTCCACCGCTGAGCTCCGCTTCTCCAACGGCGCATAAACTGTGGCGGTCCCTTCCAAATCCTCAACAGTAAGGAAGAGCCCACCTTTGGATTCGCGTTTGTCGATTATCATGCAGATAATCTTGAACTTTGAATTGTCTGGAGCTCTCATCGCTTCTGATATGCCTACTGCATCCTTAACGTCCAGCCTCTGCCTCAGAAGTTTGCTGATTCTCTTGAAGCGGTCCTGAAAGTAACCTACATAATCCTTAAGAGTGCCCTCTGCCCGCACCTCGGCTCCTGGGTCCTCAACGACTTTCAGGTCAGCCGAAACATCCTTGGCATAGGGACGGAAATGACTCTTCTTAGACCACCCTGCCGACGTTTCTCTTGGTCTTGCTCTCTCTTCCTCCTTCGACCTCCCCGCGAACTTCCCTGCCTCGTTCCGTACTAGGGTAAAGTCTATGACTATCGATTTTCGAGCTAGACTCTCCATCCGTCCGACAACATTCGCTACCAGCTGTTCTAGATCTATCTCTTCTGGGAGCCCTTTAATAAAGTCGAATGTCTCTTTGTCGACTTGGTAACCTGCTTTCATCGCGGTGGAAATCGCCTTCTGCAGAGGCTCCTCCTTCAAGCTTTCTCCCTACCAGATCATATAGAGGTTCTTCTTAAATTAGTCGCTGGCCAAGGCTGATCTGGTAGGACTGCGCACTCCGCACCAGAAAACATTTGCAACATTTTTATCTTCGTTAGACCTATCTCTTTTTGATGCGCTATGGAGCTTCGCAAGGTTCAGATGACAAGGGGAGGAACGTTCTTTATATCCTTACCGAAAGATTGGGCGGGGAGAAATGGTATCAAACGTAGTTCAGTAGTTGCTACTTCCGAGACAGCGGATGGCCGCCTCCTTATCGACCCGCGATATGATATCGAACGTGTTCCATCAACCACTCTTATTAAGCCTTCTCCACACCTTGAACGTGAGATCATCGGGAAATATCTTCTGGGCTATGACATCATAGGAATCGAAGCCAAAGACAAGATCAGCCTCGAAGAAAGACAGAAGGTCAAAGAGACGTCAAGCCGATTGGTAGGTTTGGAGATCATAGAAGAGGATATCTCCAAGATAGTTCTGCAATGTGTCGCAGAGTCGTCGGCTTTGTCCCCCGAAAAGATCCTTAGACGGGAGCAAAACATCTCACTAAGCATGCATAGGGACGCTGTAACCGCCCTAATTGATGGCGATGTCCACTTGGCCAAAAATGTCGTAGATAGGGATAATGAGGTTGACCGCCAGTACTTTCTCCTCGTTAGGCTTTTGAGGACAATTGTTCAGAATCCTAGTTTAGGCGAGAAGCTTGATGTCTATCCAATAGACTGCCTCGACTATCGCCTAGTGGCCAGCTTGATAGAGTCAATAGCTGACCTGTCCTCGCAGATCGCTGAGCATGTGGTTCAGTTAGGGGGCTTGAGAATAGGAAAGGACCTGTCAGAACGCCTCTTAACGCTACACAAGACCGCCTATGACGCGCATCAAGAATCTGTGATTTCCTTTCTATCTCGTAACATTACCTTTGCAGAGTCAATCAGGGGAAAAAGAACAGAGTTCGAAAGAGTGTACCAGAGCGCTCAGTCGGCGTCGAACGTTCAGCCCCCGGAATCAGCTCCGCATCTCCTCTCAGTCACATCATTAATCGGCCGAATCTACGACCAAACGATCGACATATCTGATCTCACGATGCCGAAGACCGAACGTTGACAAATGGAGACCAACACATTCCGTTGGCCTGCGAAAAGATATAAAGCAAAAATCAACGTTAATCTTCTTACGAGGGCCGGTAGTCTAGCTGGTTAACTCCCACTGGGAGGCTAAGGGACATCGCCCTCACGCGGCGAAGATCGCTGGTTCGAATCCGGCCCGGCCCACCATGCTCGGCTGGTGGCTCGCCGTTCCACACAGAATATACAATCATCTTCGCCTCCGCGGCTATGCGATTGGTTACAACTTCTTTCACTTTAACTCTAGTGACTTTGGGAATCCGTCTAGACCAGCCTGACAGGTGGGTGAAACTCCAATGTCGAAGGAGGTTGCTACGATATAGCGATACTTCATCTAGCCAAGCAGAGGGAAAGGGTGGGGTCCGAGCCTATAGTTTTAGACTAAGCGTATTGCTTCGACCGTAAGAGTATCACAATATTGTGATAAAGGTCGGCGCCTTAAACGCCATTCTAATCGGTCGGCCATTTCCACCAGGCGTTTTCTCGTCTTCAGAAGAGACGAGCTGCTCGGACCTCAGATACCCCCAGGGTACCATGCCCTGTCGGACTTAGGGGTGGTTCTCGTTCTCGGAGACCTCCGCCCTTTGTGGCCGCATCGATGGAATTCCTGGACCGTGATCTCAACCCGGATAAAGTCTTGCTTGGATCTCGGCGTGACATGGATAGAAGAAGGGGGAGGGTCTAGGTCTCGATGCGGATTTTGAGCCTAGATCAAGGTCGGTCGGGCTATGGAATGTCAAGTCCAAGTTTCGGCTCAGATCCTCCTGCACACCGTGTCCTGAGCCGACTAGGATCCTTTCCACGAGCTCGTTGTTGTTCTTCAATATCCACGGAAAAACAACACGTAGAGCTCAGACTTTATATGGGGGAAAAAGTATCACAATATTGTGATACTAACACAACTAGGGTGAAAAGTTGAGCTTACGTCTCCTCAAAGGAAGGTATTACGTTGTAATCTACTACGACCGCGAGACAGGTAAGCGCACGCAGGAGTATATAGGGGATGACAGGATTAGGGCCTACACCCGCCTAAAAGAAGTGATAGAGGAGAAGATTGCATACTGGAGAGACAAGCTCGCAGACGCCGAGAAGGAACTTACGGAGCCTTAGTCTGACTTGCCGAGATAGAAAGTTAATCGGCACTCAGGATCCCGATTTTTCCTCGCTCCGGAGCCGGCTGAAAAACGCCGATGGCACGGTTAGAGTCGCCTAACCTATCGCCCCTTCGATCTCTCCAGACAACATACCGCCTCAATAATTGCCTTGGCGGCTTGGACGGCCGTTACACCTGTGTCATATGGAGGTGTAACTTCCGTTACATCCAGAGCGGCTACGCGATCACTGCATACCTCGCATATAAGGTTTAGAAGCATTCGAGTAGATAATCCGTCCGGCTCAGGATTCTGTACCCCTGGCGCGAAGGCCGGATCTAATACATCCATATCCAATGAGAGGTACACGCCCTCACATTCCTTAAGGAGTCCTCTGATTTCTCCAGATACCTCTTTAACACCGTTTTCTATGATTTGGTCTGAGGTGAAAAATCGTATTCCGGACTTCCTCACGAATTTTATCTCCTCCTGGCACACGGCCCTCGTGCCTACCTCAATAGTTCTTGAAACGTTCTTCTCCTCTGCTATTCTGCGCATAAAGGTGGCATGACCGAGCCTCCGACCCATATATTCGTGTCTAAGATCTAGGTGTGCATCGAAGGATAGCACCGCCACGTCTTTGCCGAAACCTCTGATCGCTCCAAGCGTTATAGTGTGCTCTCCGCCGATCAGAATCGGCATTTTTCCAGCCCTGAAGACTTCCCCCGTGACAAGTTCTAAACGCCTAAGCGTCTCCTTCACATCACCCGAGACATGCAAATCTCCTATATCGTGAAGCTTCACCTCTTCAAAATCTCTCCCAGATCTAAAGCTGTAAGTTTCAATGTTTAGAGAAGCCTCTCTGATTGCTTTGGGAGCAAATCTAGACCCTGAACGATACGTGCTCGTCACGTCGAAAGGTACACCAGAGACTATGTAGTCAGCCTCACCGAAATCTCTCTCCAGACCGCCAAAGGCCAGCGACCGAGACGTATAAAGCTCTATGAAGCTCATACTTTTTTGCCTCAAGTCCAAACCTTTATTATGGAAATTGATGTGAATATTGCTATACTAGTGATTAGCATATTTAGGGATTTAGGAGCGTCAGAACGATGAAATCGATGAAGTTAACAGGCAGACTTGTCGTTCCAGGTTTCTACTTCGTCACGGGGATCGTTATGCTTGTCGTTCTAGCACTGTCCGGAGGAACCCTCATACACATTGGACTACTCGGCGTCCTCAGCATCATAGCCTCCTACGGCTTAAGTAAGATGAAAAGGTGGGCTCTCCACCTCTTGGTCATACTTTTCTTCTCAGGATTGACATTCGGCATCACTACAATCTATTCATCTCTTAGGCTGTTCGATCTAAGCTTGAATACTCTTTCTCTCCAGGCAGCTACGGTTCTTTACTTGGTATTGCTGGTTATCACATTGTTGGACGCTCTCTTAAGGAGGGAAAAATTTGAATAAGGCAAAGGCCAAGTCTCATACGTGGTTCCATGTCTCCCCTCATTCATGCCACTCTATTTCTTAGCTTGCTCGTAGTATCTTTACTCCTATGCACTTTCGGCCTTAACAGCTACGTTCTACTATATCTTAACCGTCGCCGCAAATGGTTCGGGGCGAAGAAGAATGTCGCAGAATGGCCTTTCGTGACGATTCAGATACCAGTGTACAATGAGAAAAACGTGATAGAAAGAACATTAGAAAACTGTCTCAAGCTTGACTACCCGAAAGAGAGATTTGAGATAGTGGTTGTTGACGATTCAACTGATGAGACAACCGACATCTTGGAAAAATGCGAGGCTAAATTCAACCCTCAGATCAGAGTTATACATCGAATGGCAAGGCAAGGCTATAAAGCAGGCGCTCTAAATACCGCCATGAAGCACTCTGTTGGAGAATACTTCTTAATCCTCGACGCGGATACCTCACCTAACCAAGACTTCCTAAAGGAAACCATACCCTATTTCATTGAAGACGACGAAATCGGTTTCACGCAAGGGAAGATCGAGTACATAAACGCCGAATCTTCTTGGTTAACTAGAACACAAGCCTTGACCAATGACTGGTATAGAACCTTCAACCAGTCAGCATTGTCAAAAGCTGGCATGCTCTTAAGCTTCGTGGGTCATGGAGGGGTGTTCCGAAAGTCCGCAATAGAGGATGCTGGATGTTGGCAAAGCGACACTATAACAGAGGACATGGACCTTTCTTACCGCGTCCAGATGAGCGGTTGGAAAGGGATCTTCGCAGAGGAGGCAAAATGCGTAGAAGAGGTGCCCTCGTCATATCTAGCGGTCGTCACGCAGTATGACCGACATATGAAAGGTCCAATCCAGAATCTCTCAAAGCATTGCATTGGGATACTGACCAACAATAGGTTGAGCGCCCTCAAAAAATTCGAAGCCTTGATTCAGATGGCTTACCCGTTAAGCTACCCTCTGGGCTTGCTGTGCGTAGCGCTGACCGCTCTCACCTACTTGATCTTGCCTAGCAGTTTCCTAGCGTGTTTCTGGTCTTCACCTGCCGGCATGACGTTCTCGCTTTTCACCCTAGTTACGCTTCCTTATGTGTCTTTAGTGACATCTTTTCCTCTGCCTTTGTTGTTGATTGCTTTGGTCTGTCCGCTGTTCTATCTTCTAACCTTGAAGAGGAAAGGTCCAAGGGCATCTAAGCGTCTGGCAACCCTCTTGGGAGTCACACTAATCTGGAATGACAATCTGCTGAATGGGACGAAAGCACTGATCGAGTTACTCTTGGGGAAAAAGCCAGTGTGGATCCCTACGCCCAAGCTAGGAAAAGAACCGGACCTCGCTTCCAGTTCATTAAGCAAAGGAGAGAGACAGAATAGGATTGCAGAAAGTGCCCTTAGGATCATTGCTGCAGGTATGATTATTCTTTCTGTTGTTTTCGTGATGACAAAAGACTTTGTGATAAACTCTCTCGGCCTACTATTACCAGCATCCGCCTGGCTTGTTTCAGCATATCTCCTTTTCAAGTCTTGTTGATTCTTCTCTGTTGAAATAACTTGAGTCTAAGAGTTACGCCTAATCTCTTCCAATCCACTGCCGTTTCTTCTTGAGATAGCAATTGTATGTTTCATATGTGACTTCTGGCGGACAGCGATGATCGACCGTGGGCACATATCCCCCTTGCTCGATCAACGGGCTTAGCCTCTCTAGCTCCTTATCAATAGCCTCTTTGCCCTCGATCAGGGCGAGCTTGTTTACCCCTCCGATGAGCAGTACACGCCGGCCGAATTTCTCCCGGAGGTCATATATGTCGGTGTGGCGGGCTTCTACAGGGAACATGCAGTCTATCCCAGCCTCAAGCCATCCGGGAACAAGTTGCGTGATGTCGCCGTCGCAGTCCAAGATATTTATTTTTACACCATACTCTCTTAGGACGTCTGTCACCCTTTCATATCTGGGAACCATGAACTCCTCGAAGTGGCGAACAGACAAGAGAGGGCCCCTGTTGTAGCACATGTCCTCCCACCATGAGGCAAAATCCACCTCAACTGATCGTAGGGCCCTTTGGATGATCTTGATCCAGAGATCGGTTAGGGTGTCCATCATCTCCCCTATCCAATCGGGGTCTTTGTAGAAAGCGATGGAAATATCTTTCACACCCATCCAGTTCCGAAGCCAACCATAAAGACTCCCAACGCTTATTCCTAGAGGATAATCGCGCTCGTTATAAGTTTCAGCAACCTCATCCCAGTTCAGAGGGAAACGGCCGGGCGTATCGGGGTCGAAGAATGGCTTGAGCTTCTCCCAATCCGCTCTGTTCTTCAACGGGTAACGGACATAATGCGGAGGCGAAGAGGTCTCTGTTGTGTGTATGTATATGCCTCCCATTCCGTCGTCCACGGCGGCCCTCCCCTCTTTCTCTTCAAGAATTCTTTCTGGCAAGGTTGGCCACAAGCCACTCCGGATCGGCAGCCACTCACCAGAGTCCCATCCTTCTAACCCCAAGTAAAGTTCAATATCTCTATTGGTTCTCTTTTCGAGCGGGAGCCCTTCCTTGTGCCATCTGTCAATAGTTTCAGTCCAGTATCCGAACTCGTAGTCAGGAACTCGGTCAACGTCCTTGAATTCAAAGACTCTTAGAAAACGTTCTCTATGGTTCAACTGCATCATTCCTCGGCTCAAGTCCTTTCCATACAGTGCCAGTCTTCAATCGCTACGCTAAATATCTTTTCGGTTAAGCGCTATATACATTTCCCCAAAGAACAACATCGAGTTTGCACATTCATATTCTCATGTAGAAAGAGGCGAAATTGCTCTTCCTTTGGGACAATTTCACGCAAGTCTAGTTATGCGGATTGGAGGTTTCAAGGTGAACCTTTGGCGTATTCTTTTCTTGAGTTCAAGCATACTTGTTTACGCTTTCATGCTGTGACGGGAACCATTCCATGAATTAACTAATATAGGTTTCAACTTATACATACGGATATGAAGGTGGATGTCAAGTCGCATTTTTGCCACTAATCTGCGCAGATTTGTCCGCGTCCCACCTAAGGAGGTCTACGATAGCCTAATACAATTTCTTCAGCAGGATTTGGATGGCAAGAACATTATGAGTGAAGAACGAGACATGATAGTAACGATTAAGTTGAGAGGAGTAGCGAAAGCTGTTGGCTTTACCGCCCATATTCGTATTCTTCCAGAGAATGACTCCAGTGCAATTGAGTTAGGTTTCAGTTATAGGGGCTTCATTGTCATAGCCCTCATGTTGTTGGTCGGTATGATCACGCTTAGCATTGTTCTGCTTTCAGCGATTCCCTTGATTGGGATTGTCTCAATCTTTCTTCTCCTACATAGTCTGAGTTCCGCCTCGGGCATATTCCTCGGCTCAATCAATGATTTTCTGCTTCTGTTGGAGAGGGATCATGATCAGAGGCTATTGATTGAGAGCAGAAAACGCTGGCAGTCGGACCCAAAAAGAACGGATGATCTTTACAAGAGACTAGTTAACAAGCATGCCAAGGTCTGGGGTGACAGCCACGCTTTGGAGTACAAGCTTTCTGAGAATATGAGAATGGGCTTGGCGCGCGAAGAGGCTATCAGAAAGGTTGCCGAGGAGGAAGGCATATTTTAGACTACAAATCATAAGCCCTGAACTAGTCGGCTGCACGAGACTCTTATACTCTTAACCTAGAGCGTTAAGACCTAATGCTCAATGTAAGAATCCTTGCAGGTCACACGATTTTTCCGCGCTCATGACCTAATTCTTAGAAATGAATCTACGCCGAGCTGCCTCAGCTCCAGCTCCAGCCCTTAGTAGATATCCCATCTCTGCTAAGGCGTTCTCTAGGGCGCAAACCGTCTGCATGACCTCCGCCTCAGAAACCATTCCCATACACCCGATTCTGAAGATTTCGTCTCTGAGTTTGCCGGCTCCCCCAGATATTACGACTTTGTATCGCTCTTTCATTATCCTTCGAACGTCGGCGTTATTCACCTCGGGCGGCCTTCTTAAGGCGATAACTGTGTGAGACCTTTCTTCCTTCTCAGGAAGCGAAGTTAAATTCAACCCTTCAATAGCGTCGTAGAAAGCCTCAGCACAAATTTTGTGCCTTTCAAAACGTTTCTCAAGTCCCTCGTCTCTTATCATCTTCAGAGCTTCGTCTAATGCGAAGAACAGGGGGACAGCGGGAGTGTATGGTGTTTCATATCTATCGCCGAACCTCTTCATCTCTAAGAGATCGAAGTAGAAGGGTCTCGAGGTCTTCTCGATGGTCTCCCACGTTTTATCACTTACGGAAATGAGGGCGAGACCGGGCGGGCAAGCTAGGCACTTCTGGCTTCCAGTTACACATATGTCTACGTTCCATTTGTCGACTGGCAGTTGTTCTCCACCAAGTATTGATACGGCGTCGACCATGAAGAGCGCACCATTATCTTCTGCGATCTTGCCCATTTCGGGAAGGTCACGCACAGTAACTCCGGTCGAAGTCTCATTATAGACGACGGCTATAGCTTTGACATCGCTCTCTTTCTCCATGATCCGTTCTATCTGGTCTGCTTTCGGCGCCTTTCCCCACTGTAAAGGTAACTCGATTGCCTCGCCGCCTCTTCGTATGATTTTCTCCTTCAATCTCTCGCTGAAGAGTCCAAAGACAGGAACTACCACCTTATCACGCGGATTCACGATATTGCTGGTCGCACATTCAACGCCGCCTGTGGCGGAAGCCGTTAGGATGAATACGTGACCTTCGGTTTGAAAGACGTACCTCAAACTTTCGACTAAACCCTTATAGAGGTTTTGAAATTCTGATCCTCTATGGTTTATCATTGGCCTTGTCATAGCCCTCATCACGCGGTCTGGGACATTCGTCGGTCCGGGAACCATGATCAAGTTTCTCTCTTCCAAGCTCGGTCCCTCCAGGGAAGTAGCTTAACCAAGATAGCCATTCGGTTCTTATATTAAGACATGCCTATTAGTTTTTCCTAGTGATACTCGTGAACATGCCGATCATCACGTTACTTTCAGACTTCGGATTAAGAGACGCTTACGTTGCGCAGATGAAAGCCGTAATACTTTCGATATGTCGAGATGCCCGAATTGTGGATATCAGTCATGAAGTAAGAAAATTCGACGTTAAAATGGGAGCATTTATCCTTGCTCAGGCTACGCAGTACTTTGCGGAAGGAACAGTCCATGTTGCTGTGGTCGATCCTGGAGTTGGAACTGAGAGAAGACCCATAATAGTTGAGACAGACCGCAGTCGATACGTAGGACCAGACAACGGTCTTCTGATGCTATCAGCTGTTAGGGAGGGAATAGGCCACATTTACAAGATTGCCAACCCGAAGTACATGCTTAAGTCCGTTTCGAGGACTTTCCATGGCCGTGACATCTTTAGCTCTGCAGCGGCATATCTAGCCAGCGGCGTTCCGGCATCCGAGTTCGGCCCTGAGGTTGTTGATCCAGTTATGCCCGAATATGCAAAGCCCCGAATTGCGGAAAATGAAATATTAGGTAAGGTAATCCACATGGATGACTTCGGCAACGTAATAACAAACGTTTCGATTTCTGATCTCAAAGGACTATCGATCAAAGAAGGAGAAGAACTCATAATCAAGCTTAAGGATAACATTGCCAAGACAAGGTTTTGCTTAGCTTACGGCCAAGTCTCCTTGGGTATGCCTCTCTGCATAATCGGTAGCAGCGGCTTCCTTGAAGTAGCAATAAATCAAGGGAACGCCACTCAAACTTACGGTATCAAGGTCGGCGATCTCCTTGAAATCAAAGCTCTGGGGGACTGAAACCCACTTAAAGCCGCAACTAGACTTCTAACATAGTCTGAATCGGACTATACTTGTAACCTTGCGACTTTGACTTTTGGGAATTTCTACCTATTGGAAAAATTCCTCATCTACTTCGAGCAGGTGTTTCCTGACTTCCTCTTCCTCGAGTTCCAGTCCTATGCCAGGCCCATCCGAGAGAGCTATGAAACCGTCTTCAATTAGAGGCTTCCGTTTCACTAGATCTTCCCACCATGTTGCACCCGATGATAGGTGATGGACTTCCAATATCATGAAATTCTTAATAGAAGCGGAGGCATGAACCCCAGCCATGGTTCCAATAGGAGATGATACATTGTGGGGGGCGACGGGGATGAAATATATGTCAGCCATCTCGGCTATGTTTTTGAACTCCAAGACTCCGCCAACCTTGGGTATGTCGGGAGACACAATGTCCGCAGCTTGTTTCTCTATGAGCCTTCTGAACCCGTGTTTTAAGTAAAGGTTCTCACCAGTGCATATGGGAACGGGGCTCATTGAAGTGACCTTACGCATAGCCTCAACATTTCCTGGAGGAATCGGGTCTTCAAGCCACATTGGGTTGTATCCTTCCAAGGCCGTTGCCAACTTGACTGCGTCTCGCGGAGAATATCTCCAGTGACAATCCACTGCTATATCAGTATCGTCTCCTACGGCTTCCCTGACAGCCGCAATCTTCTTGGCCTGAGCACGTATCTCAGAGTTGCTTAGGCAACGGTTGAAGTCATCACGCCAATGCTCCCGAGTGTCTATATCAAATTTCAGAGCATTATATCCCGTGTCTTTGACGCTTTCGGCTTTCTGGGCCCAGGAATCCGGATCGTCAGTCTCGCCAGCATGGCAGTCTGCATATAACCTTATCTTGTCACGGTATTTTCCTCCAAGGAGCCGATACAAAGGGACACCCAGACTTTTCCCGGCCACGTCCCATAATGCCAGTTCAATTCCGCCAATAGCGGTCACGACCGATCCCGCCTGCGAGGCTTCTCCTGACATAGCATCTATCATTTTGCTGAAAAGCCTATTTATGTCAAGAGGATCCTGGCGTAACAGAATCCGCTTCATTTTTTCGCTTTTGATAATTTCTCGTACGCCTTCTCCCCAATAGGCTTCTCCGAGACCGGTTATTCCTTCATCCGTATAGACTTTTACCAGAACCTGTTTGAAACCTACATCGAGCTTAGCCGTCTGTATGTCGACAATTTCCAAATCCGCATCTCCCTAGAAGCATTCTTACGTACGAGCCAAATAACGCTTTTCCAACGACGAAACATTAAACGTTACAAGATTCAACTTTGTCGGTGTGGTGACTAGATTGGTCGGGGGAGAAATTGGGATAAAGGAAATGGCTGAACGTTTCAGAGAGATACCGACACCTACGATTTACGACACTTTGGATTCGATGGGATACGGAAATCAATGCCTCTCGCTTGAGATAAAGCCTCTATGTTATGATATGCGCGCGGCCGGACAAGCATTCACCGTACGTGGTTCGAGAGAACCGAGAACCGAGGCAGCGAACCCAAGATTCGAAAACTTTGGCATGTTTAAAGCAATGATGCCACTGAACGTCGTGGTCG
>Ga0315310_10001484_pt1 | contig 14837 bp, 12 predicted proteins | sample TDP5_MG_FD_203630 | JGI IMG/M metagenome (GOLD analysis project Ga0315310, IMG submission 203630) | Freshwater sediment microbial communities from Lake Towuti, South Sulawesi, Indonesia - TDP5 | ecosystem: Environmental > Aquatic > Freshwater > Lake > Sediment | place: Indonesia: South Sulawesi... | reverse complement strand
TACACGTCCCCTAGACCATTGGAACTCCTTCCAATGCAACGTAGGCCTTCTTCCTCAGGTAGGCCACGGCGATGCCTGCCTCTCTCAACCGCTTTCTCAAAGCTGAATCATTGGTGGCAACGACGAGGCGCTCATCCGTCGCAACTTCGAGGATGATATCATCTGCAGGCTTTCCCGGCTTGGCTCTATGGCTCAGAACGGTGCAACGGTCCGCGAGCCTAAGGGCGAGCTGGGCTTCTCTTCCCTTTTCTGCGCGTCGAGCTGCAAGTCTCTCAAGCTCTTCAAGCGTTTGGGGAAGTATGAGGCACTCGATTCTCGTGTTGAGGGCGCTCTCTAGGCCTTGGAAGATGTCCACATGGAACTGAGCGGGTACCATGAGGAAATTCGAGTCGAGTAGAACCTTCACTGGCATCTAGGCTACCTCAAGATGCCGTAGCCTATGAGCCTCCATCGTTCTCCTATTCTTCGGCTGATCGCCACCCTTTGGCCTTCCATCGCGCAGACGGCACGCTTGAGAGGGACGACCACATGGTCCTTCTTCGAACTGCTCACGAGACCTGATGTCACCGTGGTTGCAGCGTTGAGAAGCAGGGGTTCACCGAGCTTAATCGGGTCGACCTTCACCAAGTCAGTTGTGCCCACCGCTATGTCGAATAGCGTCACGTCCAGGTCCAGCTGAGACCTTACTTCAGGCAGCGAACCTGGCTTTCCGAGGAGATTTCCGACCAACTTGTCGGCCTTCGTGATACTCGGGTCGAGTCTTGTCCCAACCCCGACGAGGCCTCCAGGCATTGCCCTCTCAACGCCCCGGTTTCCATAGTGGAGGCTCACGACAGTGGTGAAGAGTGGCTCGTACACCCCCTTTTTCTCAACCCTCATGCCCGGCCGAATCTCGATCTCATCACCTATGCCCAGAGCCCCTTCGACCATCGAACCTCCAAGGACGCCGCCGACGAGGCTAGAGGGCTTCGTGCCAGGCTTGTTTACGTCGAATGAGCGGACGACCAGCATTCTCGCAGGCTTCGCCGGGTCACGGCTTGGTGTTGGGATCTCTCTCTCCAAAGCCTCGATTAGGTACCCTATGTTCGTTCCGTGTTGAGCCGAGACTGGAACGATCGGCGCGTCCGCAGCTATCGTGCCCTTCGTGAAGCTAATGATCTGTTGATAGTTAGCCTCGGCTGCCTGACGGTTTACGATGTCGATCTTGTTCTGGACGATGACTAGGTCCTTCAAGCCCATTATCTCTACGGCGGCCAGATGCTCCCTTGTCTGCGGCTGAGGGCACGGTTCATCGGCCGCGATCACAAGGATAGCTCCGTCCATCACGGCGGCGCCGCAGAGCATCGTAGCCATCAGTATCTCATGGCCGGGAGCATCGACGAAGCTCACGGTTCTAAGGAGTTCCGCATCACCGCCGCAACTCGGGCAGGTGGCCTTTACTGAGTAACATTCAGGAGGCGGGCAAGCAGGGCATTTGTAGAAACTCGCATCTGCGTAGCCCAGCTTGATCGTGACGCCTCTTCGAAGCTCCTCACTGTGTCTGCTCGCCCAAACACCTGTCAGGCTTTCGACGAGCGTCGTCTTCCCATGGTCTACATGACCTACGGTGCCAATGTTCGCTTCAGGAGGCTTCGGTGGCACAACCGTCATCTCTCCCCTTTTCCTCCAACCTCCTCGGCCACCGCCGGCTCTGCCGATACAACCTTCAGGTTGATCTGCATAACGTCCTCAGTTATCGTGTTCCCTCTGACTAGCTTCCTCCTCCTCTCGCCTCTCACACGCGGGTTGAACCCGGTCTCGCCGCTCAACAACACGCTCTTCTTAGCCCCTCCCCTAACGTTCGAGCGTAGAGGAAAACCGTCCTTGTCGCTGCCCCCGGTGATAAGCAATAGCTCGCTGCCGAGCCCGATCACAGAGCCATCCAAGGTCTCTCCTAGCTTCCTCCCTAGGAAGGGGACGGCGCTCGGTCCTTCGACCTCGACGCTCTTCGACTTCCCAGTCTGAGGATCCGAGATTATCAGCTTGTACTTAGGCAAGCTCGGCCTCCAAATGGATGGTTAGAATAGCCGTGCCAAGGTTCATTTAAACCTTCCTCGGCTAGCGCCCGTTCAAGGCGTACCACTCAGAGGCGCCGAACGTACTTGAGAGAACTCATGTCAAAGGACAGATCGAACGACGTTGACGGCCACACCTGAGAGAAGTGCACTGTCAGCGTCGAGGATATGGCGAAGACACGAGAGGAGACCCGGCGATCGCTATGGAAGGCCGCTGTGCTTATTCGCACTAGTAGCCGGGCAGTCGGAATCGGGCGGCTTGTTTCCGTCCACACGACGCCGACGCAGTATGATCGATATGGTAGCTGGGCCGCAGATGTGCGCTAGAGACCCCAGAGAGGATTAGCCTTTCTGTAGATCTCGACTGTCTCTTGGAGGACTTCTCGTTCATCTGGGCTTAGGAGGGAGGCGAACCTCTCGATAAGTGCCTTTGCGTGTCTCTCCGGGACCTGGACGTAGAGCGTCTCTCCCTCGTTTACCTGCCTTCCCACGGTCGGGCCCTCAAGCGAGATGGCGACCTCCATTCCGCTAATGGCCTCTGGGATGTTCTTTCCCTGTTCTTGGATCTGGAGGATCGTGCCAACTTCCTCTCCGTCAGCGTTCATCACGGGCCACTTGGGCTTCACCTTTCCAGCCAGAACCTCAACGCCCACGATCGCGGGTTTGCTTCGCCTGAACACGTACCCTGGGATTACCCGGACCTTGCCTGGGATAACCAGCTCCTCAAGAGCCTCTCTGAGCCGTCTCTCTTCCTCGCTCTTCATCCACTCCGTGTAGACGTCCAAGAGCTGGTATATGATGTCATGCTTGAAGATCCTCACCTCGCCTGCAGATTCCTTCTCGGCGTCAGGCAGCACCCTCACGTTGAAGGCGAGGATCGCCCCGTAGATGGGGTTAGTGCGACCGACCACCTGCGCCTCGACCACATCTCGCTTGGAGACATCGCCTATGTCCGCCATCCTCACCGGGATGCCTCGGTTGTCAAGCTCACCCTTCAGAGCCTCCAGGGAGCCTAGCGTGTCAGCCTTGAGAACGACGCCTATGCGGTCAGTTATGATCCTGAACCTGTTGATCTCCTCAACCACCTCCACCTCGTATGCCTCAGGCGGCATCCCTGGGGGTACGCCATACAGTGGCGAGCCCGCTAGGGCCTCCTCGAGCCCGGGCGCCACTATCTTCACTCCCGCCGCCGCAGTGACCGTGTCCACGGGGGTGAAGCCTCCTGAGGGAGCCCTCATCTCTTCCAGGGGTTTCGGGGCGAGGAGAGCTCTGACTCTGACCGCAAGTGGCCCGTTCTTGCCTGCTAGGACGACGGTGTCGCCCTCCTTGAGGACCCCGTCATAGATGATGGTGTTCAACGTCGTGCCCAGGCCGGGTTCCTCCTTCACCTCTAGAACCGCGCCTCTCGCTGGGCCTTCTGTGGCCTTCAACCGGTCCTTCATGTAGTGCTGTGTCAGCCCCAGTAGGACGGCTAGCAGGTCTGGGATGCCTTCCCCGGTCTTAGCGCTGACTGGGACGATCGCCACGGTTCGCGAGAAGTCTCTGACCCTGTCGAGCCTGTCCGACCTGAAGCCTACACGTGAGAGGTCGCCTATGATCCGATACAGCCTCTCGTCTAGGCTCCTCTGGACGTCCTGCTGTTGGCGCTGAAGGGAACTCAAGACCGGCTCGGCTGGGTGAGCGCTCCAACCCGGTATCAGGTCGATCTTGTTCGCCGCCACGAGAAAAGGGGTCTTCCTTGCCTTCAGCAGTTCGATAGACTCGTAGGTCTGGGCCTCGACGCCCTTGTTGGCGTCAACGACGAGTATGGCGATGTCTGCGACTGAGCCCCCTCTCATCCTTAGGTTCAGGAAGGAGCTGTGGCCCGGCGTGTCGATGATGAGGAGCCCGGGGACAGTGATCTCCCATTTGAACTGCTCCAACATGGGTGCGCATACGGCCTTCAACGCGTCCGCTGGGAAGAAGCTCGCGCCAATATGCTGGGTTAGAGACCGTGCGAGTTCTCGCTCGCAGCGAACATCTCCCCAGGCTCCTTCAGAGCGATGGCGGTCCCGCGGATCTTGTCCAGCAGCGTTGTCTTGCCGTGGTCTACCTAGCCTAGGCCGGGATGCCCGGCTTCAAATGGCCTAGAACCACGGCAATAGGCTGTCTTAAGTACATAGGCCTCCTCCCAGGTGCCCCGAACCCAGGTGCCTCGATAATCGGCCCCGCAGTTTAATAACTTGTCTGCAGCTGTCCCACTGGCCTGAAGGCTGTGACGTTCACCGGCCGAGAGATGACCGAGGCGGCCGAGGGTTCATTCTTTGATGGGGCGGGCACTCGCCGATGAATGTTGCCTCCCCTCAAATCGGTGTCAACCCCGAGCGTATGTTCCAGCGCCCTAGTGGGAGCGCAGTCTGCATCCACGTTTGAACGAAGACGCTGTATCACCGAGTGTTACTTGCACGTAGTACGAAGGCTTAAAGCCGATCGATGCGAGCCTAGCGGCATCCGTAGCCCGTCGGGCGTGGATCAGGTTTCATGAGCATCGAGAAGCACTTCGACTGGGACTCGTATGAGGCGCCCTCCTACAAGGCACCGGTGAGGTTCGGCGGACTCTTCATCGTGACCGAGGCCCTCGTAAGGAGGTTGCCCTACCCGATGAGAGTCTTCGGATGGAGGGGTCTGGCTAGGGATCCGGCCTATTCACCGCCCGCCTTCGAGGTCTACGATGGGGCCGAGATCTGCAGACCCGACAGAGGTGTCATCCTCGAGGAGTACGAGTATCACGAACATAGAGTCGCGGAGGTCTTCCCTAGGAGGGAACTCACGGACTCGGAGATATTCAAGTCGATAAGGACCCTCTTTAAGCACTCATGCACTGAGTTCCTAGATGACATCCACATACCCGCTCTGCTTCACATGGGAAGCTATGGGAAGTCCATCTTCAACTACAGCCTTGGCATAGCCCGATACTTGGATTCAACCGTCAAGGTTTCGAATGACTGGCATGCCATCCCCGGAGGATGCATCACGACCAGGATCTGCAGCCCCCGCACGCCTTGGGCGGTCTTCCTACACTCGGATGAACCCGGAAGGCGAGGAGGCATCTCGCACAAAGGGAACGTACCAAGCGAGGAGTACCCTAACGGTAGGTTCGCAGGCAACAGGTTGATCCGAGACCTAGAGATGATCGGCGTCAAGACGGCTGACCTGGTTCTCACGCCTAGTAAACTGATGGTGGACGAGATCAGGTTCTTAGCCGCAGGACACGGCCTACCTGACCAATGCCTCAGAAAGGTCTTCGCGGTCTACCACGGGGTTGACACCAAGCTCTATCATCCGATGGATGTGAAGATGCCTGAGAAGAGGCGGATACTGTACATCGGCCGCTTAAGCCCGGTGAAAGGTGTCAATCGGCTTATTGAAAGCTATGGGATTCTAAGGGAGAGATTCCCTGACCTGGAGCTGAAGCTCATAGGAGACGGGGAGCTCCGAGGCGGAGTCATGGAATTCCAGAAGACGGTGCCAGACCTGATCTTGGACACTGAATGGCATAGCGTGCCCGAGAAAGTCGAGGAGATCAACATGGCGACCCTCTGCGTCTTTCCATCGCTGTACGAGCCTTCAGGCCAGACACATTTCGAAAGCATGGCGTGTCAGAAGCCTACCGTCATAGGGAACGGAGGGTGGCGTGAACATACGGTGCAAGACCGGACTGCCGTCTGGGTTGACCCTCGCAGCCCGGCCGACGCAGCGGAGAAGATAGGCGGACTCCTCGTCAAGGACGAGTGGGCACAAGAGATCGCTGCGAACGCGAGAGACGCTGTGGTGAAGTACTACGATTGGGACGATGTCGCTAGGAGAGCGTACCCGCACATATTCGGGCGCCTGCTAGACAGAGAGATCGAGCGGCTGAAAGAGCTAGAAGACGAGCTATGCCCTAGCCCTAAGGAGTTCCAGCCATTCCAGCCCTAGGCAAGGGACTGCCGTCAACCCGCCCGGTTCTCCCTAAGACGCTCAGATGGGATGAGGCAGAGGAACTGTACGGGCTTCGACCCGGGGTTGCTGAACTGATGCTGCTCGGCCGGTAGTATGAAGATGACATCTCCCTTCTTGAAGGCCTTCTCAGCAGAGCCACCTCGGACTAGGCCCGTCCCTTTCAGCACGAAGACCTCGTGTTCCCATGGATGGCTGTGGAGCGGCGTCGAACCCCTAGGCGAGACCTCGAACAATCGCATGTAGAAGTTCTCCGCACCTGTTTCTGACGTGATAAGCCATCGCACCTTCACCCCGCGCGATCCCTCTCCTGCGTCCTGAAGAGGGACTTCCTCATGACTGAAGAGCTTCACAACCTTCCCCCTCCTGAGATGAGGAGGCGACAGGGATTTAACCGGTTTCCCTGACCCTCATTGGCATGGCTTGTCTGGCAAAGAGTCGTGAAGCCTCTCGAAGCAAGGGAGGGGCTAGAATCTGAGGCCGCATAGGAGCGCGATGAAAAGCGACGAAGCAGTCAGGTCGGCTGAGCTGCCGGGGTTGAGCTGTCCTCCGCTTCTCTGAAGCTTCTCGTCAAGCTTTGCCAGAGCCTCCTGTCCCCGCCTGCTCGTTAAGCCTCCTTCACGGAGCACGGCTCGAGCCTCCTCTGAGACGGCGAGGGCCTCGGTCAGTCCTATCTCAACCGCCTTTTCAACGTCGTCCGTCTTCCTGAGCCCTACCTTGCGAGCTATGAATGTGTCAGGCTCCCTCGCGAGGATCGCCAGGAAAGCGTGGACGGTCGCAATGTTGATGTCCCCGGTGTTCTGCAGAATCTCCAAGAGAGCAGGATAGCCGACCTGAAAAGACATCTTCATCCCAGTCGACCATTCCCTCGCTACCGCATCCCATTTGCTCGCAGACCCCATCGCGGCCCACAGTGTCACAGCGCCTCGACGCAGCTTCTCCGAGGCGGATTCATCACGCACATCGGGTGCGGCGAGGCCTGAGGCCGTGCCCAGCGCTGAGACCCCTGCCTCTGCTATCGCACCGTAGACATTCACCGCGTCCTCAACAGTCGTAGCCTCCATAAGCCGGGTCGCGACTGCCCTCAAAGCGACGGGTTCAAGCTTGCCCTGAGAGGCAACCACATAGCCTGCCCCAGCGGCAAGCGGCGCAAAGAGCAGGCATGTGCCAAGATGAGTGTTCCCTCCCCTATGCCATCGTCTGATGTCCGCGACCATCGTCCTCACGCCTCGTCCTATCTCCACCTGTGAGTCAGCGAGTTGCCCTAGGCCGCACCTCACGCCTCTGGCCGCAACCTCCCTCGTGGCAGGACCCAAGGCCACTCCGCCAGCGAGGAAATGTTCGAACCGCGTATCGGGGAAATCGAAGGCTCTGTGGACGTTTCCAGGCTTGGGCGTTCCGCTTACCTCCAGACAGGCAGCAAGCTGGGCTGCCCTCATGATGTCATCGCACGCCTGCTGCAACTGGAGTTTCACGGTAGACGTTCCCCGCATGGGTTACTCGAATAACGGCGCATCCTGAACGTAGCTTCTCCCGGTTCTAAGGGCGACCTCGGCTTTTCCAAGCTCCAATCCGAGGTAGGCGGCGTGTTCCAGCGTCGATACGAGCCCTCCGTCCACTAGCGCCTTGTATACAGTCTCCGCCCCCTTTCCTTTTAGAACCACGTCGGGCATGCTCGATTCGCCGGGTCCGAAGTGGGCGGCTACGAGCTGGCCAGTTCCTCGATCGACCAAGACCTTAAAGCAGCCCCTCGGGTCCATCCTCAAACCTGGGCTTCTGTCTACCTCGATAGCTTTGGCTGCCCGCTCTTGGCTCACGTCGTAGGGCTCTTCCTTAGCTCGCTTCTCATGGTACAAGAGTAGGCTAAGCCCCAGGTCCTTAGGAACAGACCCGCGCGTCCTAGCCAAGGTCATCATCTTCGACGCTGTGGTCAGCTCCCTTACGCATCCTCTGGTCTTGTCGCTGTTCTCTGTCGTCAGGAGGATGCTGCCCCCGACCTCCGCAGCGATGCCTGCGAGAAGCGCGTTCACTCCGGCAGAGTCGGCGTCGAGAAGCTCGGTCACGTTACCTACGCCGAAGAGCAGTGGCACATTTGGGTTTCTCTCAGCGAAGGCTGCGTAAGCCACAAGTGAGGGCACGATGCCCGGCGAGCACAAAGGGTCAAGGATCAGGTCTGCGATCAGGCGATGCATCCCCAGGGCTCTTGCCTTCCGGATTAGTTCCTCAAGCAAGGCGACGCGTTCCATAGGCTTCTTCGGGAATCTGCCCTCAACGTGGTTCGCTGGTATCACGACTGCTGCCGCGTTCCCGGCCACGTTGGCCACCTGAGCGAGGTTGCCTCCATCAACGCTCAGGATGAGGTCTACGCCTTCATCCACGGCGGCCTCGATCTCGTGAACGTTCAAAGTATCGATGCTGATGGGATGGTCGGAGACTCTCCGAACTGCCTTCACGGCGCGAGCTGCGTCATCTGGCTTGCTCTCCCCGACTTGCATGCCTAGGTCTATGATATCTGCACCAGAGTCTAGGTAATACCTGGCCTTCTGCTGGATCTGCTCGTCTGAAAGCAGCGGCACGTCTATGATCTCGGCCATAACCCGAGGAGGGACGCCCCTGCCGAGAAGGAGCTTTCCGACCTGCACTCCGCCCTCGGCGAGGGGCACGTTCGCGTACCTGGCTTCGATCGACGCAATCTCCCGCCCGGCCTGAAGCTGAAGCTCTGCTCTCAAGATATCGCAGGCTGGAACCGTCTTCGATAGGGTGACTCGGCCTAGGGCCTCTATGACCCAGGGGAGATCAGCCGCATACCGAGGCCCCTTGAACGCCGGGATCCCCAGGGTGTCGTCCACGGTTGATACGTCTCCTGCCACGAGGCCGGGCACTAGGATCACGTGGAAGCCTTGAACCCCCCGCTCCTTCAAGTCGCGAGCGATGCGTCCAGGCGTTAGAAGCGCGGCGACTGAAGCATCGAGGGCTATGACCTCGACGTCACGGAGTTCCTTCAGGTGCCTCCTGACGGTCTCCTCTGCAAGCTTCGCTGTGACGATAAGCACCTTCACGCGGTGGTCTCCCCCTTTCTCGTTAGGAGAAGAGGTCTAAGCGCGTCCTCAATCTCGCTTGGATGCTCCAAGACCGTGATGCCCTCCATCGCTTGCAGTAGCTCGGCGTTTCTTGCATCAATCGGCCTCACCTTCGCTTGAACCTTCTCGCCGCGCTTGATCGCGTTGTATCGGCAGGCGGTGAGGCAGAGGCCACACCCGATGCACAGCGACGGAACGAGCACGGGCCTCCCCTCGACCTGTTTGAAGGCGGAGTAGGGACAAGCTACTGCAGCTGGGCAGGGCTGACAGGCAACGCATTGAGCCCCATCCAAGCGGTGTGGAAGAGTTGTCTCAATGATGCCCTCCTCTAGGTCTGTCGGCACGATGAAGACCGGAACCGACCCCCGCTGAGCCTCCGCCACAGCGTTAGTCACCAACGAGTCGGAGATGCCGTGGACGATCTTCGCGACCGTGTTCGCTGTCGCTGGAGAGACTAGGAGGGCATGGTACATGCCGCGGTAGAGCCTTCCCGCCTTGAAGGCACTCGCTCCTTGATCCTCATCGGTGAACACCTCTTGATAATAGCCTCCCGGCGAGATCCTACTTAGACCGTCCCAAAGCCCGTAAGCTCTGACCACCTCTACGCCGGCCTTGGTCAAGAACGTCGTCACCAGTACGCCTTGAGACCTTGAGAGGTTATCGACCGAGGAGAAGGTCTCCTTCAGATAGTGCCCTCCCCCTGTGATCCCCCACGCGACGCGGGCTACCGTACAATGTCCTCCTTCGAAGTTGCTCAGTCCTTCTCTCTGGCTAGGCGGTAGCTTCTCGCCGCGGAGGTTACCGAGAGGCTCCGCATATAAAGCTGCCCTCCTCTGCTGGATGGAGGCCACAATGTCCCAGATGGACAGTACTCTTCGTCTGCTTCTCTGGTCCAAGCGGGAGGAATGGCAATCGTCGCACAGACTCGCTCGTTCGGTCTCCTGGCAGCGAGTGTGCAGGGCCTGACTCGTTTCAAGGAAAGCCCAGGCGCGAAGCTGGCTGAAAGCGTGGTGGTCTGCACGGCTTTATAGGCTGAGGCTGCGATAGGCGAAGTCCACGGCGGTAGCCATGTTCCAAGCCTCAGCCGGGGGATCGGCGTCGTGCTCTAGAACGGCTGGAAAGATAGGGATCATCGGGGCTGGGAAGATGGGGGAAGCCCTCGTCTCCGGCCTCCTTCGGTCAGGCTCCACGAGCCTGGACGATATCTTGGTCACGGACATTCTACCAGAGAGGAGGCAACACGTGGCCAAGACTTACGGCGTCACCTGCCTTGACGACAACGCCGAGCTCGTCAAGCTTTGCAGAATAGTGATCATCGCGGTCCAGCCGAGAGATGTGAAGACGGTCTTAGCGTCCATTCGCTCTGTGCTCACGAATGACCATGTTCTCGTCTCGATTGCCGCCGGGGTAGCGACCAGCTTCATTCTGAAGGAGCTTGGGAAACAGCAGCCGCTCATCAGGGCTATGCCGAACAACCCATGCGTCGTAGGCGAGGGCATGATCGCCTTAGCGCCTACACCAGCCGTAAGCCGGGAGCAGCTAGAGAGCGTAGAGGCGATCTTCGCCTCGGTGGGCAGGGTGACTCTCGCTGAAGAGAGGCACTTCGACATCATCACGGGTCTTAGCGGCAGTGGCCCGGCCTATGTCTATCTCATGATTGAGGCCCTCGCCGATGGCGGGGTCAGGATGGGACTACCCAAGAGCCTCGCGTTGGTCCTTGCAGCCCAAACGATGCTTGGGTCAGCCAAAATGGTGCTCTCCAGGGCGGAACACCCCGCCAAGCTGAGGGACGAAGTAGCAACCCCAGGCGGGACAACCGTTGAGGGAATCTACGAGTTGGAGAAGGCCGGGGTCCGGGCTGCCTTGATGAGCGCTGTAGAGAAGGCTACCATGCGAGCTGCGAGCCTCGCCTCCACGTAGCTCCAGCTTGACACCCAGCTTGACACCCAGCTTGGCCACATCACCGTTGCAGGAGAACGTATCGTAAGACGGTTGGAAAGCCTTGTATGAAACAACGAAGCTCAGAGCCGTTCCATCGGCTCGGTCATGCCTAAGCCCTAGGCAGGGCGGTCGGCTTAACGCAACCCCAGCTCCCTGAGCCTGCTCTCAGTGGGTACGCCTTGCAGATCCCAGCCCCTGAGCTCGTAATACCTGCCGAGGAGTTCCTTGAATCGGACCCTATCTAGGACCGCTCCCTTGAGTGGTCCCGAGGGGATGGGGTCGTCGAAGACTCTGTCGGGCAGCCAGTCAGCTCCGGGCTTCATGCCCTGCCGCAGGTTGATCAGCCTTGTCAGATTCCATATCGCTTCAGACCGGTTCAGAAGCTCATCGAGGCTTGCGTTGACCCCTGTGGCTGCTTGGTAGAACCGCGCGTAGTATGCGGGGTCTAGCCCGAACTCGACCCATGGGAAGCGGCATACGCCTAGGCAGTCGAAGAGAGGCCTTAGGTGTTGCAGGTAGATGACCCACTTGGCCTTGTCCTCCGTGTACGTGCTCCGGTCGCTGTTCACGTCGTACGTTATGGCCCAAGCCCTATTGTGGTGCGCCCCTATGTCCGCAGTCGCGTAGGCTAAGGCCATGCTCGGCGAAGCCCTCACATCGTAGCCGCTTATCTCGAGGCCTTTGACGTGCATCGCAAACCGCTCGGAGCCCCTCCCCAGCGTTCTGCTTGCGTGAGCCACCCCCTCGCCCAGAAGGATGCCGAGCCCCTTCCCATACGCGATCATCTGCAGGAGGCTCTTCAAGGCATCGAAGTTTCCGAAAGACAACTCGAGGCCGCCTGTCGCCTTCTTGTCAAGAATACCCTTATCATAGCATTCCATGGCGAAGGCGGCGATGTTCCCCGCCGAGATCGTGTCTAGGCCGAGTTGGTCGCAGAGATGATTGGCCTCTACGACCTCCTCGATGCTGTTCAAGGCGCAGTTGCTCCCTATCATCGCAGCAGTCTCATACTCGGGTCCTTCCACTCTCAACCCTCTCACGGAGTTGACCTGGCCGCAGGCCATGCTGCAGGCGTAGCAGCCCCTTCGGCCGACCCGGGTACGCGTTTCCATTGCCTCGCCATCTATCTGCCCGACGTTCTCGTACTGCGCCTCGAGGAAATTCCTGGTCGGGAGGCAACTCAGCCCATTCGCCCACTCGACGATACGCATTGTGCCCTGTCTCTGCCACAGGTCGTACTCAGGCCTCTCAGTCAGGTACTTGTCAGCCTCAGCCCAGAGGTTTCTCAGCCCGTCAGCGTCCGCGACGGGGATTCCAGCGCCGCCCCCGGCAACGAGCGCCTTGATCTTCTTATGCCCTAGAACCGCGCCTATGCCGCATCGAGCTGCTTGCCGGCCGAGAGCAGAGCCTATGCAGGCCAGCTTTACCAGGTTCTCACCTGCGGGCCCGATCACTGCGGCCTGACAGCCCCCGCCGAGGTCTCTCTTTAACGCCTGCTCCGCATCGTAGCTGAGCATTCCCCAGTAGGGGCGAGCGTCCTTGACCTCCACTCGGCCATCGTTGACGTGCACGTAGATGGGCTTGGGTGAAATGTCTTCGAGTATGACCGCGTCAAAGCCTGCTCTCTTAAGGGCGACGGCAAACTCGCCGCCCATGTTGCTGTCTCCGTACAGCCCCGTCGCAGGCGAGAAGGCTGAAAAACTCGTCTTGCTTGAACAGGGCACCGTAAGGCCGGAAAGGGGGCCTGCAGCCACCACGACCTTGTTGTCGGCGCTGAAAGGCTCAACTCTCGTCTCCGCGGTGTCGTAGAGGACTTTGGCTCCCCATCCTCGGCCGCCAACGTATCTAGCCGCATACTCTTCGTCAACCCGCTCTTGACGAACCGTGCCGTCGCGGAGGTCGACACGCGCGACCTTGAGCAGGTATCCGCCCCTTATCACTGGTCTCTACTCCGGGTCATCGTAGCTCATGCCCGAGAAGAGCAGGGAGATTCCTTTCGCCGCACGTTCCAAAGTGACCGGCAGTCAGTCTTCATGGCCGCATTTAGCTTTTGTCTAGTTCACTCGCCAAGACTGCTTCAAACATTACAGATCTCCAAGGTAACGCTAGGTTCTTGTCTTGTGTGGCTTCATGATGACTATAAGTCGGCGTGCTGCAACAACTCGGCCGGTGGATCTAATGGCCTCCTGGACAGCGGGCATCGAGGTGGTGCTCTTTGACTTCGTCGGAACCCTGGTGAGCGTCGTTGACCAGCCCGAGCTGGAGCTGAAGTCTCTGTACCAAAGCCTTGTCTCGGACGGTTTCAACGTCCCGCTTCAGTCCTTCCGCGACGCCTACGAGGCGGTTTATCATCGCTACCGCGAGATCAGGCTTCGAGAGCAAAGGGAGATAGGAAGCCCTGTCTGGGTTGCGGAGGCTCTGGAGGCTCTAGGCTTCAAAGCCAGGCCAGATGATGAAGCGGTAATCCGCGGCGTTGAGGCCTTCTTCAACCCCTACCTAGAGTCGATGCAAGCCTATCCCTGCGTGGTTAGTACACTCTCTGAACTCGCCAGGCGCGGGCTCAAGCTCGGGTTGGTCTCTAGCTTCTCCTACGCTCGTGTGGTTACTGGAGCCCTCGCGCGATTCGGGCTTCAGGCTTACTTCGACGCCGTGGTCATTTCTCAAGACGTAGGTTGGCGCAAGCCGAACCCGCGAATCTTCAACGAAGCCTTGCGAAGGCTTGGAGTCGACTCGTCGTCCTCAGCCCTCGTCGGCGATGAACCTACGGACGATGTGCTAGGCGCGGCGAGCGTGGGAATGAGGACGGTGCTCGTACTCATGCCTAGAGAGGACCAGTCAAGCCTTAAGGTCTCTCAGATGCCTCGGAGACCCGACCTGATCATAGGAAGCATATGTGAACTCCCAGCTCTGCTGTTGACCCGAGAACGCGGCGCAATGCACCGCGTTAACCTCTAGCCCCTGGGGAGGAAAGCTTGTCCGCATGCGAAGGAGGCTCCTAGGATTGGCTACGGGTCGGGTGTGCTCGACAACCTCTTGCGCCCCATCCCGGAATAACTGCCAGTCATAGCCGGGACCGAAAATATTAATACTTGCGCGGTTGGATTGGGGGCTCGTCGTGGGAGGCGGGGTGGTGGCAGAGGAGCGCGGCGCGGAGTCACTTAGGCGGTATGAGGAGATCAACCAGCGTATCAAGAGGGGCGACGCTGTCGTGATGACGGCCGAGGAGTTCGTGCAAACGGTCCGGGCGACCGGGTTGGTGAAGGCTGCGAAGGATGTTGATGTGGTTACCACTGGGACGTTCGGCGCCATGTGCAGCAGTGGAGCGTTCCTGAACTTCGGCCACGCGGATCCACCGATCAAGATGTGGCATTGCTGGCTGAATGATGTGCCAGCTTACAGGGGGCTGGCCGCTGTTGACGCGTACATCGGCGCGACCGCGATGAGCGAGTCGAAGGGCTTCGAGTATGGCGGGGGCCACGTGATAGAAGATCTTGTCAGCGGCTGCGAGGTCGAGCTGAGAGCGGACGGGTATGGGACAGATTGCTACCCGAGAAAGTACGTGGAGACCACCTTGAGCCTTGAGGACCTTAACCAGGCCGTTCTGTTGAACCCTAGGAACGCTTATCAGCGGTATAATGCGGCGACGAACAACACTGACAGGACGATCTACACCTACATGGGCGTGCTGCTACCTCACTGCGGCAACGTCACGTTCAGCGGCTCAGGACAGCTCAGCCCGGTTCACAAGGACTCGGGGCTTGAGACCATAGGGTTCGGCACGAGG
>Ga0315310_10001483_pt1 | contig 14841 bp, 16 predicted proteins | sample TDP5_MG_FD_203630 | JGI IMG/M metagenome (GOLD analysis project Ga0315310, IMG submission 203630) | Freshwater sediment microbial communities from Lake Towuti, South Sulawesi, Indonesia - TDP5 | ecosystem: Environmental > Aquatic > Freshwater > Lake > Sediment | place: Indonesia: South Sulawesi... | reverse complement strand
CTTTGACTGCCACGCTTCTGTTGCGCATGGCTGAAGGACTCATGCGAGAACCGTGCAAAGGTTTCGCAGCAAGCTTGTTAAAGAATCTTCAACGAAATCCTTGTTCTGCCAAGGATTCTTCAAAATTCCAGAACTTCGGTTGTTGACTTCAAACTTTCCCAGCTTTCCCGTTGAACTTTCTTCAGTATTTAAGGAAAAAAATTTTTTCTGCGCACAGTGTGAAAAAAGCCGGGAAAGAAGCCAAATCAAGCCCAGAACAACCCAACAAGAGAAATCGAACCGAGCTCAACATCGTGGCCAGCTTTCCCGCCATCCTACACAAACCCCACATGTGTGGTCTTGATTCCCGTTGCACACAGCGAAGAAGATGCAGAAACATTCCGGTATGGTCGCCTGTCTTCTTCAGAATGCTTTTTATCTGCCTCAAAGCAGATGTAGAGTCAATAGGAGGCCCAACTTGATGGAACTAAAGGGTAGTCAAACCGAGAAGAACCTGTTAGCCGCATTCGCGGGCGAGTCTCAAGCCAGAACAAGATACACTTTCTTCGCTAGTGCAGCCAAGAAGGAAGGATACGAACAGATATCAGCCATTTTTCAAGAAACAGCTGATAACGAAAAGGAACATGCTCAGCTTTTCTTCAAGCACCTTGAGGGCGGAATGGTACAGATCACGGCGGCTTACCCGGCGGGCATTATTGGGACTACAGTGGACAACCTGAAAGAGGCCGCGGAAGGTGAAAAACTCGAGTGGGGTTCAATCTACCCCAACTTCGCTGAAGTAGCAGAAAAAGAAGGTTTCTTAGACGCATCTAGAACTTTCCGCATGGTCGCCCAAGTAGAGAGATACCATGAAAGACGATACCTCAAGCTGCTAGCAAATGTGCTGCAGGGCAAAGTCTTCAAGAAAGACGCGCCTATCAAATGGAAATGCAGGAACTGCGGCCACGTCTTTGAGGCGAAAGAAGCCCCTGAGAAATGCCCTGTCTGCGAGCATCCGAGAAGCTTCTTCGAGGTATGGTGTGAAAACTACTAGTCGACTGCTTCCAAGCCTTAGAAGAAAGCATCTGGTGTGCCGATCATCGCTCAAGAAACGGTAGTCTACGCTGCGACATACACTCACCCCCAGAGTGAGGGACCCACAGATAATCCTTTCTTCCCTGAGACTGATCCTCAGCAACAGAAGGTTTTATGCAGTCTCAGAAGGTGAAGTGCTGCCGTCCAATAGTAGACGCTTTGCTTCGAGTGCCTCCTCCGTTCCTCTAAGGCATGTGGATGCATCATGCATATATCTGCCATTATTCAGTACTAGGCTCCAATTAGCAGAGTTTAGCGGCGCGTGGGAGACTTGCCGACATTCACAGCGGAACAGTTGACGCGAGTCGGGCTTGCAGCCTTCGAAGCTGCGGGAACACCCTTGGACGAGGCCAAGCATACTGTAGAGCTCTTGGTAAAGTCAGACCTTTGCGGTCACGAGTCGCACGGTACAATGAGAATTCCAAGCTACATCGAGAAGATTCTGAATGGCACGTGCAAGCCCGGAAGCAGCATCAAAATCGTTCGAGACTTCGGAGCAACGGCATTGGTGGATGGCGGCTGGGGTCTGGGCCAAGTCGTCGCCACAAGAACTATGAAGCTTGCCATAGAGAAAGCGGACAGATATGGCGTCAGCGCCGTGGAAACCTTTGACTGTTGCCATATTGGCCGTATGGCTGATTACGCTTTGATGGCGACTCACCATGACATGATCGGAGTGTGTGCAGTCAATGCCGTAGCAGCCGTCGCCCCATACGGCGGCGTTGAAAGAATCTTCAACCAAAGCCCGATAGGTATCGCAATCCCGGCGGGAGAAGAGCCTACGTATGTGCTTGACATTTCAACGTCTGTCTGCGCGGGCGGGAAGATCATGCATGCCTTGGCCAAGGGCGAGAAGCTGCCCGAAGGGTACATTACAGACAAAGATGGCAATCCCACAACAGATCCCGAAGACTTCGTGAAAGGGGGCGCATGCCTGCCTTTTGGGGGACCCGTAGCCTACAAAGGATATGGGCTGGCGATGGCAGTGGACGTGATCGCTGGAATTCTCAGCGGAAGGGGACCAGCCTTCGACAAGGCTGGCAAGGAACAGGGCATTTTCCAGATGGCGATCAAGATTGATGCGTTTCAGCCCGTTCAGGAGTTCAAGACCAATATTGATAGGCTGATCAGGACCGTTAGAGAGTCTAGGAAAGCACCCGGCTTCAAGGAGATACTGATTCCTGGAGAACCCGAACTCATAAGCAAGAAGGAGAAGGCAAGAACCGGGATCGATGTGCCTCAGAAGACTTGGGACAGAATATTGCAGACGGCAAAAAAAGTCAACATCAATATAGAAGAATTGTTGGAGAAGAGTTAACAGACTTCCAGAACTGCCACGCCCTCAACCGCCCATGTAAATCGGCAGGATCGCAACCTAGGATCCTTCAGACAACTTCATCTTCTCGCCCTACAGGAGGCGATGCGGACAGGCCGACGTGCAGTCAATCTGCTGCGCGCCTTCAATCTAAGGCAAGGCATGGAGCCGTCTCTCGAAGTTCCTTCTGCTCAGTATGGCTCAAAACCGGCCGATGGTCCGCGAGTGGCGTAGGCATTGGGGAACACTGGAGTCCATGGTTCGTAACTACCGCAGAGTGATGGGCTGGGACGAGGAGACCGGATTGCGCCGACCCAGAACCCCGGTGGAACTGGGCTTAGAGGAACTGGCTAAAGACTTGCCGGTGCTTTCTGTCCCAAGGAGGGCTAAGCAGTGAAGAACATAGGACTTGTCCTTCTCCAAACATGCTTATGGGCTGCAGCTGAAGCGATGCCGCCTTTCCCATTCGAAGCATATCCTGAAAAGCCTCAGCCAGAGCCGCATGAAGGATCTCTAGGACAGCAATCAGTGTCGCTCCATTTCATCATCACAAGGCTCAGAATGGTGTCCTTCATCACACATCATAGAATGCGTGTACAGGCTAAAAAGCTTTGAGGCCGGCTGAAGACCCTCTTCCCATTGGCGCAATCCAGAGAATCTTCATGCATCGAAAGTTTAATAGGGAAGGCACTTAAACTAGTTGTAGTGCGAGAAACCAAAGCTTCCAGAGCTTTGTTCTTGCCGCTAAAAGCAAAGGAGAGTGAAAAGTTAGAATGGCATCGCGCGAGATGTACAAGGCAGTCTGTTCTGATTGCGGCCAAGAGTGCGAAGTCCCATTCAAACCTGACCCGAGCAGACCAGTTTACTGCCGCGAGTGCTGGGCGAAAAGAAGACCGCAAAGAAGATCATTCAGAAGATACTGAGCATGCTTGCTTGTGACTGAAAGGACCACCTAGCGTTGCACGCCTGTATTTTCAACCGAAAAGAGCCCTAATCTATTTCTCGATTTTTTTCCGTTTTTCTTGACTTAAGACTTAACTATCTTTCTGCCTTTCTTGCCAGAGGGGGGCCAACCTTGAGCATCTAAGACCGCTAAGGAACCGAGCGGTCTAGGTTGAACTTCTTCGTCCATTCTTCCGCGACCTCGTATAAGGCATTTCTGACTTTCCTCACTTGATCCCACGTAAGACCATAGACTGAGAGTTTTACATGCTTGGTCAGTCCCCTCTGTAGTCCAACTATACCTTTCTTGATCATTTCCTCCGCTAGGAAGAACCCTCTATTCTTGTGGTGTTTCGAGATCTCCCAAAAGATTGGCGTCTCAAAGTGAAGCAAGTGATGGCGGTGAGGGTGTTCACCGATTAGCCTAATGCCGCCTATCCTCTCGATCTCCTGAAGAAGCCACCTTGCTTTCGACAATTCATTCGTCCACGTGTTCACTCGCCGGAACACGTACTCGAAAGAGTACATCGCGGAAATGACCGGGATTCCTCCGACGCTGCAGCCGAAGATATTTGTGATCTTGTTCCTCCAAGCTCTTCCGGTTCCTTCAGTCACAATCTTCGAATTTCTGAAGGCTCTCTCGCTCCATTTACCTCTCGTCACTAGGAAGCCTAAGGGGCCGAGAGAAGCCATCGACTTGTGAGCTGATACCGTGAGAAAGTCCGCATGAAAGTCACGCATGTCCACAGGCATTACACCTCCTGTATAAGCGGCGTTCACCATGTAAGGCACATTATACTGCTGAGCAATCTCACCTACCTCCGCGGCAGGGTTCAGGTTTCCGTGATTGGGCTCAGCATGAGTGACAACGACAAGTCCCGGCAACCTTCCTGTCTCCTTCCTCACTTCCTCGATCCTCTGCTGGTAACCTTCAGCCTTGACCTTGTACTCTGGGTGTCCACCATGCGGCGGCTCAACAACTCTTAGGCCAGCGACCTCAGCAGCTATGACTGTCGTGTAGTGGCAAAGGGGGTCCACAATGGCGACCTTCGAGTATCCTGTTGAGCTTTGACTCTCAGCAAAGTCGCTGATCGTTTTCATGACTGTGAATTGGGCGGCTCGGCATCCGAACGTGTGTTCAGCCTTGTCTCCACCGTAGAACTCAGCTATGTCGCTGAGGAAATCTGCCACGGGGGGCTTGGATATGATGTCTGACCTACCTTTGAGGCAATTGAAGCAAAGGGGATAACCGAATCTGTTCCACCCTTCCTTGAAAAGTCTTTCCTGCACCTCTTGAGGCACCAAGCCTCCTGTCATGATTGGGTGGATTATGATGAAGTCCTTGTACTCATTAGCGATGCGACCATATCTTTCAGCACTTTCAGCCCTGACCATTCTGTCTACCCTTCCTCACTAGGGTCAAATACTAGCGATCAACTGAAGCCGGGAGAGGGAGTTGAACCCTCGTAAAACGGTCTGCAGCCGCTTGCCTAAGCCGCTCGGCCATCCCGGCAATAAACTCCCGAAGAAGATGTGGAGAATCAACTGCTCATGCAGTGACTCGAAAGCAGAAGCAACAAAGGGAAGAACGCCGTGAACACTTCGCACTATAGGACAGGAAGCATTAGTCGAAGGCTGAATGGGCTTGTCGACAAACGCCATCCCTCATTGTTGCCACCGCATTGCATTGCAGTGCGGATGTTAATAAGCCTTGTGCCTCTCAGATGTCTGCCCAGCGGACCTAGCTATTGCCTTCTTCTGCGTTTCTTACGAGAATGAATGTGGTTGCGACGGCAAAGATGATTTGAAGAGCGGCTTCCTGAACGTGTTTTGGCCCATTTCCCAAGCCTGCTGGACTGGCTTTGCTAGTGAGGGGCAAACTTAAAATAACTCTTTCAAGGTCCGAAATCGGATTCCGACAAGTCTTTCAGCACGGTCGCAAAACTCCCCTTCTTTTTTTGGTTTTTCCGGTCTTTTGCTTTTGCTATTCAGAGCACTCCTTCCTTGTTCCTAAGCTATGCAGTTGCACGCTATTCTTTCAAACTGCAGACCCAAAGTCTTCAGGAAGCGAAAGTAACTTAAAACAGTGCAGGGATAAGTTAAAATAACTCTACTAGCTGATGTTTAACCGTTTCCAACACAAATGAAGGAATAGATAGAGCTTGGAGGATGAAGAATGAGCAAAGCAGAAAAGCCACACTTGAACCTAGTGATCATCGGGCATGTAGACCACGGAAAGTCCACTACGATGGGACACCTTCTCTATTTGGCCGGAGTGATCGACGAAAGGACCATCAAGGCTTACGAAGAGGAAGCCGCCAAGATGGGCAAAGTAGCTTTCAAGTTCGCTTGGATCCTCGACTCCTTGAAAGAAGAGAGGGAAAGAGGGCTCACGATCGACCTCCGATTCCTTAAGTTCGAGACGCCGCACTACTTCTTCACGATCATCGACGCCCCCGGGCATAGAGACTTCGTGAAGAACATGATCACTGGCGCCAGCCAAGCCGATGCAGCTGTGCTCTTCGTCTCTGCCAAGAAAGGCGAGTTCGAGGCAGGGATTGGGCCAGGAGGACAGACAAGGGAGCACGCGTTTCTGGCGTTCACACTAGGCGTGAGGCAACTCACCGTAGCCGTCAACAAGATGGACGATCCGTCGGTCAACTGGAGCCAAGAACGATATGAAGAGGTTAAGAACGAAATCACCCGAATGCTAAGGTTGGTTGGCTACAACACAGCCAAGATTGCCTTCGTGGCAACGTCCGGGTGGACCGGAGACAATCTTTTCAAATCAAGCCCTAACATGCCGTGGTACAAAGGACCAACACTGTACAGCGCTTTGGACACTTTCGAGATGCCTCCGAAACCTACCGAGAAAGCTCTACGTGTCCCCGTACAGGACGTTTACACGATCACTGGCGTCGGAACAGTGCCAGTAGGCAGGGTTGAAACTGGCGTACTGAAGGAAGGCGACATCGTAGTGTTCATGCCTTCGGGCGTTCAGGGCGAAGTCAAATCCATGGAGACCCACCATGTGCGAATACCCAGAGCTGAACCAGGTGACAACATTGGCTTCAACGTCAGAGGAGTAGCAAAAACCGACATAAGAAGAGGCGATGTGTGCGGTCACCCAAGTAGCTCCCCAACAGTGGCGAAGGAGTTCATCGGCCAGATCGTTGTTATACACCACCCAACAGCTGTTGCCGAAGGATATACACCGGTTCTTCACGCTCACACTGCCCAAGTGGCATGCAGGTTTACAGAGTTAATCAGAAAGATTGACCCCCGATCAGGACAGACCATTGAAGAGAAACCAGCGTTCCTCAAGACTGGTGACAGTGCCCTAGTGAGGTTCGAGCCCCTACGTCCCATTCCAATCGAAGCCTACACTGAATTCCCAGAACTCGGAAGGTTCGCAGTTCGAGACATGGGGACAACAATCGCTGCAGGCGTAGTCAGAGAGATCACAAAGAAGCAGTGACATGGTCCGAGGCTCTGAGAAGCAACATTCTCCTTTTTTCTCGACAGTTCACTTGATAGAAGACGAGGATACGCTTTGAGCGAAAGGAAAGTTGAGATAGTCTATTTCTACTCAGACCTGTACGAGAACGAGAGGAAACTCTCAAAGCTAACTAGGAAACTCACTCAGAAGAATAAGGACATACAGATTCGGCTGGTCAATGTCGACGACCCCCACAACGAGGAACTGACCGGACTATACGACGTAAACACCGTTCCGCTTATAATCTTCTTGACCCCTAAAGGCGAGATCGCCGCAAGAAGATACCTGCCATTATCAGCGGAGGATGTTGTGCACGAGATCGCTGATCAGGTCAACAAGGGGGCGCTACCCGACCAAGTAGCAGAGGAAGTCCGCGCAAAGATTCTGCAAGCCTTCAGCTCGGTTACGAAGCGGAATGAACTGACTGAACTCATCGCTGAACAGATCGAGAACGATCTCAGGGAAACAAGCTCAGAAACTGATCTTCGCGAGATGGTGAACTCCCATATCAGCGCAGTAAATCACACAATCAACGATCTCCAGGAGCTGAGGAAGGCCCTGCAGATGTTCTCAAAGAAACAGAACGACTTCCTCGTCTGAACCTTAGCGGAGCGCATCCCCGACGTTCTTCTGAAGGAGACCCTCGTTGAAAAGACCTACTTCATTAGTAGTTCAGCTAATGTAGGAGATCTTCTCCTCTTCCATTCTCCTTCTTCTCTTTTCAAGAATTCGCCTATGCTCTTCGACTTTTTGCATCCTTTCCTCTATCTGCTCTGACTTGTGGATTTCCTTGTCCATGCCCGAAAGGTCAACCTCAAAACTAAGCATTCTCATAAGCACCTTCAGGAAGCTCTTTGCCGCACGTGGATCAGGAAGGTAACCCGGAGTCTCCGCCAAGAAGCAGATGGCATCCACATTTCTGAACTTCGCCAACCCTATAAGGAGCCCCGCTGTTCCGACTATTGGGCTTCCTGGGGGGCTGCTTTCAGCTCCTGCTTCCATTGCTCTGCTTAGCAGTCCTTGGCTTGTTGCCGACGCGTAGACTTTTGGTTCCTGAGTTGCCTCCTTGCGGTATCCCCCGACCGTGATGACCAGTCTTACGTTGTTCTTGTCAGCATAGTCAAGAACTGCATCTGCAACTTCGTACTGGCCAGCAATCGTTTGGGCTTGGCTGTCGCCAGTCAAAAGTATGAGGTCGCTTCCTCCTTTGTCGTTCTTCCAACAATGGAATTCCGATCTAAGAAGCCTGATACTTCCCTTACTGCTGACCAGTACGTAATAGGCATAGTGTGGTGAGTAGAGCTCCGCAATCTTCTGGGCTTTCAACTGTCTTATGAGGTATTCAGTCGCGATCTTCCCGACTAAACCTAGCCCGGGAAGCCCTTCAATCAAGACAGGTGTTCTTAGCTCGACTCTTTCCTTTTCTACTATTGCTGTCTCCTTCATGTCCTAAGGCTCCTCATCAAACCCTTGTACTTGGCATACTTGTCGTCAGGCGAGAACTTCGCTGGATGCGGAATGTGCACCTTGCCCCCACAGTAGGGGCACCTATCCCTGAGCGTGTATCTCCTGCAATCAGCACATTTTCTCATGAGCCAAACCATGGAAGCTATCCTCTTTCGAGGACTCCTTCTCCTCCGGACTTGGTTATGCTTTCAATCGCCAATTCCGTTGCCCTCTTCATCACTGCATTGGCTTCCTTGTAGTCGCTTGCCTTAACCTCTATTCGATATTTGGGTGGAGACACAACATATATCTTCACTTCTCCTCCCCCGGGAACTTTTGTCCCTTTAGCCTTGAGAAGAGCTTCCCTTATCCGGAGAACCCCGTCTGCATTTGCGCAGCTAAGCCTAACGTTCTCCTTGACCTTCACCATTGGGATTCTGATCTTGTCTTTCGCAATCTCAGCGAGGATCTCAGCTAGCTCTCCAGGCAAGCCCAGCTTCAAGAGGACTGCAACGCCTTCTCTTGCGGCTCTTTCCAAGCCTTCATACGCTTCTCCATACGCTTCTTCCAATGGGACCCATACTTTCTCGCGCATTTCGCCCGCGGACACTCCTACCCTTTGGGACGCACTTCTAAGCAGACTTTCGGCCTTCCTGCTTCGCTTCCAGAGAAGCATTCTGTCTCTTCTCTCACTTCTTGCCACTCTTCTCAAGGAAAGGTCTATATGCTTCCTTTCGGGGTCCACCCTTAGCACTTTCAGTACGACTTTCTCGCCTTCTCGAACGTAGTCGCGGATGTTTTTGACCCAACTTGACGAGACCTCTGATATGTGTAAGAAACCCTCTTTTCCGTACTCATCTAGCATGACGTAGACGCCGTGGCTTGTTATTCTCCCGGCAGTCGTTACTACGAGTTCTCCTATCTCAGGCCACTCGTCATTTCCCAACAGAGACATGGCTTGCTCCTACTCCAAGACTCTCACGACTTCGCCTTTGATCTTCGCCTTTCCTCCAGTCGACTCGGCAAGGGTGGCGCCACAGATATTGCAGTGAACTATAGTTGCCACATGACTGAAGACAGACTGTTCATTCCCGCAGTCTGGGCATTTGACTTGGAGGAAGACGCTTCTGGGCTTGGGTATGATCTTCTCCCACTCGCTCAATCAACCGATCTCCTATTGTCCTACTGGACTTCCATTCTCTTCAGCCGGATCCCCTTCCTCTGTAGCGTGAACCCGCACTGTTTGCATTTAAGCTTAAGAGATTGCTTCTTTGTTGTCTTTGCCTTTCTCTTCAGCATGGGGTATTTTTGCCCGCCATATCCCTTTTTTTCACGCTCGTGGCGGCGCGCTCCTTTCGCTAAGGCTCTTCTTCTGCCCTCCTTATACAAGGAAACAGCGTGTGAGGTGTGTGTCCTGCATCGTGGGCAGTAGGTTGCTATCTCCTTGGGAACGTTCATTGCAGCCACTCTGCATGGTCCGACTGGTACAGATGACCTAAATGGAATAGTATTTAAACATTTTGAGACGAAGAGCTCGACAGGTTCCCCTACTCTCTTGGCAAGATGTAGATGACCCCGCCAGGCTCTTCTTCTCTCCTATAGGCAACCGGCGGAAGCTCCCTTGCGCGCGTTGCCGGGGCTAGTCTGGCACCAATGTAACCCGCGATAACTGCTGTTACCGGACTGGCTGCGTATGCCAAGACATCGACCAGGCTCGGCACATAGTCACCGTAGATCTCGGCAAGCGGGATTCTCTGGGCGTAAAGGGATCCCAAAATGATGCCCCCCGTTATTGCATCTGCGAAAAGGTACACGGCCAACGCGACCCCAACAGCCTCGTCTAGTCTTCTCACACGGGATATGTACACTGAGATCAAGGAAGAGGCAAAAGCAGGAAGGAAATAGAGGTCTATGCCGGGTGAAAGTGACTCCATCATCACTGTAAGAAATGCACCGATCACGCCAGCTTGTATGATCCTCAGCATGGCACCAGCTGAAGGCACTGGGACCTCGATCTTCCTCCTGACCGGAGCCCCGCAACTAGGGCAGTAAACCGCACCGTCAGGTAGAGGGAAGCCGCAATGGCTACATTGAGGCATTCAGATCACCAATAACCGTGTTTGGTTGCAGTAAAGATTGGACTGGTCTCTTAAAAACGCATTGCTGACAGTCTTCCTGGCATGATATTTTGGTCGCTTCACCTGATTCACACATAGCGAAGAAGCGAGTTCCTACTTTTTCGTCTCCGAAAGATTAAAGTGCATGTGAACAGAAACTAGTAACGTTCTCGTTTTGACCGACTAAGTGAGGCAAAGAGGGGACAATGAGAAAAGAACCTAGGGGATCACGGGGGTTGTGAGTTGTCCGCTGTTCAAGACTACATGATATACCAGATTATCTCGAAGAATAACGGCAAAGCTACCAAGAAGGAGATTCTTGACGCGCTCGCAAAGAACGAGGAAGCGAAAAGACTCGTCGAAGAAAAGCTTTTGATGATGGAACGTTTCGGGTTGATTTCGATCGAGGGAGATGTTGTAACGCTGAAAAAGAGGTAGGCCGTCTTTAGGCTGTTTGCAGTGAGAGTTGTTCGCGGACATCTTGTTCTGAGAGAGACAGACCGCGTAACCGATGGCGATGGGGTTGAAGTGGGGCATGCCTCTACATTTATCTAGCTCCCTCTGTCTTTAGTATGAGCCCAAGCGCTTTAGAGAAGGAAACGGGAATCTAGGATGTCGAAGAAGTCAGGTCCGCCCCGTCAGCCCGAGATCAATATAGGCACAATAGGTCATGTTGACCACGGGAAGACGACACTGGTTGAGTCGCTTACTGGAGTGTGGGCTTCCAGACACAGCGAGGAACTGAAGAGAGGCATCACGATAAAGCTGGGGTACGCCGACGCTGCAGTATACAGGTGCCCGACGTGCGAGAGTCCACACTTCTATTCGACTCAGGAGACTTGTCCCAGATGCGGTTCCCAAGGGGAGTTTGTTCGGGCGGTGAGTTTTGTAGATGCGCCCGGTCACGAAGCTCTGATGGCGACCATGCTTTCTGGCGCTGCTGTCATGGATGGAGTTATTCTCGTTATTGCTGCTGATGAGCCCTGCCCTCAACCTCAGACACGTGAACATCTTGCCGCGATCCAGGTCATCGGCATCGAAAAGATCATTATCGCCCAGAACAAGATTGATCTTGTCAACAAGAAGCGCGCCCTAGACAGCTACAAGGAGATCAGGAACTTCGCGGCGGGAACTGCCGCTGAGAAGGCGCCCGTAATCCCGCTTTCGGCTCAAAGCCGCGTGAACGTTGACCTTTTGCTTCACGCATTGGAGACGCATATCCCAACACCCGTTAGGGATCCAGCCAAGCCGCCAAGGATGCATGTGGTTCGGTCGTTCGACGTGAACAAGCCTGGAACACCAGTCGAAGACTTGGTTGGAGGAGTGATTGGCGGCACGATATCCCAAGGAACGTTCAGGGTCGGTGATAAAGTGGAGACGCGTCCTGGCCTCGCGGGACTCACCGGAAAGTCATCCTCTTACCAACCGTTGTTAACTGAAGTTGTTAGCCTCCACGCTGGTGGACAACGTGTTAAGGAGGCTTTTTGCGGCGGCTTGGTCGGGGTCGGCACTCTTCTGGACCCCTCTTTAACGAAGGCTGATGGGTTGATTGGGAATCTAGTGGGTAAGCCAGGAACTCTTCCTCCAACAAGGTTCAGGATGACCTTGGACTTTCACCTCCTCGAGCGAGCTGTTGGGACAAAGGAGCTTCTTGAAGTCAGGAACGTGAGCGTCGGCGAAGTCTTACTGTTGGACGTTGGAACGGCGCCTACGGTCGGTAAGGTTTCCAACATAAAGGGCGAAACTGCTGACCTTGAGCTCACGCGACCAGTATGCGCGGAAGAGTCTGAAAGGGTCGCAGTAAGTCGGAAAATGGCAGGCAGATGGCGACTCATTGGATTCGGAACAGTAATATAGGTCGGATACAAGTTTTTTATTTCTGGATGCTAAATCTCAAGACTAAGCCTCGGGGTGTTCTCGTTGAACCACAAGGAGCGTTTTCTGAATACTTTGCACTTCAAGGATGTTGATCGTGTTCCAGACTATGAGTTTGGCTTCTGGACTGAGACGATTGACCGGTGGCACAAGGAGGGACTTCCGCTTGACAAGCGGAACATCAGAGATATCGAGCTCTACCTTGGACTTGAAGGCTGGGACTGCGGCGAATGGTTGCCCATCAGGACTGGCTTATGGCCACCGCTACCTGAGAGGGTAGTCAGGGAGGAAGGCGACCGGGCTGTCATTGACGACGGCATGGGCGGCATTTACGTACGTCCGGTGAGCACTTCTTCTCCACCTCATTACATTCGTTACCCCCTTAGGAGCAGAGATGACTGGGAGAAGTTGCGACCCTTCTTTGACCCTGATACGCCTGGCCGGTTCCCACTGAACTGGGATCAGATGGTTGAGGACTATAAGGACCGTGACTATTCTTTGGCCATAAGCGTTGGGAGCCTTTACGGTTGGCTCCGGAACTGGATAGGTGTGGAGGCGATCTCAGTAGCTTTCTACCGTGACCCAGACTGGGTGACGGACATGATGGATACTCTCGTCAATCTTTGGATCAAGATTATTCCTAAGGCTTTGCGGGGGGTCAATGTAGACATGGCGACATGGTGGGAGGACATGTGTTATATGCGTGGGCCTCTCTTGTCCGTTCGTCACTTCGAGGAGTTCATGGTTCCAAGGTACAAGAAGGTCACCGATGTTCTGAGAGAGTACGGCGTCGCCATCAACGTCTTGGATTGCGATGGCGATGTAGCCATGCTTGTTCCGGGCTGGCTGAAGGGCGGAATAAACGGGATGTTTCCCGTTGAGGCAAGGTGCAACGACATGTACAAACTCAGGGAAAAACATGGAATGGAGGTCCTGCTGATCGGGAACGTCAACAAGCTGGCGGTAGCTGCTGGTGAGAAAGCCATTGATAAAGAGCTTAAGAGGCTCGCACCCATGCTTGAGCAAGGTGGCTTCATACCATTGCTCGATCACAGGTGCCCGCCTGAAGTCTCGTACGCAACCTACAAGTACTACCTTAGAAAGAAGCGCGAGTTGATAGGCAGAACCGACGCGAAGCTGCCGGACTAGGCGGTCTTCATAGTTTCCTTCTTTCAAGGCTATTGGACAGGCTTTCCATCAAGTGAAATCCTTTAATCCCAAAACACCGAATAGATAGACTCGGTCTTGAACAGCCGATCCGTCAAATCCATGAGTTGAAAGTGTTGGACCGCGTTAGAGTTATAGCTCCTTGCAGTTCAGCCAACCTAGGTTCGGGCTTCGACGTTTTCGGCTTAGCACTCGAAGCGTTTTATGACACTTTGACAGCGGAGCTAACAGACAACGACATAAAGGTCGAGGTCTCTGGGCTGGGCGCCGAGAAGATACCCACTGATCCGTCGAGAAACACAGCTGGTCTGGTCGCGAAAAACCTGCTGGCTGGACGTGGCTTGGGGGTCAACATTGGGCTCGAGAAGGGTATACCATCGAGGATGGGGCTTGGCAGCAGCGGAGCGTCTGCGGCAGCATGCGCCGTGGCTCTCAATCACTTACTTGGCCTTGGTCTAGTGCGCGATGAGCTCGTACGACTTGCTGCGTTAGGTGAAGTTGCAGCTGCAGGCGCAAGTCATGCGGACAATGTGGCTGCTTCCGTTCTCGGCGGGTTCACGATCGTCCGAGCTCATGAGGAATGGTTTAAGGTTGTTCGTCTGGATCCTCCACCAAATCTGGAGGTGGCTCTGGCCATGCCTTCAGTCGAGACCCCTCAGAACAAGACCGCGAAGAGTAGGGCGATTCTGCCGAAATCTGTCGCTTTCAACGATGCTGTCACGAACGTGAAGAATGCAGCCTTGGTGGTCGCTGGGTTCCACCTCGGGGACATTGACATGATCGGACGCGGGATGACCGATGCGCTAGTTGAGCCAGCGAGGATGAGGCTTATCCCAAACTACCTGGAGACTAAAAAGGCGGCTTACGCCGCTGGCGCCTCTGGAGTGGCCATTAGCGGGGCGGGTCCAGCCGTCATTGCTGTTGTAGATGCTGACAAAGTTTCTGCCGGAACTGTAGCTAGTGCCATGAAAAACGCTTTCTTGGAGGGCGGAATTCGATGCGAAGGTCTATGTTCGAGACCTTCAGTCAAGGGAACAGTCAAGATCTTGTGACGCCTCTAGTGGGGGCAGGGAAGATGAAGACAAATGGGAAACCAGTCATCGGGGTGACAATGGGCGACCCGGCTGGCATAGGTCCAGAGATAGCCATTAAGGCACTTCTGAGCCGAAGGGTTTGGGGTGTCTGTAAACCTGTTCTGATCGGTGACCTTGGGGTTCTCGAGAAGACTGCGGAACGACTGAAGCCTAGGGCATCGTTCAAGGCTGTTTCTTCGCCAAGGGATGCCTTTGGAAAAGCCGGGTTAATCGAACTAGTCGATCTGAAGAACGTTGATGTCGATGCCTTAGAAGTCGGCAGAGTTTCGTTCATGGCTGGTAGGGCTTCGATCAGGTATATTGAGAAGGTTG
>Ga0315310_10001482_pt1 | contig 14843 bp, 9 predicted proteins | sample TDP5_MG_FD_203630 | JGI IMG/M metagenome (GOLD analysis project Ga0315310, IMG submission 203630) | Freshwater sediment microbial communities from Lake Towuti, South Sulawesi, Indonesia - TDP5 | ecosystem: Environmental > Aquatic > Freshwater > Lake > Sediment | place: Indonesia: South Sulawesi... | reverse complement strand
ATCATTCGCAACTCGCATAGTGTTGTAATAAAACAGGACAGTTTTATCAATTCCCTGCTGTCCCCATAAAACCAGCCCAATTATCCAAAACACAGCTCCTAAAGCAAAGCAAGCAATCCAGATACTTTTTGCATTGGGTAAAAGGATCGGTGTTCCTTTATCCTTTTTGGCATTTTTGAAGATATTCATTTTCGCTCTTCCAGAGGACCTTAAAGTGTTTTATCCTTATGGATATATTTAGGTTCTTAAGCGTGCTGAGTATCGGCATGTTCCTAGGTTTCAGGTAGATGGTGCAATAGCTCCCTCCCACTCAACCAATTCAATAATTTGCTCTTTTTAGCGCGCGCTATTTAGACGATCTCCTTATGGGTCGTATCTTATCGTGCGCTTAGTAGCAGTTTCAGTCTAGTCTCTATTAGAGCTTTTAAATCCACTCCACTTAATCTTCTCTTTTAATTGGGCGGTTCGAGTACCTCTACAATGAAATGAAGAAACGAGAACAGCAACTAGCCTCTAAAACAGCTTAAACTCACAACTCTCTTCTTTCTATGCATCTTGCCCACGCTAGCGGGCGACCTGCCCTAACCACGTTGATTTTTTTGTGTGTGTGCATAGAATATTTATCCAACCAACGCGTCGTCATTTTTGTGTGTGTGCAATAGAAATTCTGTGCATGACAGCACGACAGCTAGGGTTTGTCGCGTGTTGCCGCGCGTACGCCTTCCCTAGAGCTGTGGACGTTGCCAGCCGCCTAAGACGTTCTCGAGGTGTTTTGCCACTGCAAGAGCCACGTCTTCGCGCCACGGTCGCGCTACAACTTGAACGCCTATAGGCAAGCCTTCGGGCGAGGTGCCGCCCCGGACTACAGCGCCTGGCCATCCAGTCAAGTTATACGTCATGGTGTAGCTAAACCCAGGAATCATTTCGACTGTTATAGACGCTCCATGAGGCTGAGCAGGAAACGCGCATACCGGACAGATGATTACATCATACTTCTCCATAAAGGAAAGCATCGAACTCCTAAAAACAGCCCATTTCACCATTAAACTGGAGAACTCAGCAGTCGTCATGGTTTGAGTACGATAGAACTCCATAAGCGCCTGCAGCCATGGGTGTATCTCGACGGTTCCAACTTTGTGGAGTCGTCTTTCCACGCTCTCGCCGCCGTCTGCTGCGCCGAGGCCTGCGAAGATCTCGAAGGACTCCTCGATGCGCTCGGGGCGATCTTCCTCCACAGACATGTCAGCATCGGAAAGCACTGTTGCTGCTTTTTTCACTACCTGAACAGTCTCGGGTGTGGGTGACATAATGCCATTATCTGTGTGAAAGGCTACTTTCAGGCTTTTAAGATCCACTTCCTCTGGGTCACCAAGTGGCATTGGCACCACTGTGTGGTCTCTCCAATCTACGCCTGCTATAATCGGGAGTGCCAAGATCAGATCCTCAACGAATCTGGCCATAGGTCCGTTCTGCCACAACATCTCTAGCCAATTTTCGGGCCAAGGAAAGGTTCCTGTTCGAGGAACTCTGCCCATTGTTGGTTTAATGCCTGCGATGCCGCAGAAATGGGCAGGCACGCGAATGCTCCCTCCCATGTCGTTGCCCAATCCCAAAGGTGACCCTCCAGATGCGATGATCGCTGCTTCACCGCCGCTGCTGCCGCCAGAAGTACGAGATACGTCGTGGGGATTGTTTGTACGTCCATAGATCAGGTTGTCGGTCTCAAAGGCAAGGGCCAACTCTGGCATGTTGGTCTTACCCAAAATGATCGCACCAGCGTTACGCATCCGCGATACAACAGTAGCGTCCCGCGACGGCACGAAAGAGGCTCTTCCTTTAGTGCCCCCTGCGCAGACTACGCCTGCTACGTCGATGTTGTCCTTTATCGTCACTGGCACCCCATGAAGAGGTCCTCTTATATGGCCACTTGCCAGAGCTTCATCAGCTCTGCGAGCTTGAGCACATGCCTCTTCTGTCATAAGCTGCACTATGGCGTTCAGTTTTGGATTCACCTTTTCAATACGCTGCAGGTGCGCCGTCACAACCTCTTCAGAAGAGGCTTCCTTGGAGCGAATGGCGCGCGCCAGTTCAGTTGCTGAAGCGTAGATTAGTTCGTCCACGAAATCCTCACTTTCAGTGTCGTAGTCTTTGACAGAGGAATCAGTTTATGCTTTCGGTACAAACCGAATAGGGAAAGCGCGTCGACATTCTATTACGATTTCATTGAATACGAACACCAAGCAAGAAGCGCCTTGCCCTCGCCAGAAGGCGACATGCCCTAAACACCGTGATTTTGTGTGTGTACATAGAATTTCTGTCCCAAACCCAAGAATAGTAGCTTCTGATTAGAGTAATTTTAGTCTGTTGCACCATTCTGATATTTTGTTTTCAGTGTCTGCCTTGTTCTTGGCGGGTTTTACGACTACAAGATGTTCAGTGGAATCACTGTTAGGAATAAGCGCTCTAATTTCTTTAATGACTTTTTCGCCTCCACTATAACCGTCGGTTATGCAGAAAGGTGCCACCTTTTTTCCCGCTAAGTCATATTTGCTAAGGTATGTTCTTATTGCGGGCGATGGTCTGGAGACCCAATTGGGAGTGCCGACGACAACTAAATCAAATTCACTCGGATTCTTGTTTGTTTCTGCTATCTCGGCTTTCTTACGTCGAAAGGCATCCCCACCAGCTCTTAGATAGTTAATTAACCCGAATCTGTTCTTTTTATCTATGATCTCTTCAATATCCGCTCCGAGTTCCTGAGCTATTTTTTCAGCAACGAATTTTGTATTGCCAGTTCTCGAATAGTAGACGACCAATGCCTTCATTCAACCTGCTCCAATTAGGCTTTTAGTACATGGCTTCTTAAATGACTTGTTTCTCCGCTCATTGAGAACCCTATGTGCCGCTACCTGTTTTTCCATAATGCGCGCGTTTTTTTGATACAATTTCTATGCACACACACCCAAAAGGCAGCCTGCATCAATTCGACATGGACATTATCTTTCGTGCGAAATCCGAAGCCTTTTCCAAATCCTCTTGACTAGGATGCTTTCGGGCTTCCCGAATATAAGTTTCCCATTCATCCCCCGACCTGATTATTGCAATGCGTATGAATGCTTGAATCGGGTGGCTAGGTGCACCCTGACAGTGGTAGTATCCTCTGAAGTCGATTCGCTTTTTTTTGCTTACGCTCTCGAAGGAATGTATGCATTTGGACGCCCACTTGTCGAAAAGAGCCTGAGCGCGCGCGCTATGTTCGCTTTGTTCAGGAGTCCACGTTGAGTGTGTGAAGAAGCCTGCCAATTTGAACTTTGGTGATTCCGGAAGCGCCCTCAAGATTCCCTTGACTGGAGCTGCCAAGTCCGACGAGTGACAAGCGGAACCCAGAAAAACCAGATCATAATCATTCAACGTGTCTGCGCTGATGTCCTTCACTCTCTTCAGGTGCGCTTCATGTTCTTTCGAAACTTCTTCATAAATCGCCTTGGCGATTTTCTCCGTGTTCCCAGTTTCACTGTAGTAGGCGACGAGCACTTTCAATGCGACGCCCTCTTCTGACGTTTCCAAAGCAACCACGCTTATTTGTTTTTGCTCGCATTGCAAATCACGTGCATCATGTGTGTGCATAGAAATTCTATCCAACCAACCAACGAACCAGCTTTTTTAATGCTAGACTTTCAGAACAGCAAACGGGTCTTTGTAGGTGATGCACGTGTTCATCTACACGCAAGTCATAAGAACTGGAGCAAACAAAGGCAACGAACAACTTGACATTCACTGCGGTGATGGCAATTGCCTAAAGAAACAATTGAAAGCAGATTTACTGATATCTGGAGAGAGAGGAACAGAATCCAACCAGAGATAAAAAGCGACTCGGTAGACAACGACTGGGCTAAGGGAAGAAATCGGTTTTTGACTTTTCTCATAAGGATCAGAGATAGAAAGCTGACTAGAAAAATAGCTGAGATCCAGGATAAGCTATCAACTATTCCTTGTGTTGACCCATTCCCCAAAGATTACTTACACATAACTGTGAAAGGGTGTGGATTCCCAGTAGAATCTCAAATGTACGAAGATGATATTCTGACAGAACACTTGCAAGAAATAGTCAGTCGAGCAGGTGAGGTCTTAAAGGCATTTCACAAATTCAACGTGCTCCTTCCTAAACTCAACATCTTTTCAAATGTTGTTTTGGTAGAGGTTCATGATGAAGGCAAAACTGGAGAGTTGAACAAAGGACTGCAAGCAATACCAGAGATCAAAAAGATGAAATTCGACTATCCAATTCTTTTGCCTCACATAAGCATAGCACAGTTCAAGAATAATCAAGAATTCACTAGGTTGATTAGCTGTCTCGAAAAACTGAGAGAGACTGAATTCGGAGACCTCGCAGTCAACTACATAGAGTTAGTGAACGCCCACCTGCCTGGAAGGTATGCCACATTGAAAACTATACATGCTTTCGAATTGAGATAGCAACGCCATTTGCAGTCAAATTGCGTGTGTGTGCATAGAATTTCTATCCCAAACCCCAAACGTACGTGTGGCACGCACGTGGAAAGTCTTATCTTTCATGGTGGCGACATTGCAACGCATGACATATTCAAGAGAAAAAGTGGCAGGAATGCTCTTTTTTATCGCTGCCACACAGTTCGTCCTAGGTTTAGCCATTGCGGAGGCGTTGTATCCGGGCTACAGCATGTCTGACAATTACATAAGTGACCTTGGAATCGGACCATCCGCTGTAATTTTCAACTCATCTGCCTTCCTTCTAGGACTATTACTACTCATTGGAACGTACTTTCTAAGATACGCCTCTAACTTCAAAACCGCTAACATGCTGCTCTTCCTAATGGCTATAGGAGCGATGGGCATCGGCGTCTTTACGAAACATTATAGAACCGCTCACGGCGCAGTGGCGACAATGGCTTTCTTCTTCGCTGGGCTGTCAGCCATAACATCATCCAAAGTGCTGAAAAAACCGTTATCTGTAACAAGCATAATACTCGGAATGATGACGCTTGGAGCACTAGCTCTCTTCTCAATCGGCATGGTCACAAGCGGCTCATTAACCAGCGACATTGCATATAACAGCAATTTCTATCTGGGTCTAGGTCCCGGTGGAATGGAACACATGATCATCTACCCTGCAGGCCTGTGGCTCGCCGGATTCAGCTGGCATCTACTCACGCAACAGGAAACACAAACAAAAGAGTGAATACAAGATCACTTCAATCAGACGTAATCCTTAATAGTTTTTCCAATTAGGTATGCCTATGCCAACCAGCCGGACAGGCAGATCAGTTTTGTATGATCGCAGCGCTGGCATCATTCACGCCTTCGTTGTGGCAAGCGTTTTAAGCGCATGAATTCGTTAAAGTAACGGTTTTGATGAGACGCTTTACAGAAGACGAACTTCATAAAATTCGTGGGCTTGTGGAAGATGGCGCGAGTTTAAGCATCATTGCTTCTAAGTTGAAGCGGAACAGATCTGCCATTCAGTATCATGCTGCGAAGCTGAGAGGAAGAAGAGCACGAGAGAAGACGTTGTTGATAGAGCGGTTAACTGATAAAGAGCGAGGCTGGCTGATTGGCTGCTATGCTGGCGATGGCAGTCGCTATTTCAGAAGGGAAGCCTACCAATATGAGGTCAAGTTTGCACTGAATAAGAATGAAAATCCCATAGTAGAGCGTGTTGAAGAATACCTTCTAAGGTGTGGTATGAAGACTCGTCGGAGCATAGACAGAACACGCGTGTACGTAAGATGTCAGAGTAAGAAGCTATTCGAATCTGTGGAAAAGTGGCTCTCTTGGCAGGGCAGGAAGAAATCTAAGTCCGTTAGATTAAGAGACGTATTGTCCTGTCCAAATGATTTCCTGTTTGGGTTTCTCTGTGGGCTAATCGATGCTGATGGAGGAACCAAGAGGCTTTATGTTTCAACTTCTTCGCAGGAACTGACAAGAGATGTAGAAGATATATGTCGTAGGCTAGGCATTGCAACCAAGACGCATGAATATGATGTTTTTCACATATCCTTGAGCAAATCCGATTTTCACAGAACGTGCCAACAATATGACTTCTCCTCGCTAAAGCATAAGACAGTGGTAGTGGGCCGGGAAGGATCTCTCCTTCATTGAGTGGACCGGGCGGGATTTGAATTCGCGAGTCCAGTGTTCTAGACATTGGGCTTCCCGCGTCCTCCACGATGCCAACGTGGCGATCATACCAAACTGATCTACCGGCCCGTCCGACACACTAAGCAAACCCAGATAACTATTAAGCATTATGCACTGCTAACGGCTGAGGCCGCGGGTTCAAATCCCGCCCCGTCCACTCTGCGCGAACCCCGACCCCCGTGCCATGAAGATAGTCATTGTGATTCGGAGGGGGAACAAACGCTGCTCCAGATCTGTGAGCGAGAAGGCATATAAGACTAGCAAAAAATCTAACCAGTAAGGAGGATGTAGAGTGTCTTTCTACCCGAGGCTTAAGCCTGGTGAAATCCCAACAGGCAGCAGAAGGCATGGAAACTACTTTCAACTCGGCATTTGGCCCTACTACCCTGAAATCCCCCTTTTTCAAGCTCTGAGGAATTCTGCCATATTAATGCCAGAAAGCCCTACTATACTTCACCCCAAGAAGATGACGATCAAGGAGATCGACAGCCTCAGCGACAAACTCGCTACAGCACTAGCTGACCTCGGCGTGAAGAAGGGTAACACTGTAGCCTTGTACATGTGGAACTCCCCAGAATTCGTCGTAGCCTTCTTCGGGGTCTTGAAGACCGGAGCCACTGTGACAGCCTTGAACCCTTCGTTTAAGGAGAAAGAGGCGAAGCATCAGCTTGAAGACTCAGAGGCCGTAGCAATAATCTTCGACGAAGAACTGTATTCGGTAATAATGGGTATTCAAGACCAGTTGCCAAGGCTGAAGAACAAAATCGCTGTAGGTGAAGAAAAACACCCAGGCACCTACTTGTTCAAGGAGCTTATTGAGAAATATCCCGCTAATCCACCGGATGTGAAAGTCGATCCGAAAAAGGACTTGGCAGTGATTCAGTACACATCTGGCACAACCGGTCTTCCAAAGGGCTGCATGTTGACACATTACAATCTGATGAGCTGTGCATTTCAATTGCTCCTCATGCACGGATTGCAGACCACAAGAGATGACATAATCTTGGCTCACCTGCCATTCTATCATAGCTACGGGATGACCGTCATAATGTGTCCCTGCGTTTTCTTTGGTCTCCATATGGTCATACAGAGACGCTTTGACCCTCAAGAGTTTCTTGAACTTATCCAGAATTTCAAAGTCACGATTGTCACAACAGTGATGCCCGTGATAACCGGGCTTTCACAGTTTCCAGAGTTAGTTAAGGAATATGACCTGTCTTCTCTTCGCTACATTAACAATGGGGCCGTACCAATTGCATTAGAAACAGCAAAGAAATTCACGGAATTGACCGGCGTAGCTGTCAGCCAAGGATACGGCTTATCCGAGACCTCAGCCGTCTCCCACACAAATCCGCTAACTCAGATAAGACTGGAATCTGTTGGCGTTCCGATTCCCGACACTGAACAAAAAATCGTGGACATAGAAACAGGCACTAAGGAGCTGCCGCCTGGAGAAGTCGGAGAAGTCATTATCAGAGGTCCTCAAGTCATGCTAGGCTACTGGAAAAGACCAGAAGACACCGCGGAAACCATAAGGGATGGCTGGCTTTACACTGGCGATCTGGGAAAAATAGACAAAGACGGCTACCTCTACATCGTTGACCGCAAGAAAGAGATCATAAAATGCATGGGATTCACAATCGGTCCAGCCGACCTCGAAGCAGTATTACTCCAACACCCATCTGTCGCTGACTGCGCCGTCATAGGGAAGCCCGATCCTACCTATGCAGAGATTCCAAAAGCATACATAGCTCTGCGATCCGGAGCCAAAGCCACAGAACAAGAACTCATAAAATTCGTCGCCGACAAGGTTGCAGGATACAAGAGGATCAGAGAAGTGGAATTCGTGGACGCGATTCCCCGAAGCCTATCAGGCAAAGTCTTGAGGAAAGAGTTTATCGAAAGGGAGCGCAGGCTGAGCCAAGGGACCTCTAAGGATCAAAAATCCTTGAAAGAGAATGCGAAATGACCATGACAGTCTCAGCGTGCGCCATCTAAAACGCGTTCGAACCCGTCCGGTCCACATTTATTCTTTTCGAAAAACAAAACATCAATGCTTAAATGCTATCGCATCCTTAGTAAAACGCGTCCCTCCTGCAGATTAAGAAGCAGATTTGTTAACAAGCCGTGAAGCAGGGATGCAAATTAAGAGTTAAGATAGTTACAAAACTCGATTGGCCCGCTTTTGCGAACATAGCCCTGCAGATGAAGAAAGCTCTTAGCAACTATTGCACCTGCTCGGTCCATGACCGAACCAACATAGGACCAGGAGGAAACATACTGTTTGTAGGAACAGTTTTTCATCAGACACTGAATTTCTTGAGTCCTTTCATTGGAAGAAGTCAAGTAGTCTTCTATGGCACAACGGAAGGGCACAGTTTCGTAGACGAGGCAAGCCTCGCAATTGCAGAGCAGATCAAGGTTGTAGCGGTCAGCAACTTTGTGAAACAAATGCTCGCAGAAGTCGGAATTACAGCTGTTGACGTGGTGCATCATGGGCTAGACATGGCGAACCGCAGAGTCGACACTCAGTTCTACCAAGATCTGAGAAGAAAGCTAGGAAACAAAAAGATAATTCTTGCAGTATCGGCGAATCACTCAAGAAAAGGATTAGACAACCTCCTTCGTGCCTACAGTCTCGCGGAACAAGAGGTTAAGAACACTCATCTGGTTTTGCACTCTGAACCAACAGGCTATTACAACCTGTCGAAGATAGCTAAGAATCTCAGACTCAAGCGATTCTGGCTGACAAACCTTTTTGGCGAATTAAGTATGAGCCGATTGAATGCCCTCTACAAGCTGTGCAATGTCTATGTGCAGCCAAGCTACAGTGAGGGTTTCGGGCTTACTACACTTGAGGCTTTCCGATTCGATAAGCCAGTGATAGCAGTAGATGCTCCACCCATCAACGAAATTGTTAGACCAAAGGAGAATGGAATACTCGTGCCTGTAAGGAAAATACGGTGGCAAAACTTTGCAGACTTGGTCCTTTTCAAGTTGCACATGTACCAAGCGGAAGACTTGGCTTCTGCCATCTCGGAACTAATATCAAATCCCGACGAAATGACAAAAATGCACGAAAATATCCGAAGGGAAAAGCACAACTGGAGCATACATAAACTGTACCCAAAGCTATTGGACTACTTTGCGTAAAGTTTCTGAGCCAGCTACATGAAGAGCTCAACTCGATTCAGGACACGCTTTTGTTGAACAACAATAAAGAATTCAAACGGAGTTGTAAGCCTATCCCCGTCCACCGAGCTTGAGTTCTGTTGAGATTATTTTCGTCTTCTTAGGAGCAACGCTATTGCAGCGCCTATCACTATTGTTGCTGCCGCAGCGCCTACAACCCAGGCGGGGAAGGCTTCGGCTGGTGGCGGTAGAGTAGGCTCTTGGGCTGGGCGCACTGTTACAGTCATTGAGTCAGTAGCGGAGTTGCCCGCCGCGTCCCTGACCGTCAAAGTTACTACGTAGGTTCCTTGATTGACATAGGTGTGTGTAGTTGTTTTGCCTGTTCCAGATGTTTCGTCTCCGAAGTTCCATTCGTAGGTGACCACGCCCACATTGTCGCTTGATCCCCCTGCGTCAAAAGTCACGATTGCGCCCGCGTCTACTATTTGGTCAGAACCAGCCTTCGCTGTGGGCTTAGTAATGTCCAAAACGGTGATGGCAACTGTGTCGGTAGCCGAGTTCCCCACTGGATCAGTCACTGTTAATGTAATTGTGTAGGTTCCTGGAGTTGCGAAGGTGTATGTTGGATTCATGCCGCTAAGGGTTTTTAACGTTACATCGGTGAAAGTCCACGTGAAGCTTACAATGCCGTTTCTGTCCTGCGAGGCGGAGCCGTCAAACATCAGCTGTGTGTCTTCGTTTACAGTTTGGTCTGCGCCAGCGTTGGCTAGGGGTTCCATCGTGTCCAGAATGATTGAGTCGCTGGAGGATGAAATTAGACCCGCATTGTCTATGATCTGATAATAGACCGCTGTTATTCCGTCTCCAAACGACAGTGCCCATGTTCTTGTTGGTGAGGGAGTTTCCCACGGTTCAGTATCCCATATGCCATCGTTGCTGTACCTGACTTGGTGGACGCCTGAAGTATCGTCGGTTGCGGTCAGAGCTAGCGTCACTGAGGTTGAAGTTGTGTAGGTGGCGTCGTTGTTAATTGTAATAGAGCCTGTAGGAGCAGTCTTGTCTAACTTGATAGCTGTTAAAATATGATGGCTTTCTTCGCTACCTGCTTTGTCCACGCTCCAGTATTCCAACTTGTTGCTGGCACTTTCTGTGGTTATGAGTGGTTGTCCATTAGCACTGACCGTTTTGGTTTGTTCGTCGTTGATTCTGTAATAGGTTTCTGCCACACCAAAGAGGTTGTTGTTAGCTGAGAGATGTATTGTAAAGTCTTGAGTATGCCATTCGCCGTCGTAATCGTCAACGGTAGCTGGTGCGTGCGCGTAGAATCCTCTAATTGTGGTCTGAGAAATAATGTTACCCACAGAGTCTGTTGCGTTTGCCCTAAGTGAGACATAAGTGTCGCTGCTAAGAACACCCAACGAAAATTGGTGAGTATCATTAAAAGCCGCTAATTCCGTAGCTTTGTCCCAAGTTGCTCCATCGTTAAGGGAGTATTCTAGTCCAACCGAAGGGACTGGACTTTCGTCTGATACGGTTACATTGACCAGCGCCTCGCCTGGCAAAATGATGCCAAATAAGGCAGAGCCTACTGGTCTCATCGTAACTTGTGGAGGTCGGAAGTCTTGCATCGCGTTTGCTTTAAACCTTAATTCTGTGTGTGTACTCGTTGACAGGTTCAGACCGCAGTTGCCTTCAATGATAGCAGTGAAATCTGGTGTGCCTTCGAAAGAAACTGATTCGTAGAAGTAGTCCCAGATTTCTTTTTTGAGCACCGTGGTGCTGTCTTGAAGTACGGTGAGATTACCAGACACATTACGAGTATAATTTGCAAACATGTTTCCAAAGGTGTCCATGGATATGCTGCCTGAAATGTCTAGATATCCTGCTTGTAGGCGGATGTAGGCACCAGAGGTAAATGGATGCTCGCCTACCGCAAGGTAGGTCTCAGCTGCAGGTGGATAAGATCGCGAAAACGTCCAGAAATCCCAGATAGGTAGGATGGTTCGTGGTCGCCTTTTGGAATACTTTTCATAATACCCTGCTGGCTCAGGTGATAGCCATTCGACTCTGCGTTGCGGCACATTCATTCGCCATATATAAGTTGCACTGCTCGCCGTGATTGGATCCTGTACATGCTGTTCTCGCTCAGCAACATCTGGCATCATTGCAACTTTGTAATCAGTTGTTCTCTGCACCAAAATGTCATAATCTGCAACAAATGTTGTGCTTGTAGCCACATCTTCAAGGCTAAAAAGCAGCTTATGCCACTCAGGCGAATTCACTGTCAAAGGATCGGACGCATTGTAGTATGCGTCTGGATAGTAGCCATAAGTGAACGCTGTATTGAAGGATGTTGGACTTACATAGGCTAACGCGGATTTCGGATACCACCATAGCCCAACTAGCCCTACCATTCGCGTCGGACCAAGCTCTTTTTCGTAGATCAAGTTTGCAGCCTTTTCCGCCATTTTCTGGCCGAGCTTATTCACGTTGAAATCGATTGAGACGGTATTCCTTTCATCCAAGTGAATGAGCGTGTTAGTGGTGATAGGCGTGTTCTCTACCGCGGTGAAAACCGTTGAATCCATATCAGAATCTTGTCCTATGCTAATTGTGTCGTAAGTTCCGTCTGTGACATAGAAGGTGGCAATTCCGTACTCGTCGCACAATCCGTATCTGTAATCTGGAAATCCCGGGTTCCCAACAATGTGGACAAAATCATCTACTGCAGGTCCCCCTGTTCTGCCCACTTTTGCAACAGTCACTTTGTTCAACCTTGAGAACCCAAATATGACGTTGACAGTCTGACCTGTGTCAATGTTCGCAATAACTTTCCCGCTATACACAGATCTTGGAACAGTGGTATTGATGGTTAAAACAATAGAAGCACTCGAGCTTGCAGCAATAGTGAGGGAGGTTGTGCTAATTGACGCACAATCCACTAGAGCCCCTGCGAAAATGTCATGAACACCAATGCTAAAAGTCACAACCCGATTAGAGGTCTCATTAAGATTGTAGAATGTAAGCGTGGTACTGTCCAACACGTTTTCAGAATAAAAACCAAAGCTTACAGTAGCTGGATCAACCAAGACTTGCGTATATGCCGCCGATGGCACATTAATCCTTCCTCCACCCTGCGAATACACATCATAGCCCAAATCAACCGCAGTTGAAATCAAAGCATCTTTCACATACCGAGGAGCCGACCAGCCAGAAGGCACGCCTTTCTGCAGGATCAAAGCGGCAGTGCCTGCCACATGTGGTGTCGCCATAGATGTGCCGTCCCATGCCTGATAGTACCCACCAAAATTCCTGTAGGGCACCGAAGAGCTGATATTAACACCAGGCGCCACCACATCTGGCTTTATTCGAAAGTCAATCGTGGGGCCTTTGCTGCTAAAGTATGCTAAGTTGTCGTATTTGTCGCTCGCACCTACTGTGATGGCTTTGCTTGCTACGCCTGGGCAACTAATTCGGAAATAGTCTTCATCATTTCCAGCGGCAGCTACTACTACAACTCCGGCATCAACAGCCGCATCAACGGCTAAGAACACAGGATCTGTTCCATCTGTAGGATTTCCACCCAGGCTCATGCTTATGATGTCAGCCTCATCACCCGTATTTGCTATTCCGTCGGGTCCATATGCAGCATACTCAATGCCGGAAATCAGCCAAGACCACTGACCCGAGCCTTCCCGATTCAAAACTTTAACATTCCACAACCATGCTCCTGGAGCTACTCCCTTATTTGTTCCCCCGGATGCGGCGCCAGTGCCAGCGGCGATGCCCGCACAATGAGTCCCATGCCCAAAAAGGTCTTCTGTTGTGAGGTCATCTGTAAAATCTATTTTTTCGATCACTTTAGGATCTACAGTACTCTGATCATCATCTAAATCATCTAAATCTGGATGCGTATCGTCTATACCCGTGTCAAGTATGGCAATTTTTATTCCGTTTCCGTCATACCCAGCGTCCCATAATTTGGGGGCGCCGATCAACGGAACACTCTCGCTCAGGTCCATGTGCATTCTTCTATCGAGCCATATCTTCTCTATATCCGCCTGCTCTAATAATGTTTGAACCGAGTCTCTGATTGTATCCTGTGAAAGCTGTATTGCAAACGCAGACAATCTTGGAAACGAACCCGTTACTGTGCCCTTGAAACTCTGCACGGACCTTTCGATTGATTGTCTGATATGACTGCTCGCGCCAATGGTTCTAACCATTACTGGCAGTTTTTTCATGTTATGGTATCCTTCACTCACCAGATAGTCTATGTTAAACAGCTCGATGTCCAGCTTTTCGAGGTTAACATCGCTCGGAATCACGTAGGTTCCCTTAGGGGTCTCAAACGTCTGAAAACTCTGTCCCAGCCTTGTTGGGTCAGCTGGGATGATGCTAATGCTTTTCCGTCCCCCAGGTAAGTGAGTCCAAGTAACGATGTCGCCAGTAACAAGCGTGACGCGATAGACTGTACCCGATAGCGGCTTTGTTGCCACAGCTACTGATTCAGAGCTGAGCCCCGTGCTTAAGGACTCTGCCCGATTTGCCACATTCGCCATACCGTAAAAAACTGAAGAGAATATAATAGCGAGGATAAAACATTTGGGTATCGCCCTGTGCATCATTTGTTACCTCAAAAATCAGTTTGGCATCATGTCCTTGGTTGTTCTTCTTCATATAATGTTGTACCCACAACCAAATAACTATTATTCCTTGCGAAAGGTTATCCCGATGGTTTCATTCAATAAGCAACAACGGCTCCGAAAAGGCTGCATTGAGCAAGGAAGGAACACTGCATTGGGTTGGTGATTTTCACACAACCCCCTCTTGGTAAACTAATTCAGAATCGTGCTTGTTTCTGATAGAAAATCCATTTCGTGGCATTTTTGATTTTCAAGGACTTAACTATAAAGCTCGCTTTTCATCAACGCTTAAATTCCCTTGCAATCCTATGCTAAGTGTTCTTTAGCTCCCGTTTGAACCAAAGTGAAAGAAAGATTCAGCAGAGACGGTGGAACAATGAGTGAAACAGTTAGAAAATGGTATGACGAACGCGCCGAATATGAATCGACAAGACTTTCTCAGGATGGTTATCATCAACTCGAATACCTCGTAACAATGCACATGCTAGAGAAGTATCTTCCTAGAACTGGCTTGGTCTTGGATGCCGGCGGCGGACCTGGACGATACACGATTGAATTAGCCAAAAAAGGCTACAACGTCGTTCTCTTGGATTTATCATCAGAATGCCTCGCTATTGCGAGAAACGAAGTAAGAAAGGCAGGCGTAGAGAATAGAGTCGAAAAAATCGTAGAAGGTTCCGTCACTGACTTGTCTGGATTTAAGAATGAACTCTTTGATGCTGTACTTTGCCTAGGAGGGCCTCTCTCACATCTCATTGAGAGATCGGATAGAGAGCGGGCAGCGCATGAACTGGTGCGAGTAGCTAAGAAGAAGGCACCACTATTCATTTCAGTTCTTAATCGATACGGATTTTTCAGAGTACTTCTGCGATCGCAAGAAAACCTAGC
>Ga0315310_10001479_pt1 | contig 14852 bp, 11 predicted proteins | sample TDP5_MG_FD_203630 | JGI IMG/M metagenome (GOLD analysis project Ga0315310, IMG submission 203630) | Freshwater sediment microbial communities from Lake Towuti, South Sulawesi, Indonesia - TDP5 | ecosystem: Environmental > Aquatic > Freshwater > Lake > Sediment | place: Indonesia: South Sulawesi... | reverse complement strand
TTCCGCGAGAGGATGGAGTCCACTGAACACAAGTCTTTCCAAGCCGGCCTCCTCAGTTATGAAGCAAGTTCCAATAATGAAAACAGCGCACTTATAAGGATTCTGTTTCTGAGAACAGAGGCGAAGGCTTCCGTGATTGTTGCTGTTACAAAAGCTTATTAGTCTCCTTGGAGTATCGTGTTTCGTCGAACAGGTACGGCTTAAATAGACGAACGAGCCAACCAGGGACCAATTAAATAGGTGTTCCGAGCTGCGATCGTTAGATGCTTCGTGTTTCTCTGCGATAGCAAGGACCGGTGCCCCTGCGGTATTGCATCTTTTGGAAAACGGACAGGCACTGCGCTTCAAGGAGATATATGATGGTCTGGAGGGCGAGAGTGCTGCAACATTGACTCGACGGTTGAGGGAACTTAGCGTTCTCGGTCTGATCAAGAGGGACGTAAAGAACGAGCCGGAATCTTCTATTCTTGTAACCTATCGAATAACTGATGAGGGCAGAGAGGCCCTTCAGCACATAGACATGCTGGAGAATATCGTCAAGAGGAAGCGTGCAGCCGCCTCAAGAGAATAGGCTAGCCAATCCTTACGTGCCCGTGAAGCGTCGGTACTTGCAGTATCAATCTTGACATGGTTTCATGCAAAGTCCAAGATCCTGTGAATTCTAGCTACAGTATGCATGTGGTTAAGAACCCTTGAAACAGGGCATTGTGTAGGGCAGTCACGATGCCCCGTAACCATGACATAACAGGTCCTACATGCACGTGATTCAACAGTCTTGATCTTCTTTAGGAGATGGTCGAGATCCCTTGAGTACTTCTTTAACAGCGTTCTACATTTTCTCTTGTCAGCTCTTGACGCCTTTCTCAAGCAACTCAACCTTCAACGTAGCCGCAACAGAATATGGTTATTTATGCTGAAGATAGTTAAGCGTTAAGGCCGCGAAGTGTAGCAATGATCACGAGCGTGAATTGTTCTCAAGTCGGATAGATACTTTTCGATAGGTAGTCTGATGGTGCAGGAACACTCTGCGTCTCTACTCTTCAGACAGTGCTCTCTCGGGCTGATACGGCAATACCGACAATAACAATCAGGAACGTGATTCCATGACCAGCAAATATGTCTTTGAACCCGCGCATAGACTGATTGAGGAAATAGTCGCTTTTTACCAGTAAACTGATGCGCGAATTTCCCTCGCACGATCTCCTCTGAGCCATTAGAGGATGTTTTGTGGATCTACTACGTAGAAACACTCCTTGCGGTATTTCGTTGGTTCAAACCGTGAATGGTTAGCTAACCCCCCGCACCATCTCTGGTTAAGAGCATAGGCGGTCGCCTGAGCAACGCAGAAGTAGACCGTGTCTGGACTGTTACGCCAGGCCTGTTTTCTCCACCAACGACCTACGTTTTGTCATGCAAATGGGGTCTAATACGAAAATAGGACGTAGATGACTTCTTCAATGTTCTTTGTTGGAGCAAAGACTTCGATGTCGATACACCAGAAGGACGTCAATTGAAACAAGGTGTAACAGGCGTTTTCGCTGGCACTGCTTTCAAACCTGACGAGAGGGTGATAGTCGGCGGCCAAGCTATGAGCTTAGCATCATACGCAAACCGCATGAACGTCAACCTCTTGAAGGCGGCAGATTTCAACGAGAGGCTACGTGAACATGGATGCAAACTTAGCGTGACAGTTCAGAGCATATGCAAAGCCGCACGAGATGAGAAGGAGGTTCGAGAAATCCTAGAGTCAATATGGCATAAGCCAGTGAATGCAGAGGTAATTATGACAAATACCATCAAAAGGAACAAAGAAATGTATGACTTTGAGCGAATGCTAGAGATAGGGGACAGCAAGATGAATGTTGCTTTCCAAAAGTCTAGCTCAAGCTAGCTTTCTCACGTGCTCTACGCTTTTCATACCGTGAGCGAACCTAATATTTTAGTTTGAACAACAGGAATGTGATGGGACTTTGAAAAACTCACAGGCCAAAATAAGGACAGGCGGTGTCAGACTAATACAAGTAGATGGCAAGTACAACGTCTGGACCAAGAAATTGGGTAATAGTGCCACTAAGATGCTTACGTTGCATGGAGGACCAGGCATGACGCATGAATATCTAGAATGTTTTGAGGACTTTTTGCCTAACGAGAGAATTGAGTTCTACTATTATGACCAACTTGGATCTGCTTACTCTGATCAACCGAAAGATGATAGTTTATGGACCGTTAATAGGTTTCGCGATGAAGTGGAACAAGTGAGAGTGACGCTTGGGTTAGACGATTTCTATTTGTTCGGGCATTCGTGGGGCGGAATTCTAGGCATTGAGTACGCTTTGAAATATCAGCGTCATCTCAAAGCTCTTATCATATCAAACATGACGGCCAGCAACGGCTCGTATGAGAGATACATGGACAAGCTCCGGCAGAAGTTTCCTTCAGGAATAAGGAAAATCTTGGAAAAGCATGAAGCAAAACGAGAGTATGATGAACCCGAATATCAAGAGGTGATGCACAAGTATTTCTACGTGAAGCACATGTGTCGCCTCGAGCCTTGGCCAGAACCATTTGCGCGTGCAATCCAGCATATGAACATCGAAGTGTTTGATACAATTCATGGACCGGACGAGTTCGTCGCCACTGGTACGGCCAAGGATTGGGATAGATGGAATTACCTTCGATGCATCAGGGTTCCCACGCTTCTTATGGTGGGTCGCTATGATACGATGAGTGTGCAGGACATTCAGAAGATGGGCAGGCTTATACCGAACTCGCTTGTTGTCGTCTGCAGGAACGGAAGCCATCTATGCATGTATGATGACCAACAGGCATACTTCCATGAACTACTGGGGTTCATAAAGGCTGTTGAAAAAAACGAATTCGGCAGGCTGAAAAAGGCCCGCTAACGTGCGATCCGCTTCAGCCAGCCTCAGCCCAATAAACCATTTCTGGCTAGGTCTCTGGCACGTTAGAGTTGAAGCAATCGCGGGCAACCTTCCAAGAACCGTCGGCCTGTCTTTCAAGGATGGTCAAGTATTTACCATCATACTCTTCTCTACTGCCCCCCGTTTTAGGAACCAAAGACTCTGTGTAAGTACCACGTGCAAACCCCAGATCGCCAGATTGCCTGAGTTCTTTGTTAGTGATTACCATATTCAAGATGAACTGATCGAAGGCGGTTTTCATTCCTACACGTATCTCCTCCTTCCCGACCCTGGCAGGGGTATCCGGCGGCATCTGTATTCCGTCGTCGGTCCACAAGGAAATCCACCTGTCGAGGTCTCCAGCATTAATAGCGACAGCGAATTGTTTCATCGTCTCTTTTATCGCAGCGAGATCGGCTTTGTTCCCCTTTTCCAGTGAAATCACCTCCCTCTGACTATCTCTACTACGTATTGAGGCGTACTTATGCGTATTGAAGGTTTAAGGCGTGCTTGGGCATTTTCCCATTCAGTTTTTAATACTGATTTCACCTAATCTGATCTTCTAGGTGATTCAAATGTTGGATATACAATCTGCTTCGGCAATAGTAGCAGCCTTAGGCGTGCTAGGAGGGGTGATCATGACTGTTCAGGAGCTCAGACATCTTCACAAGCAAAGACAAACGGACCTTCTTGTCAGGTTAGCCCCATGGCTCAACATGTCCAGCAGTGAACTATTGCAAGCTTATGTAAAAGTGCTAAATTTGGAGTTCAAGGACTACGATGACTTTGTCAAGAAGTATGGTCAGCCACTCGCTGAAAGACCAGAGCAAATGGCAATGATGACTGTTGGCAACTATTTTGAAGCAATAGGCACTCTCCTAGAAAGAAAACTCTTGGACGTAGATCTTGCATGGGATTATTGGGGCGAAACTTTCGTCACGTTATGGCAGGAAAAATACCAACCCTACGTAGAAGGTGTAAGGAAGGAATTCAATCAACCTGAATTCGCGTATCATAGTGAGTATCTCTTTGATGAAATGCAGAATAGACAACAACTAGTGAAAACCCAGTAAACACCCCTCTCTTTTTCTTGTAAAATCGGATGTAGGTCGCAGCGGATGCAGTGCTCTCACTATTCCAGCGCGTCATGAGTTCGCCCTAGGTTGATACATTGGGTTGAATCCCGACCCTGCCAAGAACGTTGGCGGATATCTTGCGGATCTATTGCGTAGAAATCCTCCGTCCGGAATTTCGTTGGTTCAAAGCGTGAATGGTTAGCTAACCCCCCGCACCATTCTACTTTTCGGGTTCGCTTGGAGAGATGCGAACATCCTTGTTTGTCTCTCTCCTGGAAGACCCGAATCCGATATGAGTCAAACTAAGTTCCCAACTTTGACATGACGGTGATGATCTTAACTTATAGTTCAGTTCGCGCCCGGTTCACCATTGCTGCCTGAAAGCTCCGATTTGTCGTGGTATTCGCACCTCATAGAGGTCGAATCCCTGCGGGCCAGCGGCGACTCGGGCTCTCATATCTCAGAAAAATGTTCTTTATATGGGATTTTACTGGTAGACTGGTGCGCGAATCCCATCGCTCGCCAGACGTCAAAGTGGTCTTCAGCCAAGACAACCAGAATATTGATAACAGGTGAGATATGGATTCACTTCATGAACAAGCGGGTATCTCTTACCGAAGTGAATAACTATGGTGGATCACAAGAAAATGGGACTCACTATTTTCATCGGGCAGCCCGGTACGGAGCGTCAGATTCGGCACAGAGGGGTCCGAGTAGATGCACTCGTCGACTCTGGAGCGAAGGCGTGTACGTTGATTGGTTGCTCAAGAGACATGACATGTTCGATGACGTCAAGAAGGCGGTGTTTGGCTCCCCGCCGAAGCTCTACGATTTGGATACGGCTATGCTAGTAAAATGGTATAACGATCTTACTTGTGTATTCAATTCGTTGGGTTTCTGCATGTTCAGCGACTCATGGGAGGCAATGGGGCCAACGCTCTATGCCGAACTATATTCAGCCTATAGAGGTCATCCGATTACCCCAATCGAACTAATGGTAGCAGGGGAACGCATCTTCAATGTCATGAGGGCATACAACATCCGAGAAGGTATGCGAAGGGAACACGATGACTGGCCTCAAAGGTTCTACGATCAGCCATTAAAACGAGGAGATGAGACACACATACTATCTAAAGAGAGAGCGGATCAACTGCTACATAGGTACTATGAACTGAGAGAATGGGATCTGAAGACGGGGGTCCCTACTCAGGGAAAGTTGAGAGAACTACAGTTGTATGATGTGGCCGATGATTTACTGCAGTTCATGGAGGAACACCCAGAACTTGAGACCTAATCCTACTCCTTCTTTATCCATGCCATACGAACGCGCGCCAGACGTTTCAGAAAGTGCCTTATGAGTAGATTTTTACTGGTAAACTGGTGCGGGGTTCCCACCCCCCGCACCAATTACCGAATACACAAAACTAGCGTGCGCAATGAATCTGGTTCTTGATGTTCATTTCAAGGAACTCTCACTAGTTGCATCTCACATAGTTGACGGTAAAGCTCGTTGTTCTTTTCCAGGTATTCGTGGGTGCCGCTGTCCTGAACTTCGCCGTGATCAAGGACAACTATCCGGTCAACGTCGCGGACAGTACTGACTCTATGAGTGACGATTATGATGGTCCTGTTGCTCATCTCGGCCTTCAACGCGTTTTGGATGAGCTGCTCGGTATATGGATCTACGCTGCTGGTGGCCTCATCTAAGATGAGTACCTTGGGGTTAGCGATGAGGGCCCTGGCGAGGCAAATGAGCTGGCGCTGGCCGTAGCTGAGGCTGCTGCCGCGTTCGCTGACTTCCTCGTCATAACCATCGGCTAACCTGCTGATCGGTCCATGGATTCCAACGAGCTTGGAGATACGGATCATGTCATCGTCGCCAGCATCGGGTTTGCCAAACTTGAGATTGTATCTGAGAGTGCCCTGAAAGAGGTAAGGCTCCTGTAAGACGACACTGACGCAACGCCTAAGCGATTTGAACTTCACAGCTTTGAGGTCGACTCCGTCTATGGTTACCATACCAGACTCAGGGTCGTGAAAGCGTCCGATGAGGTTGATGATGCTGGATTTGCCTGACCCGGTTGGTCCGAAGATGGCAAGTCGCTCTCCAGGCCGTGTCCTGATTGAGACATCTTTGAGCACTGGCTGACCCTTGACATAGCTGAAGCTCACATCCTTAAGTTCGACAACGCCAACACCTTCAATCAAATCCACAGCATCCGGTGCCTCTTTGACTTCAGGTTGAGCATCGAGGGCGGCGAAGATACGTTCAGCTCCAGCTAGAGCACTCTGAATCTCTCCATAGAAGGTTGAGATACGTTCGATAGGATCAAGCAAGCTGGTGGCATATTGGTTGAAGGCAACTAGATCGCCGAGAGTACGCGTGGCTCCTAGGACCTGTTGGCCTCCCACAAGCCAGACGAATGCACCTATCAGCGCAGTGAGAAAATTGACGACTCCATCGTACGCGTTCGCAATTGTCTCCGCCTGGATCTGAGCTTTCATGTTTGCTTCATTCACGTAGTCAAACTCTCGTAGGGATCTCTCTTCCTGCGCCATGGCCTTCGTCACCTTCGCGCCATACATGAGATCCTGCACCTTTCCGGTCATGTGGGCGATGTTTTGCCTGGCGATCCTCCAGTTTTCTCGCACGTATTTCTGAAGAGTCCGCGTAACCACTGCGATAATGGGAGCGATGACAATGGTGGTGAGGGCAAGCTGAACGTCCAAGAGAAACATAGTGCCCACAATAGCAAACGCGCTCAGCAGATCGGCGACTACACCGATTATGCCAGAAGAGACCAGTTTCTTCAGCGCCTCCGCGTCATTGGTCACTCTGGATACCAGCATCCCGGTGTTGCCGTACTCGAAGAAGTTCTGGCTCAGCTTCTCTAGGTGAAGAAAGAAATCTGTGCGTATGTCGGCGATGACGTTGAGGCCCAGCTTGTTGATTGAGTACTCTTGGAGACTCATTACTATCCACAACCCGACTCCGACAGTGAAGTATAGGAGTCCTGCGGAGAGGATCACAAGCCAAGTGTCAAGAGGTTTGCCTCCACTCAAGCAGTATGCTAGAGATACAATGATTTCAACGAACCACTTTCCGCTCTCTGCCTGTTTTCCACTGATGACCTGATCCAATGTCACCTTGTAGATGTAGGGACCGGTCAAGAGCAGAAGCGTCTTCACAAATATGAGAAGGCCAACGACAGCCATCTGGGGCCTGTGGCGCATCAGGTACTCTTGAATGATTCTCTTCACCAACTCCAAGTCGCTGAACTTTCGCTCAGTCGACTCCAAGGAGCCAACGTCGTACCTGCCAGAATACTCAGCCATCAGTCCTCAGCATCCTGGCTTAGAGTGAGAGCTTGTGATTCTATCAGAAGGCGATATTTCTCACTCTTCTCAAGCAACCCCAGGTGATTACCGACCGCAGCAACTCTCCCATCATCTATGACCACTATCTTGTCAGCGGACTCGCATGTGGAGGCGCGTTGGGTGATGATGAGTGCTGTTCTCCCTTCAAGCAGGTTACTAATCGCCTTCCTGATCAGCACCTCTGTCTCAGCATCAACGTTACTGGTTGAATCGTCAAGGATCAAGATTCTGGGGTCAGTGAGTAGAACTCGAGCTATTGCAACTCTCTGCCGCTGGCCACCACTCAAAGTGAGCCCCCTTTCCCCAACAATTGTGTTATAGCCGCTCGGAAGCGATGTGACGTAGTCGTGGATTTGAGCTGCCTTCGCAGCGGCTACCACATCCTCATCAGGCGCGTCTGGTTTTCCGAAAGTGATATTATCGCGAACAGTTGCGGAGAAAACATAGATGTCTTGGAGGACTATGCCGATCTGGCTGCGAAGCGACTTCAGAGATACCTCACGAACATCATGTCCGTCGATAAGCACCTGGCCGCCGGTTACATCATAGAATCGGGGAACCAGCTCAGTCAGAGCGCTTTTGCCTGAACCCACGAATCCGATAATAGCGACTCTTTCTCCGGCCTTGATGTTCAGGTTGACATCTCTCAGCGTCTCGCCAGAGCCACAATAGCTGAAGGAAACATTCCTGAACTCAACATCGCCGTTGAGCCGGGGAAGCTCGATCGGGTTCTCCGGCTCAGGCACGTCTCTGCCAACATCTATCACCTCGAAGACACGACGTGCACTAACAATCGCATCCTGGTAGTAATCAATGAGCCTAGCATACATTCTGACTGGACCCACCAGCTGGGTGAAGTAGGTGCCGAAGAGGACCAGCTCGCCAAGGGTCAACGCGCCTGCAAGAACTCTGACCCCTCCGAATATCAGAACAAGCGCCACTCCAGCGGCCGCAATCATAATGTTCGAGGGTGTGTAAATAGCCTGCAGAGTAGCTGTCTTGAGGCTTCTTTCGACGTATTCTTGGTTCTCTTTCTCAAACCTACCAGCGAAGGTCGCCTCCTGCCCGAAACTTTTGATGAGTTTCTGCGCCGTTATCCCTTCGATCAGCACCGAGTTGAGTGAATCAAACTGACTCCTCGTCGCTGTCATCAAGGGTCGAACTCGGCCGGTGTAAAGTCGCATTGACATGAAAATAGCCGGCAGCGGCAGACAGGTGATGAGTGTGAGGCCCCAGTTGACCGTGAAAAGAACGTAGAGAGCTAGGCATAGCTGAAGAGTCATCCTGAAGGATTCCCTGACTGTTTCGGAGTAGAATAGGTCGATGGCGTTCATGTCGCTTGTAACACGACTAATTATCTGTCCGGTGCGTACCTGCCCAAGATAGCTAAAGGACTTTTTTATGAGCGCCTCATAGAACTCGCGGCGCATGTCACGCAGGATGTTTTGGCTGAGGACACCGCGAAGGGTGCGGTGCACGACAAAGAAGATGCTGCGTAGAATCGCTACTAAGACTATCAGGCCGCATAAGACTGCGAGCAGTGCGAACCTGTCATTGATACCTGTCGTGCTTCGCACTAGGTCGAAGAACCAGTTAGTTCTTCCAGGAACTGGAACTAGGACGAAGTCAATTATGAGCATGACTAGGAGCGGCGCAATAAGGGCGTAGATACCCTCTCTGCCGATCGCGGTGACGTTTACGAGCATGTAAGTACCGAGGAAAGGCCTGACGTAGCCAAGCAGACGCTTCGTTAGCTCCCAGTTGCTTGGATTACAGGCCACCAAGTCTCCTCGCCACTTTCCAATCAAGAGATATCGAACACTATTAGAAGAGTATGGTCTCAATGGCAATCGTGGCTTCAACGATCGCATATGTGTGGGTCTTGGGGACTGAAAGGCGCAGCAGCGCGTAACAAGCGTGTCCTTCTGAGGCTAGCAGTTCCTTTCTCCCGAGTTCCTTGATTGCGACGGTGAGGATCCTGTTCGAGTTTCATCTCATTCCACACATGCTGTGTACGTGCTTGGTCTGTATCGCAATGCTTATCTCTGCATATCCTCTCTAGGGGGAGGGGATAGTCCATGACTTCCGTTCACAAAAGAAGGAAAGAGGTTCTGGATAGGCTGTCAAGAATAGAGGGGCATGTCCGCGGAGTGAGGAAGATGGTGGAAGAGGAGCGCGGATGCCCAGATGTCTTGCTTCAGATTGTCGCTGTCCGCACGGCGCTGAACAAGGTAGGAAGAATCGTTCTAGAGGACCATGTGGAGACGTGTCTCGCCAGTGCTGTGAAGCAGGGGAAGGCTGAGAGATACGTCTCTGACCTCACAGAGGCACTATCCAAGTTCCTGTGATCTTCTGGAGATCCAAGCTACATTGGTTCTAGTGGTTCAGAGATGAAGTGGAAGATCGTTCTGCTGGCCATCTGTTCCGCCTTAGCCGCCTCAAGCTGGTTCTCTTCAGTATTCTCGCTGCTACCGAAACTCACAAGCGAGATCCTTGGGTTGTCAGCCGCAGTTCTTGGAGGTTCTTTGATTGCATACAGTGCTGTAACCTCTGTTCTCGACGGTGTTTTTGGAATTGATTTGTTGGCAACTGTTGCCATCGGGGCCTCGGTTATCGTCGGGGAGTATGTGGCCGCTGCGGTGGTTGCGTTGATGCTGGGTGGAGGCGAGGTGATGGAGAGTTACGCCTCCAAGAGGGCTTCCAAGGCCATTCAGAAGTTGATTGAAGACTCTCCCAAGACCGCGACGGTCATCAGGGATGGGAAAGAGATCGAGGTCAAGATTGAGGATGTGAAGCTAGGAGAGACAGTGGTTGTGAGGCCTGGAGAGAGAATTCCTGTGGACGGTATTGTTCTCAAGGGACAGACCAGTATCAATCAGGCCTCAGTCACCGGCGAGTCTTTGCCTGTGGAGAAGGCAAAGGGAGATAGTGTGTACAGTGGAACCATTGTTGAGCTTGGAGCATTGGAGCTGAAGGTGAGCGCTGTCGGCGAAGAAAGCACGTACGGACGCATAATATCAATGGTGAAGGAGGCTGAGGAGAACCGTGCCCCGATAGAAAGGGTCGCGGACAAATATGCGAAGTATTTCACGCCGATAATCCTTGCCTTGGGCCTAGGAGTATTCCTGTATACGCGAGATCTTCTCAGAGTTGCATCGGTTTTTGTCATAGCGTGTCCTTGCGCTTTGACCCTCGCGACACCAACAGCCGTTATCGCAAGCATAGGAAACTCAGCACGGAGAGGGATCTTGATACGGAACGGAGAGAGCCTGGAGAAGCTCAGCAAAGTCGACACACTTGTTCTTGACAAGACTGGAACAATCACCACAGGACGTCCGAAGGTTGTAGACGCGAAAGCGTTTGATGGCCAACCTGAATCTGAAGTGATCCGACTGGCTGCAACAGCAGAAAGATACTCAGAGCATCCAATTGCGCAGGCAATTCTTGGAAAGGCTGAGGAGATGGGACTCACGCCAGAAGCCCAGAGCAAGTTCGAGGTTGAGCCTGGGTTGGGAGTCTGGGTTGAAAGCGAGTCGGGCCTGATTACTGTGGGGAATCGCAAGATGCTGGAGAAGTACTCAATTCCCCTCAGCGAAGAGGCCGCAGGGTGCATGCCAAATCAACTGGCCACACAGAATGTGGTCTTCGTAGCCATAGACAAGAGAATCGTTGGCGTCTTGTGTGTGTCTGATGCGTTGAGAGACAATGTGAGAGAGACGTTGCGGCTGGTGAAGCTGAATGGGGTCGGAAAGACAGTGATGCTGACTGGTGACAACGAGTACATTGCGAAGATGGTTGGAGAAAGTATAGGTGTCGATGACGTAGTCTCAGACATGTTGCCTGCTCAGAAGGTTGACCATGTTCGCGGATTGAGAGAAGCGGGTCACAAAGTCGCCATGATAGGGGACGGGATCAATGATGCCCCCGCCTTGGCTGAGGCCGATGTGGGAGTCGCAATGGGAGTTTCCGGCACAGATGTGACTATTGAAACGGCAGGTGTGGTCCTAACGTCCGATAACGTTGACAGGCTTCCAACGCTGCTGAGAATTGGCAGAGAAACGATGAAGATCATCAAACAGAACATTGCATTCGCCATGACGGTCAATGTTCTCGGCATCGCTCTTTCAGTCAACGGCTCCATCCCGCCACTGCTAGCCTCAGTAGTCCACGAAGGCAACGCTCTAGTCGCCATGTTCAACTCTCTGAGGCTTCTCCGAGTGAAGTGAGTCATTCATTGAGAAGAACGAAACTCTCATCGTGGTCGAAAGTTCATGCATATGGCTTCAATCAAGTATTTCGGAGTCCACAGAATTCCTTCGACACACCCGCATGATACTGAGACACGGCTGCCGTATGCGCTCAGCTGTATATGGATAGATTAGCCGCTCTGAGCTTCACGTGGATTTCATGCAGAAGCTAGGTAGTTTTGAGGCGGAATTGTTCGCGATTGTAGTGACTGTGTCATATTGGCGGAATGATTGAATATTCGAATACGCTTAGATCGGTGCATCTGTTCAATTCGGCGAGGATGAGAATGCCACGTAATCCGATACGAGGTTTTGGAAGACTGAGGTTGGGCTCTGGTTTCCGAAGGTCTCTTACCAACACTGTCTTCGACTCAACGTTCATGTTGCTTGGAGTAGTGATTGGTTCTGCTTTCAGCGAGAATGCTGATTTGAGAGTGATTCTGACGACGATGCTGGTGAGCAGTCTATCGCTCGGTATCTCGACCGGTGTGAGTGTCTATGAGGCTGAAACTCTGGAGCAGGATAAGAGAATCTCTGAGCTGGAGCAGGCGCTGTTCAGGAATCTTGAGGAAACGGCAATCGCAAGATCCGCGAAGAAGACTGTCACGCTAATATCTCTGGTGAATTTCATCACCCCGTTGATTTCATGCTTGGTAACGATATTTCCGTTCATATTGTCGGCCCTCAGGGTGATCGGAATCAGATTGGCCGCTTGGCTCTCGATTGCATTGTCTTTAGCCATTCTTTTCGTTGCGGGAGCCTATCTTGGAAAGCTGGGAAAAAGAAATCCTTGGGTTAAGGGGCTGAGAATGCTAGTCTTTGGGATCATTGCTTTTGTGATTGGCTACTGGATAGAGAGTCTCATCTAGAGCCGACCACACTTCTGCCTACTGAAATAACCAGGTTACTTCGGGGAGGGTTTCGGGGTAGGCTTAACCTTCTCAACATCTATCTCATCGACGCCTTTGATGGACAGGGCCTGTTCCTCCATGATCTTTGACATAGCGTCATAGTCTATGTTGTGTCCCTTCATTGTCAGCTTGATGGTCTCAGTTTTGACATCAACATCCACAACAACCACACCACACTCATCAACACCCTCGACTGAACAGAGCGTCTTAGACAGATCCACGACAGAGGTGTCCCTCGGCTTAAGCGCGTCAAGCAAAATCCTACGAATACGCACAGACACAGTCCCACACCTAACCACCTATTGATGAAAACCGCCCTATTTCTTGCTTTTTCGGTAGGCCCAAGAATCTTAGGCCGTTGGATGCCTGCAATCAATAGTGCAGAGCATAAGCATTTACCGAACCCACAGGATTCGCACTTCACACGGGCCGTGATGGTGGGCCCCGCCCGATTCACTATTGTTACGTATACAGAAGCAAGCTTTTTTCCGTTTTACTGGTAAACTGGTGCGCGAATCCCACCCCCCGCATTATTCTGGAGCGATAAGAAGCGATGAGCAAAATGTTACAATATGCCACTGGCTGCACAGACTAAAGCGGTTCTTTGGGTAGTGCTTTGTCTGGTTCGTGGGCTGTCCCTGGCTTGACTCCTGCTTCGCCTAACCGATTGGTGATGTGTGGGTAGAGGAAGACATACTCAAGCTGGTTCTAGGTGAATATTCTTTAAGAACCGAGAGAGATAGAAGACCACTAGCGGGTTGAACTGGCGGGGTTAGTTGTCGTCTCTTGAACACCTACAGAACGGTAGATACGCCGTTCTGAAGAAGCTAGGTGAGGGTGGAAAGGGGATCGTGTTCAAAGCCAGAGACACCTCGTTGAACCGTGTCGTCGCAATCAAGATGCTCAAGAACCCCGTCACCACTGGAGAAGCATACACGCGTTTCATGACTGAGGCACAGTCAGTAGCCAAACTCAACCATCCAAACATAGTTAACATCCACGATATTGGAAAGGAAGACGAGAAGCAGTTCTTTGTGTTAGAGTTCGTGGAGGGCCATAGCCTCCGCGACCTGATCGAATCATCTCTGGAAGGCAAATGCGATATCTCAACCATTCTAAGAATCGGCATAGACGTTTGTAATGCGCTTCAATATGCGCATTCTCAAGGCATTCTGCATAGAGACGTGAAACCTGAGAACATCATGATCACCGCGGATGGCGTTGCCAAGCTTATGGATTTCGGCCTGGCGAAAATGGTTGGCCAACCACGCCAGACGCAGGAAGGAGTGATAGTTGGCACGGTTGCCTACGTGGCCCCTGAAATAGCGTTAGGGAGAGGTGCTGACGCCCGATCTGACCTGTACTCTTTAGGTGCAGTTCTCTACGAAGCCGTCACAGGCAAGCCTCCTTTCCCCGGAGAAGACCCTGTCAAGATTATCTTCAGCCACATTCACGACTATCCAGTCTCCCCGGACAGGTTGAATCCTAAGGTTCCACATGCCCTAGCCGAATGCATCATGAAGCTACTCGAGAAAGACCCAGAGAAGAGATACCAATCTGCCGCTGATCTGCCTAAAGTGTTGAGAGATGTTGCCGAGGAGACCTTGAAGGAAGCTGCTCCGCCAATTCAGAGGCCTATTCTAGTTGTTCCAAGTCCACGGCCTGCTGGCAGAAAGGAGATTCAACTCATAGACAGGGTTGAGGAGATGAACCAGCTCAAGGAAGCTGTTGACAGAGCGATTCGAGGCGAAGGCGGCCTTCTCTTCCTACGTGGAGAGGCTGGAATAGGTAAGACACGGTTGACCCGGGAGCTAGGAGCATACGCCCGTCTGCGCGGGATGAACGTGCTCTATGGGAGGTGCCCAGCCCTGCTAACAATGACAGGCATACCTCCCTACATTCTCTGGAGTGAAGTGATCAGAGACTATTTGCAAGCTTCCGCGCCTGAGCAATTGTATCGGGTGATTGGCTTCTACCCCGCGGAAGTTTCTAAGCTGGTTCCTGAGCTTAGGCAGAAGCTCGGAGCAATCCCTCAGTCTATACAGATAGATCCGGAGCATGAACGTGACAGGCTTTTCGAAGCGGTTTCGCAGTTTATCACTAATGTTTCCAAGGAGGCTCCGTTGCTTGTGGTTCTTGATGATTTGCAGTGGACTGATCAGAGTTCGCTTCTGCTGATGCATTATCTGGCCCGTGGCGTGTCGAGGGAGCGGCTGCTTCTTGTTGGCGCCTATCGAGATAATGAGGTTGATGAGAAGCATCCTCTGTCCCCGGTCCTTACAGAGTTGAACAGGGAGCGTCTTCTCCAAGCTGTTCCGT
>Ga0315310_10001478_pt1 | contig 14853 bp, 16 predicted proteins | sample TDP5_MG_FD_203630 | JGI IMG/M metagenome (GOLD analysis project Ga0315310, IMG submission 203630) | Freshwater sediment microbial communities from Lake Towuti, South Sulawesi, Indonesia - TDP5 | ecosystem: Environmental > Aquatic > Freshwater > Lake > Sediment | place: Indonesia: South Sulawesi... | reverse complement strand
ACATCATTGATGATCAATATAACACAAAACATAAACTACTGAAGAAAAAAATGTGGAGGCACATATGCCTGCTATGTGTGGAAGATTTGGCTAGACTTCTTGCTATCCAAAGCATGAGGAAAGAAATTGATGGGCTTAGGCAAGAAATCGAAGTATTGAAACGGTATATAACATAGAAACTTCTTTTCCTGAAGAAATCTCGTTCTCACGCGCAGAAAAATTAAGAATTTATAGATCTCGCGATGTTTAAGAAGTTTGTTTAAGAAACAGAATCAAGAAGGTTGGAGCTGCTCCCTTAACCTCCTGGGTTAAAGGTTCAAATTTCAAACTTCTCTGAAAGAAAAAGATATTAGACCGTTTTCTTAACCAAGAACTGAGGTAGAAGCCAAAATGATCGGAAGAGTTATTTTCATAGAATCAATAAACAAATTCTCATTTTTGGTTTCAGAGGATTCCAGGCAGATGGTTTTTGAGAACTGCTACGTTGTCTCTCCTGACCCTAGTGGTAGACAATTCCATGTTCTTTCGCAAATAGAAAGCTTAGATGAGATTTCAACTCCGGATGTAGAGGGCACTCAAATCAAGGCTAATTGCAGGATTTTAGGAAATTATGACTCGAGTGGCAAACAAAAACCGTTGACTCGACCCATCGCCTATGGGTCTTCGGTATCGCTAGCTAATCCTCAATTTCTTAGAAATCTATTTCATTCTCCACCTCCCTCAATTTCTTTAGGAAAACCGCTAGGTAACCCTGATGTCCCCTTATCTGTTGCACTTGATGATTTCCAAAGAACTGCGACGCTTATAACAGGGACTACAGGCAGTGGCAAAACAAAGGCAGTTTCTCTAATTTTGAACCAATTCATACAACAGAACGGTGCTTGTGTAGTCTTCGACTTTAACAAAGAATATTCTGCACTAGTTCCCGAAGAGAAGATTAATTTAATGACCCCAGGCGAGACATTTTTCATTGGAATGGATGACCAGTTCATTGAGGTTTTTTCTAAGGAGTTAACTGACCATGAAGTTGACCAACTATATCACATCTATTCACTATACGGACCAGATTTGTCATCCATGTTTCGTGCTTTTGAAAGTGTAACCGTAGACAAAATGCGGGTGCGTGCATACAAAAGTCTTGAGAGAAAGTTAAGAACTCTATCTTCGCGACGTTTGCTGGCAACAAAAGAAAAGCCTTATGAACCAATTGTTCGGGAAAATAAATGCACCATTGTTGATCTAAGCGAGTTGGAATTAAAATATCAGCCATTGTTTATAAATTACCTTCTAAAGCTAATTCATTCGCAAAGAAAAAAAGATATTATTCCCGCCACCTTTGTAATAATAGAAGAAGCAGATCGTTTCCTAAATACCAGAGAAGTTCCAATTTCGATCATTAAAGAAATAGTTTTACAGGGACCAAAAATTAAGATAAATGTTTGCCTGATAACTCAAAGACCCCGATTCTGTGATGAAATTGTTCTTTCCAATTGTAGGCTACAAATTTTCCACACCACACGAAACCCTCTAGACATAGAGACGTTAAGTAGAGTTTCACAGTACCTTGATTCCTATTATATATCCAAGATACCATACTTGACAAAAGGACAAGCCTTGATCTCAGGACCGAATGTTGTATTTCCAATTTTTGTGAATATTGTTAGCGAGTTCTAGAAGAGGAACCGCTTTTTGTACAATAAAGTCGCCCGAGACAGATATAAACTTCTTTCAGAGTTAGAGGATCAAAGGAATGTAAAAATTATTACATTAGTAGGAATTTCACCCACTTCACGATTGAATTATGAAGCATCCGAAAAGATTATTGAGAATTTACAAAGAATAAATTCAAATCAAAGTGTAGAAATCTTTATTCATACAATTGGCGGAGACGGTGATGCGGGTTGGAGAATCGCTAGAGAAATCTTGTACAGAAGCGGTGAAACAACTGCCATAGTAACAAATCTAGCCAAGAGTACTGGTACATTAATTTCATTGGCTGCGACTAAAATAATCGCAAGACCTCAAGCAGAATTTGGCCCTGTAGATCCTATATTATATGTTGAGAGAAGTGGGCGTGAAGTCCCTTTGCCAGCACTTGAGTTAATAAAAAGCGAAGATGCAGATGAGAAGAGATTAGGGCAATGGGCACTAACCCAAACCCGAGAACGTTTAGTGACTATTCTTTCAGAGAGGTTACAAGAAAATGAAGAAAAAAGAGATGAAGTGGCAAAAATTCTTCTCCGAGAAGATGTTAATCCCGATGAGAGATCCCATTTCTATCCGATACCCCCTAGTTATTTAGATGAACTTGGCTTCAGTGTAGAAATTGATGATCTTACCCAATTTTGTCAGTTATATTCTCTTTACCTTAATGATCCTGAACATAAATTTTTAGAAAGGTCTTCTCATCTTGTGGAAATGTTACCTATCTAATACATGCATTTCAATATAAATTCTAGGAATCCGACGATACCCAATTTAATGTTTCTTCTTATCTTTCTAATTGCCGTAATTCTAGTGGCATTACGGCAATGTGATGGGAAGAATCACCATTCCGTTCAGAACCATCCTGAAAGAGGAAATGAGCAACTTGAAGGGAAGCTTCCGTCAGGCTCTAATGGACCCTAAGAGGAGAGATGCCTTTGACAGCCTAATAAAAGCCTGGTCTAGCGAGCAGGGAACCATGAGTTACGCAAGGATCCCAACCGTCTTGGGTGTGATGCTTCTTACGGCAGTGGTTGACAACAGAAGACTCATTGAAGATTTGTTTGATCAGGTTAAAATTATAGAGTTAAAGATTGGAAAGATCCATTCCTATTTGGAATCCAAAGCGCCGAGCACGAAACTATGAAATCGTGAAGGAGTTACCAATCCGACACTAACTACCTTTTTTCTCTCTTTCCATGAACCGAGTTATTATAAAGTCCACAGCTTGGCTGTAATTGTGGAACCTCTCCCTCGCTATCTCCCGGTCAGCTCATGATGTCCTGGAGACCAAACTAAAATCTGGTTATACTCTGATTTGCAGTAGACATTTAAAATAGTTTTACAGATATAATTTGTATAAGAATTGCGATAAAGTGACTGTTTTGAAAAAGTCATATTTTGGTTTAATCGTTCTTATTGTTCTTTTCACGGTATTATCTTTGACCTACACTGCTGGCTTTGCTGAATGGCTTGGTGCATACTTATCCAACATTGCTGCAGGAATTATTGGGTCTTTAATTATAATCTTGCTTGTTGATCGAATAATAGAGAGAAATAGGGAGAAGGAACGGCTTAGAGTTGTTAATATCGCTCTTCGTCGACTACGTATTCCAATCTTGTGGCACATGAACCTCTTATGCAACATTTATAAAGCGGCAACCAAAAATAAACCAGCGCCCCTGCCTTCCACATTTGAAGATACTTTTACGGATCATTACTATAGAGAAATATCTTTCCTCGACTTTAAGAAAGAGTCACCTGTAGCACTAAAAACAGACTGGTTCAATTATTTATATCTAGAGACAAAATCATTTAAAGAAAAATTAGAACAGTTTATCGACACATATGCATCCTTTTTAGATGTTAGACTGATAGACTTGCTCGAAAGAATAGTCAACTCACATTTTCTTTTCTTAATACCTCAGGCAAAGAGTATTCCTAATGTAGATAGACAATATGGGTGGAAACGTGTGTATACCCTGCTCTCAGGCGTGGAACAGCTTGTAAAAGAACACGTTTCCCTTATGTTGGAGCTAGTTGAATATTTCAATTCTATTAGCGACTTACCAATTCTGTTAAATCAAGAGATATGGAGGGATGATGTTGCACCTAAATGGGGTAGTGGTCGGGTTTCAAGCAAGTGATGGGCGTTATATAGTGAAGATGCAAAACCAAACATAAATTCAGGTAGATGAATTCAATATGGCTGAAAAGTTAGACCCACAAAAATGGCGTGAAGCTTTTGCAATTAGAGTTTGGAATTTGAGTCAATACAAGGAACCAATAGTGGTCAGAGAGAATGATAAAGTAATATTTGAATTTGATGTCGGAAAGCTCCTGACCGTGAGTAGTGGGAAACTAACAATCGAACTGGGTCAGCCTGGCCTCAAAACAAAGGGTAACTTAGTCGGCATGAGTGGTACATATTACGCTCTTGACCTCTTTTGGGGAGGAACAATCGAAAACGTTGTTCATTCATGGAACTGGCTAATTGAAAGGTTAAATTTGGATGCTGAACAATTTCAAACAGTTATTGAGGCAGAAGCAATTTTAGAATTACTGGCAACGGGACAGGAAGAAGGACTTCTTTTTCATTTACTTTCACTTGCAGTGGATTTGCACGAATTAGATTCTGAAGGTATTGATGTGGAAAGTAAGATTTCAGAATTAGGAAAACACGCGAGAGCTCATTTAAGAAAATATGAAAAGTTGAAAGACAATTTTGCGGTCCAAGCACTCTTTAAGATAGGTGCTCTACGTTTCTATATGGCTAACGTTTCTTCAGAATCTAGGCTCGCTAGACTTGCAAAGGAGTGGGGGCATGATGTAAAACTTGGGAAACATCCTGACCTAATTATAGATGGAAAAGGTCTTGAAGTTAAGCGAGCCAGAACTACACACAGACTCGCTAGCCTATTAAATCTTATTAAAAAAGGTCTAAAACAAAAAGTTGATTTAATTGCTATACAGGTAGTAGGTTTAGACAAAAGAGAAATTAAGGGCATTAAGACCACTTGGTTAGCTACTGATAGGCTAAGTAGTGTTTTAAAGTCATCACTAACACATAAAGGAAAATGTGTTTTGCTTTTTTGTGGAACAAATAGGGGATATTTTGGGAGAATAATACTCCTAAAATAAGCCTTTTACAACGATCGAAACTGGATGATGGATGATACATAATGAAGCGGCCAAACCAACATTAACTTACTAATTTACTTTCCTCCGCAAATAGTCACGTAGGCTTAAATGCGCTGAGGTTCATCGATGAGAAAGACGCTTAGAATGAAATGTTCTTGTGGTCATTCTAAGGCCATCTTCTTTGAAAACAGAGATTCTTTTTGAAGAACTCAGATTATCACCCGTAACTAATTAATTATATCTATGGCTGTAAAGCTTTTCCAATGAATTATTATAAAGACAACTGTATTCTGATAAATTTGGAGTTGTCGTGGATGCCTTTATTCATCGTGAAGAAGGAACACTTTGACTTGTACAGGTTTTCCTATAGTGCCAGCCTAACATCAAGGTTCTAGGGACGGATAGTAATGAAAGGAAGCCCTTGAGATCGTTCCTTTTCTCTAATCCAAGCTTCTCTACATATACCTCTTCAGACGGCAGATAGTAACAGAGATCAGACTATTCCGCTACATCAAGAAAGCTTAAGATTACTAAGCTTCGCCCTTTAGCTTTTTATAGAAATTGAAACATAAAGGATTTCATCAGCCTTTGGGGTTGTTCCAGGCTTCGATGAAGGTCTTAAACACAGAGATTCGTTCGTTGGCCGTGTTCGTCCTGTATAGCTTTCTCTTTCCGTAGTCGACGCTATTGATCAGGTTTGCCTCCTCTAAATACCTCACGTGCTTTCGGACTGTGACGTAGTTGGATCTAATTTCCTTGGCGATCCTCGATATGGGGAGGGGCATGTCTCGCTGGATGAGGATTCGGAGCACGGCTATCGCGACCTTGGAGTTCAGGATATCATCGGCGATCTGAGGGGAGGTCTCTCTCATAGTTAACCACCATGTGGATTATTAATGGTCACTAAAGGATTGTAAATCGATTAATAAAGTTATTGGAAATAACGGAGCAGAATTGCGATGACTTTTTCTCTTTTTCGAACATGTCTCGTTTGCCAAGAGCCCTTTTTAACTAACAACAGACTCAAAATAGACTTGTTTGCGGTTGAATGTAGAAAAAACATATAAAAGTGTAGAACATCAATCGGTTTTTGTTGTGCTTCAATGAAGCTGACACACGCCGAGATGATTTAAGTCTTCTTAACCTTTATTTCTCCATTATCCAGTATCCAGACTATTCTATCCTCGGCATTATTGATGTTCAGGATCTCTCTGACGGTTTTAGGTACCGTTGTCTGAAACCTCTTAGTCACACCGGTCACGTCAAGGATTTTCTCAGCCATGCCTAAATCATCCTTAAGCTTTACGCCTAAGGACTACCTTCTCCGATTTTAAAGGTTTTTAATATTTTGAAATATATGTTATAAATATTGGCAATGAATCCATTGAAATCTTTTATACATCATGTTTGAAAAAACACTATATCGTTTGCGAGTTTGATGCAGCAAATAAGGATTTTTAAGGTTTTACTCTTTAAGGTTTGGACAATTCGCATACAATGACCCCTCTATTAATCTCCTAACTTTTTCTCCCTATTTTTATAAAATCTAAAATTAGATATCAAGAGTGATGTGTACAAAAGATTATCTGTTAAACAAACAATCAAAGAATTGGTTTCAATGAATGTAGAGTATAGAGTGGAGTAGATCAAGAAGCTTCCACACCGACATATCCTTCCATTCGCTTCTTTTTCTCATAATAATAAATGGTAAAAGCAAACACCCAAGCAACCAAGAAACTTGCTACGGTTAGGCTGAAGAAGTTTTTATTCAATAACTTCAAAGTAGCAATGATAACATCTGGACATGAATGGAAAAGAAGCCAAGAAACATCATTGACCGCGTTTAACAACCGAAATGTGAGTTGGTAAAGTCCAAAAGCGTACATCTACGAGTATACGGCAGAGTCTGCGAGAATGTTGCTCCTTTTGTATCTCCTCTTAAGCATGAGATATGAAATGAAGAAAGGCCAGGCGTGGAAGATGATCGCAGAATTGTATAGAATGGCTAGAAGAAGACCGCCCATTAGCCCATACTCTGATATAACAGCATGTATAGAAGGGTTCCCTTCTGCCAATCCAAGCTCGGGATTTGACACTATATAAGCGGTTACTAAAGCTGCTACAAGAAGAAAACAGAAAGTTATGCCGTAGATTAACGCAAGAAATCTGAGCCAACTCTTCTTGCTGTGTTTTTTCATAGAGGAAGTGTGGTGTTCGGTGCAGAAAAGATTTACTTCCTCCTAGTTCATACTGCTGATTAATGGAGAAATAAAGGTTAGAAGGGTTAAATGCGCTGAGATCCCTGAACTAGAAAAATATCCCTCATTTGACTTCAATCATATAGTCGTCTACGATCTTTTTCAACTAGCTTCCATACACGTAACCCTAATGGAGTAAAGAAATATTCCACTCGATCCGGGCATTTTTACCTAAAATCTAATCAACCTTGATAGCAATTAACATTTGGTTAGAGGAAAACGGATTGTGATAGCGATGAGTGAAAGTGAAATTCTCAGAAGATTGAAAAGAATTGAGGAAGATGTAAAATACATAAGAAGAAGAGTCGACGAGATATATAGCGAACTTCCATAAAATTCCCCTCTTTTTCTTTTGCTTTCACCAACCAGATCTCCCGGGCGTACTGCCGCCTCTCAAGCCTCCTGCAAAGCTTCCTCACGGAAGGTATGGCCTCGAAGCGCATGAACATCATTTTTTACATTTTCCCGGGCATAGGTAAATTTAGTTTAATTTTCAATTTCGCTTTTATTTCGTTTTTTAGCTTCTGCTTAATTAAGTCTTTGCTTTTAATCAATAGATCATCAAATATAAATATATATGACTAATTTGAAATTATTTGGAATCTTATCGCTTATGATTCAGCGGGGGAATTTGATGAATCTTAACGAGTTAGTTGAGGATATTAGAAAAAGTCCTACAAGCCTTTTTTACGGGGCGGGAGTAACGATATCTTGCGGTGGTCTGTGCTGGGAAGGGCTCTTTTCATCTGTAAAAAGCCAGTTTCCCGGGGGCAAATCGGACGACTTTTTTGATTATATGCAGGAGATAATTGGCTTTGACGATTCTAACAGAGCGGAAGCAGAGGACTTCATAAGAGGTCGCTTGGCATCAATATCCCCTCAAAATGACCACAAATATCTTTTTTCCGTTCCTTGGAAGGCTATATTGACCACAAACTATGATCATCTTCCCGAGTCTATTAGTGTGTCAATTGATGGGCGCAGACAAATTATAGCTATCTCTGACCCAGATGAGCAGATAGACCAAACAAGAGAGGATCACTTATACTGTTTTAAGCTGCTTGGAGACTGCAAATATAGCTTCCCCGCAGGTGGCTGGATGGTGTTGTCCACCAGCGATTTGTTTTCAGCGGCCGAGCGCAGGTCAAGGTTTTTTGAGCAATTTCGAAATCTTGCTGCATCAGGTCATATTGTTTACTTAGGGTACTCATTTAGAGACGACCTAGTTTTCAAGCTATTGGGGCAAATGAAAATTGTGCTTAGGCGCTTTCCTTGGAAGGGGTTTGCAATAATGCCCTCGGAGCCGGACCCTGATGTTAAAAAGAAGTTGGAGTCCGTGGGGATAGCTTGGGTCCAAGGCACTCTCGAAGACTTCGTAAAAGCGGCAAAGATCGCCTTTGGCGAATGTCCTTCAAGCGCCCCTACAGGCATAGGCTTTTTTACCATCCACCGCCAAATCATTGAATTGGACCGCTCAATACTTTCAAACATCTGGAAAAAATTCAGCCTGCTCCACGACGATTTACTAAGGTACTCTTTTGAGAAGCCTATCGACTTTCTCCGTGGCATTTGCCAGTCGTTCTACCCCTACGTCCTAAACTGGGACTTTCCCAGGAAGACCCAAATCTTTTGGTGTAACCCAGAGGGGGAGGCGCCAATACCTGAAAGTTTGAAAACCTTCAAAGAGCGCGCAAGCAGCGGAGAGCTATCTGACAATGTTTTTATAGCTCTTGTCGGCGGAGCTGGATCGGGCAAAACTATTGTGGCCAGCCGGCTAGCTTTTGAGTGGTACCAGACGGGAAACCCTGTGATTTTTATTAACCCCGAGAGCTTGTCTATAGACACAGACGCCTTAGATGGGCTAATGAATGAAATTAGGGACAAATACCTAGCTAAGGCGCAAGAGGCGGGCGTCAAAAAACCCCTTCCTTTGCGGTGGCTAATAGTAGCTGACGATTGCGGTCCGCTCCTCAGCGATTTAAAAATGCTGAAAAACCATCTGATGTCAACGGCAAAGCCAGTGGACTTACTCTTAGTGGCCCGAGAAGCTGAAACTCCTGTTGAAAAGCTCAAGACGTTTGAATTAGACGCAATTTATAAGCTCGACGATACCCTTCTTCCAGCGGAGAGGGAAGAATTCCTAAGGCACTTTAAGCGATTTGGCGTCATGGACGAAGAAATTGTGAGGAGGAATTTTGAAGACGAAGAGATCAATTCTTCTTTCTTTGCGCTGGTATACTCTTCAATTCGTGATTCTAGAGAGACGATTAAAAAATTGCTTGAAGAAGAATATAGTAAGTTAGACGCCGATTCAAAAGCGATTTACCGGGCCGCGTCCCTCATTCAGTCGTACCGGCTAAAGCCTTTGTATTCGTTAGTGGCGAAAAGCCAAGACGCAGACCCAGACTGGCTAGATTTGCAGCTGAAAAAGGGCAGCTTAGGAGGCGTCTTACGATGTATTGACTACGGGCGCTCGCTTGTGATTTCCCATCGCATTGTGGCTGAAGCGATTTCAGACATTGCCTTTAAGACATCTGAAGAAAGAAAGCTGATACTAAGCAAAATCATATCAGCAGTTACGCTTGGAGACACAGCCGAGATGGAATTACTTGAGAATCTGCTCAACAGGAGAGTAGAGCTCGATATTGGACCAAGGCTGTCAATAGATCATAAGATAGACCTGTTTCATCGAGCCGTCCAAATAGTTAGGTCTAGACCTCTGCTAATCCATTTGGGAAGGCTTGAAACTAACGCGCGAAGGTTCTCTGACGCGAGGCGGGCTCTTAGAGCTGCCTATGACGCTCATGTCCCAGGCTTTGACGAGAGGATAGAGCACGTTAAAGATGCCGAAGGTCGCCTGGAGCTTGAAATTGCAGAGGCGGAAATCAGCTCTGGCAATCGGGATTTTGCATGGGAATACCTTGAAAAAGCGGAGGAGAAATTCTTTGAGGCGCAAATTAACCCTGGAATTACCCCTCATCCATACGAGGGGCTTGGAAGAGTGTACTTATCAAAGGCGGACATTGTGAAAGGAGAAGAGAGCGTGCAATGGCTCTATATCCTTGCGGCAATGCAAGAATGCAACTACGTGGAAAATTACCTTGGAGAGACACCTGATATATCGCTGTTAAAAAAGGAGATAGAAAACAAGCTCGAAAGGATTGGCTTCAACGAAAGCCATATTGAGAAAATTGGGGACCGCATTGGAAAAGCAAATGGCTATGCTTACCTTGCTGAGAATGAGATTTCCCGTGGGCGATTTAAGGAAGCGCTCACGCTTGTAATGAAGGGGCTCGGCTTTAACGGAATGAATATATGGCTAATGCGTTTGCGCGTTAAACTATTAAGAAGGCTGTCTCCCGACAACCATGGGGCTATCATGGAAACGCTGGAGGACTACTCCGCTATTTCTAACGAAAGGTACGACATCGAGTTGTCTTTTGAGTTAGCCAAGGAGACCTACATGTCAGGCAGAATTCAAGAAGCAAAGAGACTGTTTAAAACGCTATTTTTAAGGGCTAGCAACCATCCCAGAAGGCTAATTCCGCGAGAGCCAGAAGACCGGTGGATAGAAGGGGGAACGCCCATGCGCCTCACTGGTACAATTACGAAAGTCCCAACGGAGGACCGCTACGGAGCCATAGAGACTACGTTTCCGGCACCATTTAGAGGCTCGATGGTAGTTAGAGAGCGAGACATCCAATTCGAAAATGCCAAAGTTGGAGACCGCGTGACCTACGAAGTAGTCTTCAATATGCAAGGACCCGAAGCCAGCAGAGTAAGGTGGCGCTAGCCATTTGTCCTAATTCGGAAGAAGGAGACATAACTTTATTCTCGCCTTTTTCACGATCTCTATTTTGAAAACACTGAAAATAATAGCTGATCTACCAGAAGTGATCGACATCACAAGTTTGCTAATAAATATCGCTCTCACATTCATTGGCGGATTACTTGGTTGAGGAATTAAGTTTTTCAAAGATTTATCAGATAGACTCGAAGCGTTAGAGAAAACCTTACAGGATGAGGTTAAAGGATTAAAGAACGAGATAGCCCATCTTCGAGATTACTTGGACTTAAGCACCCGTCTTTCAAGGTTAGAAGCCAAAAGGGAGTAATGTGTTCATTGCTCTCTTACTCCCTTTTTTATTGGCGATAGCCATTTATTTCTTCCGAGTTCTAGGTTTATGTTTGCTTTTTCTGCTGGTGTTTGACCTTTTAAAGCTTGGTGTGGTCTTATGAAGTTGTAGTAGGCTCTGTATCCGTTGACCATGCTTTTTGCTGTGGGTTCGCTTTTCAACCCTCTCATAACTTTATCTCTTTCTCGAATTGTTCCGTGCAATCGCTCTACTTTGTTGTTATTCATTCTTGCTCTCAAACCTACCTTTCTAAGATGTTTCGTTCTAGATTTCTAAGCGTGAAAAATTCTTTCTTGAAAGCATCGATATAAGACTGTAAACCATCCGTGATAACGATTTCAGGCTTTCCTTTTGCTATTTGTTTAGCTTTTGCGAATGACTTTCTAGCATCTTTGATCTCCCTTCCTTGTGAAACATGAGTTGCCAATAGAAACCTTGTTCCAGCATCCATGACATTCCAAAGCCAAACCCATTTCCCGCTTCACCTTCATTTCATCAGCGTTCCATGCCTCTGAAAGCTCAGGCTCCAACTGATTTACTTTTAATCCATAGAATTGGTTAATATGATAACCAATCTTTCTCAAGCTTACACCTTTGAAATAGAGGTCAAGGGCTAAGGTGATAATCTTCGGATCAAAACGCATCTTAGCGAATCCTTCGTCAACCACAAAGGTCTGACCGCAATCCTTACACTTGAATCTAGGAGACTTAATGTTCTTATTCTTTCGATAACCCCATTTGATTATATTAACTGAACCGCAAAATCTGCATGCAGAAGCTTCCGTGAACTCTCGGTAAAGCTTGAAAACGTCATCACTATCAATCTTTTCTTTAAGTGAAATCCAGAATTTGACCGCAAAAATATGTTTACACATTACTTTTCGGTAGGTGTGGTCTGGACAACTACAATCCCAAGATTTTCCATTAGTTATGACGTATTGACCGTTTCCACTTTGACTCCTAACTTTGAATGTGTGAGCCTCAATTTGCCTTATCTGACCGTTTTGAGCGACTATTGCAAAACCCCGAACCATTCTCCCGTTGTGTGTGCTTGATATTTTAGGTACCTACTATGTTACTAGGTACCTAACACACATAAGCCCTTCGGTACCTAAAATCTTAAATATGAGAAGTGTCATAAGATATTTAGGTGCCTAAGAATGAAACTTCAAAAACAACTATCCAGAAGAGTTAAGGGAAAAACATATCCAAAATACGTTGTCACTATCCCACCTAAAAAGGTTGAAGAGTTAAGATGGAAAGAAGGAACCGAGTTAGAAGCAATTGTTAAAGATGGAAAAATCATTCTAAAACCTAAACAATGAGTGCAACTTCTGTCGTATTGCCTCAACTTCAGGCTCGACATCAGCCAATAAAGTGGATAACTTATCACCTAAAATCTCTCTTGGGTCACCATCATTAGGAATAAACCAAACTTGAGGCTGGTATTCTCCAACACCTATACCATCGCTTATTCCTTCCTTTTCTATATATCTGATAGCAAAAGTCGCAAGCTTTGCCGTTTCTGCCATAGTCATCCCATCATCCCAACTTTTCCGAAAAACTTCACCTAATTCACTTTGACCAATAAAAACTATTTTTGTTACTTCAGCAGGAAGGCAGTATATTGAATCAAGATAAAACAATTTTGATTCTCTTTCACGGATTCCCATCAAAATCTGCAACGTACACCCCTCTTCCGTATGCGCTATCGAATATGCATTTCTCATTTCCTTCAATAATTCTACACAATCATGCTTGAAATCAGCAAAACTGTAAGCCATTTCAGGGGGTCTAGGGGCAAATCGATTTTCTCCAAATTCTTGAGTATGTTGGTACCGAATTCTGTCGCTCTGATATTGTATCCAATTGTAGTGATAGCTAACCTTTTGGGGAAGTACCTCTAAAAACTCTTCAAATAATGTGCCAACGCCCGCCGCACCGAAGACCGCCCAACTTATCTCAGGGCAACGTCTAATTTTTTCAATATAAGAAACACCAAAATCAGTGTTTACTTTTCTATCCCCAACTAATACTACACCATCTTTGCATTTTGCACCAACAATTAGGGTCGTACGAGGCACCCTCCTTATTTTTAGGTACCTATTAGGTCTCTTTCTCTTATATAGTTTACCCTGTCTTAGCATCTAAAATTCCTCCGAGAATGAAATGGAAACATGCCTTTCGGCACCAACCGATAAGTGGACAGAACCCCTTTCACCACCATATAAAACTTTGAGTATCACCTCTCCTTCCTTCTTTTTTGTCCTATTTTTGTAAAATCTGCAACATTAGATTAACTTTTAAACAAATGATTATAGAATTGGTTGTTCACATCGCGCGTTAAGACTAATGTTTTTCCAGAATAGGTAGACTTTTGTTTGTGTTAGGAAGCTGAGGATGCGGAGCATTTTCGCTAATTTCTTGACATCAGCTCCCTCCACGTATTTGCAAAACTCTTTGTGGGTGTAGTAGGCTTTTTGGCTGGACAATAAACGCTTGCGGTAGATTCCCACTGCCTTGGAAAGGCCCCTGAGGATTGTTTTCACTTGACTAACCGATCGAAGAGCCCACAGCCGATGCAAGTTGTATTTTTCTGAGGAAAGGAAAACCGGGTTGAAGCCTAAGCTTCTCAGTTTTTCTATGGCTTCGAGGACCGCTGGGTTGGGCTTGGTTTCCAAGATCTTCTTCATTCCCGCTTTCTCTGCGAAGGGGTTGTACTTCGCCATCACGGCGACCATTTCCACATGAGGCTTGCCAACCCGACGCAGCGTGTCTTTGACAAGTTTGGTGCCGAGGCCTATGGTGCGGTATTTCGGGTGGACCACCACGCGGGCGATGGTGGTTAGGTCTCGATTCAGTTCTTGGATGGTTAACACTTTGCTAAAGGCTTCCCTTCTCCCATGGCACGCCAGCCCTGGATACTTGTACAGAATGACGCCACAGACTTCATCTCCACGCTTTGAAACGAAAATCTTCTAAATAGCGGGTACCCTTCTGCTGTCTCGATAGTGGAAGCCGGAGAGCCTGTGACAATCCTGGATGGACCCTTCTGCGAAACACATCCTAAAGACCCTTTCTCAGACATATTTGGGTTCTATTAGGCGAGGTATTTTAAAAACTATGGGGGGAGGGGGTGTGTCTGTGTGTGTTGCCGACAAAATTGGGCAATTTCGGAAGGAGTTAAGGTTAAAACGGAGCTGTTCGAGGGCGTCAGTCGCCGGTCTTGAGGAATCAGGGCAGGGGCCATGACAGCGGAAAAACGTAGGGGGAGGGGGTAGGTGAAAAACAGCGCCAAAAATGGGCAATCAATGGTTCTTTGGACCTCTTAGAGACAGACCCCTCCATAGCCCCCATCTACAAAGGATCAAAATTGTTTCAGCAATCCGCGGCCACGAACCCGCCGTTGCGGTGCTCCTGCAGCAGAATGATGCGGCGAGAAAATTTCTACGGTCTTTTTCAAGTCCGTTTTCTAGCGCCCAAAAACAAGGCGAAATTAGTTTATTGAAAGTGAGTAAGAGAATAGCAAATTGTTGTAAGCATTGCAATTTGTTAGACCGAGAGCCTCAAAATCGGTGACGCCACATCGTCTTCTGCCGCTTCCCCTCCACCGT
>Ga0315310_10001476_pt1 | contig 14862 bp, 17 predicted proteins | sample TDP5_MG_FD_203630 | JGI IMG/M metagenome (GOLD analysis project Ga0315310, IMG submission 203630) | Freshwater sediment microbial communities from Lake Towuti, South Sulawesi, Indonesia - TDP5 | ecosystem: Environmental > Aquatic > Freshwater > Lake > Sediment | place: Indonesia: South Sulawesi... | reverse complement strand
CGGAATTTTCAAGTTTTCAATGTCCTCCTCTGTTTTACAAATAACACCCTGATCAATGAAGATAGCTCGATAATCGAACCATTTAATGGCGTGCCTTCTATCGTTGGTTTCCGCAAAAGCAACACCTTCCACAGGCCCCGAGTAACACGTGGGAAGTGCCACAACATCGGTATGCAGGTATTCATTTGCCATTATTGCAGCATTTGCATATATCTTTGAAGAACTGAGAAGTGTTCTGACTGTAATTCCCACAATTCGAGTGATCATTTGTTCCAAAGCTAACGCAAAAAATGGGACCTTATCTATCCTTTTTGATCCAGAGAGTGCATACATAAATCGACTTAAAGAGGCTTTCCAATCATGAGCCATATCATGAACTCCTATATCTTGATTCGATGAATCCCTTAATTTTATTCAGGCCCACCCATCCATCGGTGGCATAATCATCGGCCTCTATCATCTCACATGCTTTCTTGGACAGAATCCCGCCTCCAACAATGATTTTAGAATCGATATTTTCTTCTCTCAGTTGCAGAACTGTATCACGCATTACGGTTATACTTGTTGTAAGCAAGCCGCTTAATCCTATTACATCGGGATTAATTTCTTTCGCCTTTTCGACGAATTTGGCAGGAGCGACATCAGTTCCAAGATCAATGACCTCATACCCTTGACCCTCCAATAGAGTAATCATAAGATTTTTGCCAATAGAATGCACATCGCCCTCGACCGCGCCAATCAAGACAGTACCTTTTAGTTTTTCATCAAATACTGCTTTTAACGCGGGCTTCAATATTTCCATGGCAGCAATCATCGCATCTGAGGCTATTAATAAATCAGGCAGATAATATTCCATCTGTTCATAGAGCTTTCCCACTTCCTCCGAGGCTTTAATAATACCTGTCTCTAAGATTAGCATGAGATCTATACCTGCTTCTATGGCCTTTGTGATAAGTTCAGCTGCGGCTTCTTTATTTCCTTTTACTATGGATTCCTTCAAATTTATTAAGATCTCATCGGATTGCATAAATTCTACCTCATAACAAAAATATTAATGAGAAATACTGGGGTCTATGCATGGAATTGAGCTTTGGCTTCGATTTCTTTGAATTTATCGATGACACTATCCGGATCGCCGATGGCAATTAATTTTCCTGTTGCCATTAAGACCGTCCGGTCACAGACAGCTTTGATAAAATCAATATCATGTGATATAATCATATAGCTTTGATTTAGATTATCGCGAGCATTTTTAATAGATCGCACGATTTCCATTCGAGTGAGCGGGTCTGCAGTTCCTGTAGGTTCATCTAAGATGACAATTTTTGGTTCTTTAATTAAAACACGAGCAATGGCGACCCGATGCCGTTCTCCTTCGCTAATATTATCTGGGAATTTGTAGATAAGATTATCTATTTCTTTATTAGTGAAATTAACAGCCCGCAAGGCATCGTAGGCCTTTTTGGTCTTCATTTCTTCGCTCATTATTATCTCGATAGCGCCAATGAGATTATCGAGAACCGTTAAGTGCGGATATAAACAGTATTCTTGATGTAAAATTTCCATGTACTTCAGGGCGCGCCCCCGCTCTTCAACGCCAGGGACGCTCATATCTATCCAATCATCGCCAACTCTAACTTCGATTTTTCCAGTGGTAATCTTCTTTTCGCCGATAAGCATCTGTACAAGCGATGTTTTTCCTGAGCCAGAAACGCCTACAAGCCCGAATATCTCCCCATCCATTACATCAAATGAAATATCATTAACAGCCCTTACAACGCCGCGATCGTGAGTATAATAGGTTTTGAAGCAATTTTGAATCCGAATCAATGGGTTTTCGAGCGCACGACGCTCTATTGCAACATCGCCCATCTTCTGTAAGAACTCATTCGCTACTGTTTGGGGATCTCCTTGGGAAACTACCTCGCCATTTTCAAGTAAAATAGTTTCCTCTGATAATTCAACAACGGCAGTCGGCCAGTGAGAGGTTACCAATAATGATAATCCTTCTTCCCGCACAATTTCTTTCATAACATCATGAACGGCTACTGCGGTAACGGGATCCAAGGTTCCGGTCGGCTCATCTGCAATAAAGAGGAGCGGATCACGCGCCAAACACATTGCGAAGACAGAGCGTTGCTTTTCACCACCTGAAAGATCACGGGCAAGGTGAGTGGCTCGATGGGAAAGATGCACCTGTTGCAGGAGATGCTGCGCGCGCGGCAAGATCATTTTTTGTGGATAATTAATTTTTGTCAAGATCCTTTCAATATTGGTCATTACAGGTAGTTCTCCGAAAATCCCGAAGGTTCGCTGGAACATAATTGAAATCCGATTATAAAGCCCGAACGACAGAGGTGTGAACTTCTTGCGTTCCTCCCAATAATTCACATCATGGTACTCGAGGGTGCCTCCGCATTTGGGGCAGGGGCTTTCCGTTTTGCTTCCGTATTCAATCCAGAAGCAGGCTGGGCAGCAAGATACATGAAATATAATTTCTCCTCGAATAGGTTGGTATTCCTTGGTACCCCGAATAGCATTCATCAAAACCGATTTACCCGATCCGGATTTGCCCAAAATTCCGAAGGAATGTCCTTCTTGAAGTGAAAATGTTATGTTTTTAATGGATGGTTCCCCACGTACAAATTCCACAGTGACATCATTCACATCTAAAAACGGTTTTTTTTCATTTGCCATTTCTTTCTCGGCATCTCCTTTAAGGATGGCCCACAGGCCATATGAAAGGTCGATCCTCCTTTGCGCGGTCAATTTTTTTCCCCTTGGCTACTTCTAGAATATCGGCTAAGTCAATTAAGACCGTCAGATTGCCGTAAATACGAGCTCGTCCTAACCAGAATGGCATTGTAAAGTCATTCTCTTTATCCATAAGAAATCGGGCGAGATCGTAGTAATTAAAGCTGAGGACCAAGTCTGGCTCCGCATCTGGAATTCCGGGATTTACAGAAGTTGGCGAGATCATAAAAGAGAGTTGTTCCGCCCCTTTGGTCGGATGTACAATCTCGAGTAATATTAATCGATGCGGAATTAAGCTTGCAACCTTGACGGCATCTGGGGTTATAATAGCTTTATCAAGCATATAATCTATGAAAAGCATGATGCCCGAAGGCTCTCCGCCATGATCCTTAATCCACTCGATTTCCTTCCACCATTCACCTTGAAATTCTTCTTTCCACCACTCTTCTTTGTTTTCAGGAAGATCTGATTTCTCCATTTTCTCGCCTAAAGGTGCTTGTTCTTCATTCTCTTCTGCCATATTATGCCTCCTTACCAAGGGATCGTTCCCCTGCAGGTTTATAGCTTTTCTGAGCCCCAGCGATGATATCCGCAAGGGGATTCTTAAAGTTAAACTTCAGATGGGGATCTGCAAAAGCCACTTTGATGATTGGAGAACAGACCCAGGGGTCGCCTCGTGCTAGGGCTGCAGAATATCCCACTCCTGCCATACTATAGGCTTGCGCAATCCCAAATGTATTTGCGGGAGAGTTCATTCCTTGGAGTTCTGGAAGTCCGCCCTCCTCAAGCCGGAGTGAGCAAGAATTCGGCATTCCGATATGATCCACCATCTCATCTCCTGCTGCTGAACGCAACCATCCTTCTTTTACTAATAAAGTATTAGTATAGTGTAAACCCCAAAGTCCGGCAGTGGTTGATCCGGTAAGTAAGGCTGCCATATTAGCCGCAATTGATCCTAGCAAAAAGGTTCGTTGGATTCCTGACCAGAACAGTTCCATCATTGTCGGATATTTCTCCATGGTGGTCATTACTTCATGGACGATTGTTTCAATTACCCAGCGTAGGTTATACCAACGGGTGGGAACAACCTGTTTATTATCGCGAGTGATACGAGCAAAATATTTAGAGGCTAAATTAGTCATAATATCGAGGAAATCCTCTTGTATATCCGCACAAATTGAGGCAACGACTAATCCCGGCGTCAAATCAAAATTTTCTGTTCTATAAAGTCCTATCCAAATCTCTGAAAGAATAGGGACAATAATACTCAAACATCCTAACGTTTTTTCGATGTATTTTCGAGCTAATTCTTCATTTTCGTGGGCAATTTGAAGGAAAGGTCGAGCAGGTAATTCGGAATCTCCTTGGCAAATGTCTGCCAAGTAGCCGAATGGAATACCTCCAAATTCATTTAAAGCGTGGGATCGAGAAGGCCATGCTCTTTCACCTAAAAGGACAACATTAGCTTGGCGTGTAGCAAAAGCAATATCAGCGATAATGCTATCACGAGCCAATCGATAAGTTCCGATAAAGGCTATGATGCTATTCATTGCGCCCCATTTGAAAGCAGCCCCTGCATCAGCTGTCCGCACCGTTAATGTGGGCGCCCGAATTACAAGGTGAATAGTATCACCAATTGCCTCTTTAATTTTCTTTACTTTAGTTTCATGGAATTGAGTATCGATATCGATTAGGAACCTTGGATCAATAAAATCTTTAATTTCGTCATTTCCTGTGATAATTTTACAATAGGCATCCGATGTTAGAGCGGGATCCACATCTGCTACTTGTTCCAAGAGAATGGATCCACCGCCAATGGTATGTTGAACCGAGCGTAAATATTGATTGACCGATTCAGGTGTCACTTCCTTGCCCGCTCGAACCTGAATTGTTCGATGGGGAATATCCAAATTTAGAATGACCGTACGTTTGATATCATCGTACAGTTGTTGCATTGCGAAATTATTCAAATAATGCAAGGCTTCTGGTTCAACACGAACCTCAGTTCGTGAAATGGTAACTGAGCGGAGATCTTTTTGTCCCTTTGGTTCCATTAGACTCTGATGATATGCCGGGATATTGCGCTCTAACCCAATCGCCATTCCTTCCTTTTGAAAAGCAGTTTTTTGGGGAGATTGTGCATATCCGCCTCGACGGTACATCATATAATCCGATTGGCCGATTGGTTCTGTTTCAAAAATCTTCTCTAGTGTTTGCCAAACTCGCCGCTTCTTTTCAATTGGCAAAAAATCACGTAATGCACGAACTGCCTGGCGTAGATACTGGGATGCCTTTGCAGTTGCTTCCATTTCAGCGGTTAATTCTTTTGGAAGTTTTCCTTTTTGAAGGGGTCCTGACATTTTCCTATCTCCTAAAGATTATTAATTAAATCAGGCTTAAAGCCTCCTAAAATTCGTAATTCTCCTATTCGGCTGAGCACCATTAGCACTTCCGATTTTGATTTATATTGGCTAGTATCATAACGAAAGGTCACATCAATTGCCTTTAACTCATTGTCTGAAACTGGAAATCCTAAGGGTAAAGGCTTATCCAAAGTTTCTGCATGCATATTTTTAATATATGCTACATGACCGGAGTCAAAATCTAAAATATACCTTTTTCGCGCATCGAACATCAAATCCATCTCATCCAAACGAGCAGAATGCCCTTGTGGTGTAATGGATCGCAAAGCTGTACGGGCTGTATCGAAAATTTCCATTTCAATCATTAATTTGGTCGCGGCTTCCACATCACGCTCCCGCATTTCTAAGAGCGTGCGTTCTGCTTCTACAAGGGTATCAACTCCTCTAAACCTTGTAAAATACATTCGTTGTCGCAACCATGGCGCTATCGGCGGTCTCCAAAAGCTATCAACCATTTGAACAAACCGTAATCTATCACCTGAATTTGCTCCCGGCGTGGGAATAACAAGTTCTTTGATAGGGTCATAAGCTTCCATTAATTCATCCAGTGGGGGATGCAGTGAGAGGTAAAGACCCCCAGGCGCCCGATGCCCAAGTAATCGTACAATATCATCATCCGGAATGTTCCGAAGTTTGACTAAACGGCGAGTTCGATCTACTATCTTTCTTCTTCTGTCAGAAACATATCCAAATCCAGGATAAAATTGTGGTTGGAAATCTTTTATCTTATTTTTTCCACGTCTTTCGTTCATTGGCATGGTTTTCACATCCGATTTTTAAAGCGCCGACTTTATTCTCTCAGCTGCCTCTACAACTTTTTTGAGGGGTTCAGTCAGTATGGGAAGGACCTGCTTAACCCTGAAAAATACACCTGATGTAATTTCCGGCCTGTATATTTGAGTTCCACTATCAAGACACATTGCTGCAGCAAGGCAGGGTGAAATAAAACCGGAACTATGGCGTATTAAATCATGATCAAGGGTTAAAGCGCCGATTCCTCCAAAACTTCCTTCACTATGAGAAAACTTGGTCAATCCCAATCCAATACCCATGACGCGTCCACAATCGGGGTCTGGCAGACCACCGGATTCAAACATACATAAATCACTAAATCCTGAAAAAACAGAGGCGACTGATTGGGCTGAACGACTTGCACCTACATTGATAATGCAAGCAGCTAAAAGCCCTGCACATATATAAGCATTCCAAAGTGGAAAATCCTTAGTACTGAAGATCCTATATTCCGAAAATAATTTATATGGAAATCTACGCCCGCGTTTAATCACTTCATCCTCTAATCCAAACCGAATTAAATTCGAGACAATATCCCCTATTGTCCCTTCTTTGTTCTCTTGAATCAGATCAAAGAGCAGGCGATCCCCATTTAATCCTTGATAAGCAAAGCCCAATAAATTATATCTTTCAAACCAGCCCAATGTATTTCCCATTTCAAATTGGGCTGCTTGTTCTAAAATAGAGGTCAAGACGACGGCATCAAACGTTCGCTTTTCAGCAAGAGCCACAATATGGTTAATTATAATAGCTTTAAACCCCGTTCCGAGTCCCTCTTGCTGTGAAGACGGGCGAAGAAAACAAAATATGGGATTCCCCGGTTGGAACGCCATAGTCTGGGGATAGCGTCCTATTAGTGCGTTCTTAATAATATTTACGCCATCAGGATCTGTATTAGGATTAACATCAAAGGTTTCGGCGAGTGCTTGCCCTAAGGCACTTGCAGTAATCGTAAAAGGTGGATCACGACTCGATGCTGCTTGAATTCGACGTGTAGGAAGGGTTATCATCATAATGTCATTTCCCGATAAAAGTTGCACATTTGTATCATCCTGTCCATTATGGACTTTTATAATGTCTCTCATTCTTTCTGCAATTGCCGGCGCATTTTCAACTATCGCCCAATCCCGACTATGCCATGGCATATTGGTTTCATCTTGCCGAGAGTTGGAGGTATATCCAAAATTCCCTTTCTGGATCATAGACTCAATCTTCCGAAGGTTCACAAAGGCTGTGGCTTTCATAAGATTCAATATACGAATCATATATGGATTATTTAACGGACTTAGGGTTTCAATTGGTAAATCTTCTGCCAAACAATTGCCAAGGTCATCATAAATATCAATTTTATCTTCATATTTCACTAAACTCACCTTATATAAACATTAGGGGCGATTAAATTGTCATTCATTTTTCTTTTCAAGCTCACTAATCATTTCTTCTAAGCGCTTTCGGATATGCTCCCTTGCCGCTCGCACGGTGGCTAAATCTCCTCGAACTGCTAAATAATACGGATCATCAGGCTCCTTTGGAGTAATTAACTTCAAAGCGGGGAAGAGCTTCAGCACTTCTGCTAATAATATTTCCATATTTGGTGTTCCAGGGGGAATCCGAAGATCATACAACTCTTCTTCAGCCAATAATAAAACCTAATAATTATTTTCAATTTTTAAGGGAAATCTAAAGATATACAACTCTTCTTCAGCCAATTATAAAACCTAATGATTATTTTCGATATTAAAATTATTTTGAAATTTTAAATTATTTAAAAATGATGATATTTGTTTTATTTATTGTGGAAAAAATAATTTGCTTTTAAAATAAAAATACACGATTGTAATAGAATTAATTAATTTGAATATAGCTGCTACCAGCCCATCAACTCTCTTCTGCTTCTGTATCAATTGATTTAGGAATTGATTTACGCCCAAGCATCTTCATTTTGTCTATAATTTGTTTAGACCAAGCGCCCTGCCTTATTTTCTGTTTATCGGTAGAGGAAAGCTTTTTCCATGCTCGCATGAACTCCTCTCTTGTTCCTTTAGCACTATTCCAATCCTTTTGTTTCCAGCCGATGATAATAGTATCAAAAACCTCTGCTCCCTCTAATTCACTTTCCGTCCACCCATCTTCTTTCGTTATAACAGTCGGAGTCTCCTCTTTCACGATTACAGAACCCGATTTCATAGAAAGACTTGGTTTTGATGGTGATGGTGCCGCAGAAATAGCATGCATGGGCCTACTAATCGGAGCAATCACCTGTTGTGATATCCACTGTCCTTGGGATTGTTTTATAACTAAATGAAGCAGTTTTGTATGAATCTGTTGTTGCAATCTATTACAGACGGAATTAAGTTGGTCTTTCAACTGTTTTAGATAGTCATAATCCATGGAGAAAATTTTTTGAGTGACATTTTTGTCAAAGGAAGCAATACGATTAGTCTCCAGCACATTGAAACCATCTTCAATCTTCTTATCCATGACACCCAACTGATTTAAAAGAGCCTTATAAGCTTTGTTTTGCTCTTGAATTGCACGTTCAACCCGCTGTAGCACCATCGTTTGATCTCCTACAATATCACTCACAACCTTAACAATATATCCGAGGTATTTTTTATCTGGTTTAATGTTTTCCATAATTTAACCCTGTATTTATTCGTGAATCTTTTAGCTTAACCTATTTTTTTAGCGAATCTTCTTATTCAAGATACTTTTTGCTTAAAGATAGCTACAATAAACTTATAATCCGCTCGCCCTTAAAAAATGTTGAATTCCTGCTTTACATAAAAAGAAAGGTTAGAAAAGAGGGTTTTTGATTTAAATCGAGGTTGTTAGCTAGATTCATTTATTAATTTTGTAAATAATATTGTTTACGTACCCTTTAAATACAAAATTATATGATTATTTATTAGATAAAAATACATGAGAGTTTCGACGAAAAGACAATTCTAAAAAAGAAAGGTTAGGTAAGGCAAAAATTAAAATGATATTTGCTAACAGTCGAAATATAAACCGTTTTTTGTTCCTTACTTCTCTTTCTAATTATTTTAGAGACAACTATGTCTCTAACTTACCCCTAACCTTCATAATTTCTTCAAAAAAAGTGTGGTGAATAAAAATAAGAAAGATTTGGAAGTGTATTTGCGGTAAAAGCATTAAATATGATGGTATAATGGACGCTGTACGATTTTTAACGCATCCAAAATACTGCTTTCACTGCGGCAATATGATGCACATTAAAACAAATAATTTGTAATATATATTTTCAATATTAAACCAAATATTATTAAATACAATTTATTGACTACTTTTTTTCTCCTTTTTTTGAATTAGTTCCGTTCTGCTAAGTAGATAAAAGTAGTTTTCTGACCTAAGATGCGATTAATTTCAGACCGAGAGAATCGATGTTCTCCTCCAAGGGTGCGTATACTTTGAATCTTCTGGTTTTTTAGCGACATTTTTATGGTTTGAATGGAGACACCAAGGTATTTAGCAGTCTGTCCAATGCGATAATACTGATCTTCCATCGTCAATCGATTATCTAAATTTATCTAAACGTATTTAAACTACCCTACTTTTCAATTCAGTTCCGATCCCCTTTTTTCTCTTTTTCAAAATTTATTTTTAATTTTAATTTTAAATAGAATATTTTCTTATCTATAAGAAGAGCAAATAAAATTCTATAAGAAGAGCAATTAAAATTGCCTAAAAGGTTAATTTATGAATATAGTAAAATTTCGAGAGATTAAACAAGAAATCCGGCTTATTGGGATTGACGATGCGCCATTCATCCCGAGAAAAGAAGGAAAAACTCGCCTTTTTGGGGTAATATTTCGTGGGCGATTATGGATTGAAGGAGTTATACAGACAATTATTACCGTTGATGGATTTGATGCGACACAAAAAATTAGTGAAATGATCATAAATTCGCCGCATTATGGTCAATTGCGCGTGATTATGCTTGCAGGCATCACATTTGGCGGTTTCAATGTCGTTGATATCAAAAAAATCTTTGAGACCACTGGTTTACCTATTATTGTAGTATGTGAAAAGCAACCTGATCTCGAATCCATCAAAATTGCGATCCAAAACACGAGCAATTGGGAAGAACGATGGCAATTCATAGAACATTCAGGCCAATTTTATGAATATCTCCCCAAACCAAGCATTAAAAATCCTATTTTTTTCCAAATTACGGGATTAGATTTGAAAGATGCAAAACAAATCTTAAAAATTAGTATTGGAGTTAGCACACTCCCTGAACCGCTCCGTGTTGCACATATGATCGGACGAAGTTTCTTGATAAAGCCAGATATTTAAAAATAGCTTAATAGACTTAAATGATGTGAATAGATTTTAATTAAATTAGATAAACTAAAGATGCTACTAGGAAGTCGATTATTTGCAGAATAAATTCGTATTACCCTTTATTGGAGGCAATCATCCTTTTTCTAAAGTTGATTTGGAAGGAATTGAAGTTGCTGCCGTTTTAATTAGTGCGGCAGATGAAAGAAAGCGAAATGAGAATTTCCTAGGGATATTTAAAACATATCTTCCTCTTTGGATTGTTTCCATAGATGGTTCAAATGGTATCATGGTTGAATCCTTAATGCTCAATTCTCAAGCCATTAAGATGCGGCGTTTTGATAAAATAATAGAACTTGACCCAGATCGCGACTTAGCATCCTCATCGCTCTCCGATTTTATTTCCAAGTTGAAATTCTTTGAATCCCGCGTTAATTCTTATCAAAAAGAAGCGAAATTTGATTTAGATGGATATCTACACCCCTTTATAATAGATGATATCCGCGAGTTATCTGCAAAACCTGATCAAGCGGATGTAGATTCCACTTTAATTATGTCCCAACGCCTCACCCAACAGGCCGCCGAAATCATGTGTGCCCCTATTATTTCAATCTATCATGTTGATGTATATAAAATCCTTTCCGACCTCTATCAACTTCCCATCCTCATAAAGACTCAATTATTGCAGTTATACCGGGAATTTGAGGAGAATACGAACGATTATATTAATAGGGTCACTGAATTGAAGCAAAAAGTTCCTACTCTGGAGGAGGAAAGCCAATTCGAGAAACAGCAACGCGCGGTCGAAACACTCACTCACGAGCTCTTAAGTTTTCGGGATACGCATGAGCGCGCTATCAAGAAAATACAAGATATGTGGAATGAAATAAACCAATTAAGCGAAAAAATTCAGCAAGGCTACTTAAATCTAATTTCATCTGTATTTCAAACAAAACGTCAAATTATAGACTTGGGCGTCCCATTAATAACTACTATGAGACAATCTGAAGTGCTTTCAGCTCTTCTTCCTATCTATTTTGCTGTCTTCAAAGAAAAAAAGAACCGTATCTCCTATATCCCTCCATTCATCCTCCATTTTGATCGGAAACAAGAACTTTCTCGCTCAAAGGGAGGCGAACTGCTCAAACGCAGTTTAGAGCAACACTATTCCCAAAAAATTCCGCCTGGTCTTTCTCAATTGGACGATTACAATCTCCTTTTTCAATCGAATACCCAAAAGAAATTCAACGATGGTGTGCATAAATTACGAGAAACTAAAATTCTCAGCTCCAATAGCTACGTCCGAATCATGGATACCTATAATAAATTCTTCCGAGAAGCCCAAAAGTCCTGAGACCCGCCATTTCAATGCCTTATCGCTTTCAAACTCCTAAACAATACTTTTTAAAACCCTTCTATCTTTAATTAATCCATGCGCAAATCCAAACGAATTTTCCTGTATATCGGACTTCCGCTCCTAATTTTCATGATTTTTATCATATCCATCTATTATGTCATCCACTTACTTTGGTACCTTACAATTACTGTAATCACCTTATTAACTACTTATCGAAAAGAGCGGCGTTATATCAGTTTAACTAAACTTCCCATCATCTTATTCCTTTGGTTCCTCTTTATATGCTGGAATCCTGTTTACTGGCCCCAACAAATTTATCTCCATTTAAACCGGGCGGCGCTTATCACACCCAATGACCCATGTATTATTAATCTGTATAATAATTTCACTACTTCTGCATTCTATCGTGGTCCCTATAATCGAAGTACTATTCAAGGGCAATTAAATGAATTATCGGATATCAAGAGTTATCTTGATACAAGAATCCCTTATGTTCTTGACTCTGATCAATATTATGTTCTTGATTATATTGCCACTCCAGCGCAAGTGCTTGCTATAGGCAAAGATGATTGCGATGGAATGGCTGTGGTTTGTGTTTCTTTGCTCATATACTTGCATTATGAAGCATATATAGCGGAAAGCGACATGCATTGGTGGACTTATGTTAAAATTTATGGAGGAAATCTCACTGAAAGTGTAGGTCAGAACTATATGGTGGTTTATTTAAATTGGTGGAACGGGATTGGTGAACCTTATGTCATTTTCAATCAAACCACGGTCATTTTTCCTCAGCCACTCCTTGTCTCTTGGACTCATCAAATGACAGATCCTTATTACGTTCAATATATCCAGAAAATAGGATCACCCCTTATCGGACTGGTTCCTATTGCTGGTTTGCTCTTTGGATTTCTTTTTGCATTTGGAGTAAGTTTTCCACGTAAGTATCCTAAAAAACGGATGCATCTTGTCAATATGCTATTAGCTGCCCTTGTATTAGGGGTATTATTGTTTGTACTCATTGTCCTCCCACCACCTTTATTGAATTGCGGGACATTAACGTTAATCAGCACCGTAGGAATCTTAGCTTTCATTATTGAACGCGATTACCTAACCAGATTAATTTGGAAGGTCATATAAATAAAAATATCACTTTTTATATCCGCCTCTAAAACGCTTTATCTTTTATAAAAGTTTTTGATAATTGTTAATTAAAAACAAAATATCTTTGTGTGCGAATTGAGAATGGAAAATCTAGAAGAGGAATTTCTACAAATCAAGAGGAAAATGGAAATATTTGAAAATGAATACAAAAAGAAATTATTATTCTTAGGTTTTATTAATAAATATTTACATAATAGCAATTCAAGGATTATTATCTTAGGCGGTTTTGCAGTTCAATTCTACACTGCAGGCGAATACACTACAATGGACGTCGATTTAGCATGTAATAACAAGAAGCCTTAATATCCATATTGAAAGCAATAAACTTCCAAAATATTGGATGTCATTATTTCTCGAATGAATTGAATATAGCGATAGAAATTCCGACCTCCTATCTTTCTAATGATCAAGAAGAACGCGTCTATATTATTGAGATTGAGGAGTATGAAATTCCGATACTGGGTATTGAAGATACAATTATTGATCACCTTAATGTTTTTACGCACTGGCAATCTTTAGAAGATGGGCGGATTGCCAAAGAATTGCTTTCCATACAATATGATAAAATAGATTGGAATTACCTTGAATCTCGATCACGTGTAGAACGAATAGATAAAGCATTGCAGAATATAAAAAAAGAAATCGATAAAGAGCATAAGAGTTATGAAAATTAATTATGACGAATATATAGAAAATAATCAACTCAAATTTAAGCGATTAAGATTATTATTGAAGCCAGAGCACTTGCCACGCCGGCGTCCAAGAGATCCAGAGGAAGAACTGGTTCTAAGACTAATGGCATCTTATAGATGGCAAAACGAGTTAAAAGAAGGGAAAATAATTGAAAAGTCTCCTAGAAGATATAAAATAATCAAATAGTTATCTTCATTTTTACCACAAGGCTTTAATAGTGCGCTTCTCGGGTGTATCTTCAAAAATCTCCTCAATTATTTTCCCAAAGTCCTTAAATAAATTGATATCTAGGATAGGACGGTCAAGCATCACCTCATAATGTTCGAAAAATTTACTTTCGATCAATTTGAGATATTCCATAATAGAATCATCTTTAGTTTTTTGAGCTGATCGCGACACGAATAAATAGCCCCCTTTCCCTTGATAGACTGTTATTTTCGCGTTTCCTATGATTAGAGTCTTGAGGGTACTTTCCCCCAAGGTCTTTACGAAAGATTGAATAGCAGAAAAAAAGCCTCCAAAGAGCAATGGGTCAATCTTTTCATCTTTGGATAAGTTGAATAATGTAACACCGCTTGAGGTAATTATCCAAATTTCATTAACGATTCTCATTTTGGAGGACTCGCTACTTTGCTTCTGATTCAATTTAATTAAAGATCATATGATTTGAATTTTTATTATATTTTTCTGGTAAAATTTTCCTCATTTTTTAAAGGGATAAAATAAATTTAATTTTTCATAACCTTAGAATGGATGTACGCCAGATGGTAAACAAAACTGATGATTTTACTTTTAATGTCCATTTCACTGCAATGATTTTCGAATTAATCGCGTTTATTTCAGTATTTTTAATAGGTATAGTTATATTTCTGAAGTGGAGAGCTCGTAGAACTTTAGCTACCTTATATTTGTCTATTGCACTCTTTTGAATCGCATTTGCAGCATTTTTTGTCTTTACTGGGCTTGCTAACTGGTTTTTTTCATGGATTGCAGGAGGATATACTGCGACAAAAGCCTTTTTTATTATGAACTGAGCCTGCCCCTCGGTTATTCAACCGTAATTCTATATGACATTTTCATTGTACTATTTGCAATCCAAATATTCATGGACAAGAAAATTAAAAATGTAATCCCCTTTGTCATTACGGGAGGTATTATAGGCGTTCTGCTTTTTCTCCCAACAAACTATTGGGGTGTTAATCCCGAATCTACGGATCCCGCAAGCACCCGAATTATCATTACAGGGCTCTTTCTAATCTATAATGCTATTATCTGCATTCTCTTATCTTATTTCGCCCTCAGAGAATCTCGGAGAATCGATCAAAAGATTTATCGAATAGGATTTCAGGCCATCGCATTTGGATTCATAGCAAACCT
>Ga0315310_10001474_pt1 | contig 14870 bp, 14 predicted proteins | sample TDP5_MG_FD_203630 | JGI IMG/M metagenome (GOLD analysis project Ga0315310, IMG submission 203630) | Freshwater sediment microbial communities from Lake Towuti, South Sulawesi, Indonesia - TDP5 | ecosystem: Environmental > Aquatic > Freshwater > Lake > Sediment | place: Indonesia: South Sulawesi... | reverse complement strand
CTTCGAAGGGTAATGCTTCTCCACAACGGGCGACACGACAGACCTTACGAAATCAGCCTCCTCCCACAAATGCCTCCACATCCCACATAAAAACGACCAAACAAAAACACAAATCCTATTTGATGGGAACTACCGTTTAATTATTTATTTTCAGCAGTCTTTCACGATTTTCCATTCCATCCATATTGAACGAGAAACAGAAGGTAAAAAACAAAATGATCTTATTCTGGATATTAGATAATAAATCTCCCAATGAGAATTTTTCATCACTCAAAAACTGACTAGCTAACGTTTCTGACTGATAAGAGGTAAATATTTCTTTGGTCAGCAGATATGTTCCATCTTTTACTTTGCTCTTATTTTAACGCGTTTATTTCTGGTTGCCTATTTTTTACAAACATATCGATAGATGAGACTATGATCTCCAAGACATTCCCATGAGGGTCCTCATCTAGATTTATTCCCGCAGATATTAAATATCCTAATCTATAACCAACAGCCACAATCGGATAGACATGAAGCCCTTCACGAGTCGCGTGCACTATAGGAGTGATAGGTAAAAATGCACTTCTGAACGTTGCTCTGAATTCATTTATTTTAGGCTGTCCCCAAGGCTTTAATAAACCATCAAAATCAGGATCTTCTTCAAGTTGAACAGGGGCGGGATCGCCGCCAGTAACTTCAACACCGAAGAACATTTTTCCATATAGACCACTATAGAGAGGCGCAGCTGTCTCTATCATCACTTTCTCTCCAACTACTTTTATTGACCGAATAATTGCAGTTCCTCTATCGAAAATGGGAATCCTACGATCCTCTTCCCTCACTACAGATATTCCGTTTGGAGTTTTTGGAGTTAGCCAAGCGTACCAAAATGGTAGACCCCCAGCACAAACAAAGACACCTCCTTTTGAAATATATTCAACAATTTTGTTAAAAGATGATAGTTTGTTCAAGTCTGTTTCTGGGTACTCTTCACCGAAAGGGTTCAATATGAGTGCATATTTGTCAGATATGGAGGATACAGAAATGTTCTCACAATTATATCCCCTCTGACATAGTGCATTTATCCAATCCTTTATCGAATACTTTGTATAAGGACTTTTGACCATTCCGCACGGAACTTCATCAAGGGTATTGTTTACGGTTCCATTCAATATTCCAACTTTAATTTAAGTCTCCTTCTGACAGAATCTTACTTCTTATAACCTTACAACAGAAACCATATGCTTGCGTTGCCAATGTTAACTTATCTTTTGATTTATTCTCATCATAAATATCGTCAGGCGAAACTCCAGAATCCGGGATTCCATATTCAGATAGCTCTCTTATAGTCTGGATTGCTGATCCTACCTCGATAAATTCAAAGAGCCCAGCACGGAACAAATTGGGTAATCTTTGGATCAACGCGTCAAATTGCTGGGCAACGTCATGTGTCTTCCCTATCGGAGCGCTGACGTAACGCGAAGCTGCCTTAAAGCTATACTCTATGGCAGCCATAGAAAACTGAACTGATTGCGGAAATTTTTTCAGCTGAATATTTTCAGCAGCGGCTTTAAGAGAGTCTGTCGCCAAGTCTAAAAAAATTTCACCGCCCCTTTTCATCCAATCTTGCGTCATGGTATGGTATTGGGATTGCAGTGGTATTTATTTTTTTTATCTTTAAGAATATTTTGAATTCCTCATGCCAATTAGAATAAAACTCGCACCTAGTTTAGTAGAAAGATTAGCGGACTTTCCCAAAACCTTGCTTGAAGGTCAAGGGCTGCACTCTTCTCCGCTTGCCATGTGTCATTACATCTGTCATGACATATTTTGTTCCACCTGAAAAACTGCGCATTTTTCCTCAAATGTGTCATGACAGGTTTATGAGGTGGGTTCAAATCTGAGTTATAGCGCTTTCCCCCGCACCATCTTTAGTTCCAAGCATTTTATTACGTTGTAAAATAGTTAAAAGATAGAAGCTTATATGCTTCTTTTCAGAGAATGCTGTGTATGGAGGATTTATAGGTTGAAAGAGAATAGACTTAGAAATTTGATGAGGAAGGGTGAGCCGACCATTGGGACACGCGTCCTTATGGTTTGGCCCGGTGTAACAGAGCTGATTGGTTATACTGGCATGTATGACTACGTGGAGTTCCTAAGCGAATACGGTCCTTATGATCTACATGACCTAGATAATTTTGCTAGAGCAGCCGAACTCGTCGGTCTCTCAACTATGATAAAGATCGATCAGGAACCGCGAACATATATAGCTGGAAGAGCGCTGGCTGCCGGCATACAAAACATACTCTTCGCGGACATTAGAACAGCGGATGATGCTGAGGAGTCTGTTCGGGCAGTGAGAGCCGAACCCGAAGGAATTAGCGGATATCGGATGGATAGAAGAGTAGGATACGTGGGCGTGACAGCCTCAAAGGCCGACGTTGTAAAGATGTGCGAGGATGCCGTGATTGCATTGATGATAGAAAAGAAGTCTGCAGTTGAAAACTTGGAAGAAATTTTACCTGTCAAAGGTGTAGACATGGTTCAATTCGGCCCATCTGACTACTCTATAAGTATTGGCTTACCAGGAGAGGCGGATCATCCTAAGGTGAAGGAGGCGGAGCTTAAAACCATAAAAACGGCGTTAAAGATGGATGTGGCTCCGAGGGCAGAAATAGGGAATCCGGAAGGAGCTAAAAGATATATCGAGATGGGTGTACGCAATTTCAGCCTCAACACAGATGTAAGAATCTTATACGACTGGTGGAAGAAGAATGGGAGTGAATTAAAGAGAATCTTGTCCAGCATGTAATGTTGTCGTATTCATGGCAGGATTGGGCGTCCTATTCTATACTTCAAATGAAACTGAATACAGGTGGATCCGTGGATGTAGATTTGATAGGTAAATATTCTTCCATAGCCGAACTATTCTTCATATACTTTTCCGGTACTGCAGCCGTAATGTTGGCAGCCATTAAATAACCATGTCTAGTCAAAAAAGAATATAAAATAGAGTAATATTGTAGCTTGCGGAACCGACGATATGACGGTTCGTTCTTAACACTTTTTTTAACGCGACATCCACAAAAGGAAAATAGCTGATATCACGTTTTAAATTTTATGAAGAGACTAGCAAATAATAGGTTGCTGCCTGCGCTTGGGATTATGCTGTCGTCTTTTATGTTGATGGCTGGCTTCTATCAACTAGAGATCATCTGGCTTGCTTTAAATCTTGGGAGGCAAAGTTGGGAGCTGCCATTCGGTATGGCGTCTCTGCCGCTATGGCTTTTGAGGGACCTTTGGTATTTAGTGATGTTCACGGCGTGGTGGCTCCTCTTAGTTTCTTCATGGTTCTATAAGGTCGAGATGAATTCATAGTACCGCAGTATTCTCCAGTGATTTCTAAATACAAAAACCCGCCTCAATAGCTCGAGTTCAACATTAGACAGGGGTTTTTATCTAGCTAAACCTCCATATGATTTTATCCTCAAAAGATTTTAAAAACATATAACTTTTCTTCATCTTTTATGGATCAATAAATATAGAGATGCGAGCTTATTATAGAGTATCTTAAGGAGGGATTTCTCGTGTCGCAGGCAAAGATTATCCGAGAAGAAGTTAAAGAGGAAGAAACCTCTTTCTCTACGGTTTACATCGAGATGAGGAATGCTTGTATAATTTTCTTGAGCGAAGGAGAGGATCATCTAGGCACCTTAGCCGTATCCATACCTCAGAGGGAACACTTTATCGGTCCACCTTTATCCTCAATACTCTTTGGAGATCGAAACATACTGGTAACGCGGCTCTTAGCTGAACGCACAGCTCACGAATCTAAGAAGATGACTCTCGTCTCAGTCTACATAAAGACAGTAGACGAAAAGAGGGCTGGACCCATACTTTTGCGGCTTCTAGAGAAAGTGATGAAGAAAGGAGAGGAAAAACAATGAGTTTAAGAAGCTTCCTTGAAACGATGGAGTCTAAAAAAGAGGTAGCGCACATAACTGACAGTGTCTCACCCAGATTTGAGATCTCTTCGGTTATGAAAGCTTTTGCTGGTGGATCCGTACTCTACTTTGAGGATGTTGAAGGTTACGAAACGAAGGTTGTCGGAAACGTCTGTGGAAACCGCAGCAGAATATGTTCGGCATTGGGAGTCTCGGAGGGAGGCTTCTATCGAAGGATGATCGAAGCTTACAAGTCGCCGATGAATCCAAAGATTGTTGAGGATGCCCCTGTGAAAGAGAAAGTTGAGAAGCCAAACTTGCATAAGATCCCGGTTTTAACCCATTATGAAAGGGATGCCGGAGCATACATAACCTCGGCTGTCGTATCAGCTCAAAGTCACGATAAAAGCGTCGAAAACGTATCCATACACCGGCTTTTAATTCTGGACGAGAATCACCTCGCGATGCGATTGGTTCCAAGACACCTCTATCGTCTGTGGAGGATGGCCAAAGAAGCGAAAAAAGACTTGGATGTCGCAATCGCCATCGGGGTTCATCCGGCAGTATCCTTAGCTGCGTCGTCTTCGCCGCCTTTCGGTGTAAACGAGTTCGGGATAGCAAACGCATTACTCGACGACAATCTACGACTAGTGAGATGTGTGAGAGTTGATGCATACGCGCCAGCTGATGCGGAACTCGTATTGGAAGGAAGAATCTCTTCGGATAGAGAGGTTGTAGAGGGTCCTTTAGTCGACATCACGGGAACGTACGACATACAAAGGTCTCAGCCAGTCGTCGAGATAGTTAACGTCATGCGCCGTGAGGATTACCTGTACCAAGCCCTTCTCCCAGGGGGGCCAGAACATAGGCTTCTTATGGGTTTGCCAAGAGAAGTCATGGTGTACGAGGCTGTATCAGGGGTTGTGCCAGCGGTTAAGGTTGTGAACTTGACGGTTGGCGGATGCGGATGGTTGCACGCCGCGTTCTCCATCGAGAAGCAGACTGACGGAGACGCAAAAAATGCTCTGCTTGCCGCTTTTGCTGGTCACCCAAGCCTTAAGCACGCTATAGTTGTAGATGCCGATGTCGATGTGTTCGACCCTGAAGAGGTTGAGTGGGCTGTTGCTACACGTTTTCAAGCAGATGAGGACATGGTGATTATCCGTAACGTCAGAGGTTCGACGCTTGATCCCTCAGCGGATCAGGAGACTGGTTTAACGACTAAAATGGGCATAGATGCAACTCGTCCAATGAAGATTGCCTATGAAAAGTTTGAACGGGCGAAGATTCCAAAGAGCAAAAAAATCGAACAAATAATTAATGACGTCAAGATGAAGTTGAAAAGTGGAAATTCTTAGTCTTCACATGCAGCATCAATGCACTGATTCATAGATTTGAAAACGGTTTTGACTCGGTTAAATGTAGGAGCATAATACGCAGTCTTGGCAGAATTTGTAATTAAAGTTCCAACTCTTAGGTTGTCCAACCACGTGACCACAACACAAGTGTCGCATAATACTCTGCCACCAGCCGACTCAATCATTTCTACATATCTTTCTGCTTTGGCTCTCATATGCCTCGAGGTGCAAACCCATAGTTTTACGTCTTCGCTAACTTTTCTTCCTTTGAGCGTCGTGGCTACTCGCTTAATCTCTTTCAGTGAACAGTGAGGACAGCCAATAAAAACCAGGTCAGGCGGATCTGAAGATGTTGAAAGCTCCTCGATCGTGTTCCTCAGGTCTTTCTTTTCGATGGTGATCTTTTCAAGCCCCTTCACTTCTCCCTTTGAATCGGGATAGAAGATGGATGTCATACCGCTTGAGGCTAATGCTGCACCCAGTTGCTTCAGATTAGTTTCTGTATATCCATCTATACCTGAGAAAATGGGAATCCTATCTCCTAGCATCCTGCCCACATATATTCCTAAAGCTCCGAATTCTATCTCTTTCTTAAGCTTCGGCTCAACCTCGACCAGAACGTTTGGTCTTCTGTCTTCAGGTTGATGCATCCCATAATTTGGGGTCTTCCCTATGAGGGCAGCTGCAAGCGCACTTGGTCCGCCTTCACGGTTCGTCCACGTTCCTAGTATCGAGTTAGCGTATATGACTGCTGAAGACTCCGACCATGCAAGATGAGAACCGCTTGTCGGCTTGGATGAATAATAAGGCGTGCATGTTAAAGTCGGGTTTACCCCCATATTACTATAGAGGTCAATTATCTGCATCTGCTTCTCTATGACTTCTGCTGAAATCGCCATCTCTTTTGCACGGTTAAGGTCGAAAACCGCTGGATTAACGGTGGAAGATACCTTAACCTTGCCTCCTGAATTTAGAATCTCCTCAAGAAAGCTCATCGGTGCATCACCAATCGTTTTATATGAGACGCCCGAGATGTGTGCGGAAGCGATAGGTATCAGGCGCGTCGCCCCGAAGAGTTCACCTAATCGAGTTAAGATCCTCATCGATACCTGATATGCCCAGCCTAATTCGCCGTCGTAGATTCTTTCCTCTTCGGATGTGAGGTACATGGATCGTCATTCTCTTTTTAAGACGTTAACTATTCCTCTACCGCCATCAACTTCGACCAGGTCGCCGGTCCTTATCTGCTTAATATCGACCTTATCAACCATGGGAATATCGGCAATCACAGCGCCTATAACAACCACAGGATCGGCAGTGGCGTTGATTATCGCCTTTGGACCTACACCGTTTTTTACAAGTGAATAAAGGACATAGCTACCGACCGTTGAGCCGTGACCATGAGGAAAACAAAGGACTTTCCCTTTAATGCGACAGCCCTTCAGGTCTTGTTCTCTTTCAATAATCACCCCTGAACTGGGATCTACACCACCTAAGAAACTTATAGGTTTTTTAGAAACCAGAGCTATTCCTTGCACAAGTCCTGGAACGATCGGCCGCCCATTCAATTTGATGCTCAAATCTTCACTTCCCTTTTTCGATGGGGCGATTAGTAAGAGATCTTGATGGATGATGGGAGGTCGCCGAAAAGTTTCTCAGCTGCCAATTGAACTTCTTTGAGGTGCTCTTCCTCTGTATAGACTCTTAGGATGTTCATGAACCCTTTAAGCATGTCGAAGATGCCGGAGATCTCGCTTAATCTCCTATAAGTTTTCTTTCCATCCCGCGTCTTGTAGAAAATCGGTATCTCCATAGGCTCCATCAGGACTGAATGATGGTATGGAACGGATGGAAGCGTTGGGACATCAATAATCACTAAATTCGGCTCTACTTCGGCTTCTTCGGCTATCTGATCTCTCAACTTATTCCTTATACCTTCAACGTTGAATATGCTGGAAACGATCTTATCCTTCATATAGAAGGGCGGAGGATCATAAGCGCACTTAATTAGTATCCGTCTTTCTAGCCTCCTTATAGTATCCTGAGAACTTTCGCACCTCTTTAGCATAGCCCATACAGCGTAATCGTCCAAAGCCAGATACTCTTCTGGAGATTTAAAATTTACAAGTCCCAGATCGTCTTTCGCTTTCTCCATTGCTATGGCAAGCATTATCTGCACGGCTCTTCCAACTCTATGGAAGTATATGCTCTTGAAGGATTCAATCCTGGCGAGTATGAATGATTCCAATGCTGAGAGTGATCCTATGTCCACGGCGAGGCTTCCGTCTAAAACATCTAGGGTTTGTATAAGGCGGAAGATGTCCACATGTCCATATTCGGCGCCCGTATGGTACGTGTCCCTAACCACGAAGTCGAGTTTATCCACATCCACCGCGCTTCGGATGATCTGATCCATGAAATTCATCTCTGGCTTGTTTAGGTTGCCTACAGCAAGTTTACCAATCACGTCTGGGTCGTACCCTAGATTACAAATGATGTCCCTCAGCTCAGAATTTTGAATGATCCAAGTCGTCATGTCTTCGTGCGTCTTCCTTAGAAACTTGACAAGCAAGTGCTCAAAGATATGCGAGAAAGGACCATGCCCCACATCGTGAAGAAGAGCCGCGACCCGTATCATCTGAGCCTCATCTTCAGATATAATCTCAGAAAGTTGAGGGTTGCGTGTTAAAAGTCCAGAGAGATGTAAGACGCCTATGGAATGCTCAAATCGTGTGTGGTTGGCACCTGGGTAAAGGTACTCAGCTCCTGCCAACTGCCGGATTCTCCTCAGCCTCTGGAAAACGAAAGAGTCGATTATCTCTCTTTCAGCCTCAGTTATGTAAACATAACCAAATACAGGATCTTTTATCTCACCCCAATATTTACGCGACGCCATAACTTTCTCCTATATCCCTTCTTTCCTCAACATAACTATTAAATTGTTCGCTTTTAACAATCAAGGCTGTGTGGAAATTCAACCGCATAACGGTAGAACCAAGAATACGACTGTTGTTAACAAAGAAATTAAAAGACCCGAGAACCTCCGTTCTCTTAAACATAGATATTGGGTTGACCCCTCATTAAAATAGGATTTTTAATTTATGAAAGATTTTTTAGAGTGGAGATCATCATTAAACTTCGATATCAAAATGCATTATGTTGAGGGTGGTTTGAGATGCTGAATGAGTTATCTTTTGAGAAGCTTAGAAGGGAATGCGATCCTAGGCTAATGCGTTGTGAAACCACCGAGGAAATCTCGCCGCTAGAAGAAATTATTGGTCAAGAAAGGGCAGTTAGAGCGCTTAGGTTTGGCTTAGAGATCAAGGAACGCGGGTTCAATATCTATGTAGCCGGTTATCCCGGGACAGGTAGGACGACCGCGGTAAAAGACTTCTTAGAGGAGTTAGCTAAGACGAAACCTGTACCGCATGACTGGTGTTATGTGAATAACTTTAGCAATCCATATGAGCCAAAGGCAATAAGGTTGCCTCCGGGCAAAGGGAAAGTTTTCCAAAGAGATATGGCAAACCTCCTCAGCGAAACGCAAAGAGTGCTCCCTCAAACTTTTAAAAGCGAAGACTACGCCGCCAAGAGGGAAGCAACAATCAGAACAATCGAGGAGGAAAGGAATAAACTCTTCACTCAACTCAACAAAAGAGCCCAAGAGGAGGGGTTCATCCTCCAAAGTACCCCTATAGGTTTACTTACCATACCTGTGGTGAAGGGAAAGCCACTCAGCGACCAAGAGTTCATTGCCCTAAATCCACAACTAAGAGAGGAGATCCAAAGGAGAAGAGAAAAATTAAATGTAGATCTGAGAAACGCCATAAGGCAACTGAGGGACTTAGAAGGTAAGATTAATGATGAGCTCAAAAAATTGAACCGTGAAGTTGCCCTTTACGCCATTGGCCATTTGGTTGCTGATCTGAAAGAGAAATACAAGGAGTTTCCCGAAGTTGTCACCTACATAGAGGAGGCCCAAAACGATGTCTTAGAGAACCTTACCCAGTTCATAAAAGAGCCCGAAGCACCTCCCACTCCTTTCCAATTTCCTTGGACGAAGGAGCTCCCCTTTAAGAAATACGAGGTAAACGTGATAGTAGATAACTCCGGCCTTCAAGGCGCCCCTGTAGTCTTAGAACTTAACCCAACTTACCAGAACCTTTTCGGAAGGATAGAGAAGGAAGCACAGTTTGGTGTTCTGACCACTGACTTCACCATGATCCGTGGGGGTTCCCTTCACAAAGCTAATGGCGGATATCTAGTGCTTCCAGCTGAGGAGATTCTTAGAAACATCTTTTCTTGGGATAGTCTAAAGATGGCTCTTAAGAGTGAGATGGTTACGGTTGAAGAGGCAGGGGAACGCTTAGGCTTCATCACCACAAAGGGCTTGAGGCCAGCGTCAATCCCATTGAACATTAAGGTGGTTCTCATAGGAAACCCGCTTCTCTACTTGATGCTGAACATGTATGACATGGACTTCAAAGAGCTGTTCAAAGTTAAGGCGGACTTTGACACAACCATGGATCGCACAGAAGAGAACATGCAAAAGTACGCAGCCTTCGTCTGCACATTCTGCCGAAAAGAGAAACTGAAACACCTTGACGCGTCAGCCGTAGCCAAAATAATTGAGTACAGCTCCAGACTAGCCGAAGATCAAGAGAAACTATCCACGAGATTCGCCGAAATAGCCGACATCATCCGAGAGGCCAACTTCTACGCTGTCCAAGAAAACTCTAACTACATAACCGCTAGCCACGTTAAGAAGGCCATTGAAGAGGAGATCTATCGCTCTAACCTCATCCAAGAGAAGATCCAAGAGATGATCAGGCGGGGCCTCTTCCTCATCGAGACAGAAGGCGAGGCTGTGGGGCAGGTGAACGGACTTTCCGTCATGAGCCTAGGAGACTTTGCCTTCGGGAGGCCTTCCCGCGTCACCACCAGCGTAGGCATGGGTCGGGAGGGGATCATCGATATTGAGCGGGAGGCTAGACTGGGAGGGCGAATTCACACCAAGGGGGTCATGATACTTAGCGGCTACTTGGCTGAGAACTATGCTCAGGACAAGCCGCTCAGCCTTACTGCTCGCCTCGTCTTCGAGCAAAGTTATGAGGAGGTGGAGGGTGACAGCGCCTCAAGCACCGAACTCTACGCCATCACCTCTGCTCTTTCAGGGCTCCCCATCAAACAGAGGATCGCCGTCACCGGCTCAGTAAATCAAAAGGGCGAAGTCCAAGCTATCGGCGGAGTAAATGAAAAGATAGAAGGTTTCTTCGAGGTCTGTAAGGCTAAAGGTCTTACAGGACAACAAGGGGTAATTATTCCTGAAAGCAATGTGCAGAACCTGATGCTGAAGGAGGAGGTAGTAGACGCCGTCAAGGCGGGAAAGTTTCACATATACCCCGTGAAGACGATCGATCAAGGGATTGAGATCCTCACCGGAGTTAAAGCTGGCGTAAGGCGACCTGACGGAACATTTGAGGAAGAAACGGTGAATTACATGGTGGATAGATGTCTGAAGGAGATGGCGGAGAAGCTGAGAGAGTTTCCAGAATTCATCGTAGAAGGCAGGAGAAAAGGATAAGCGACAGAGTATGGAAGGATGATGCAGGCTAAAGCAGAGGGCTTCAACCTTCTGAAAAACGATGAATTTAAAGACTTTGATCTTAAAGGCATATCGAAACATTAGTATTGTGGAAGCATAAGATCATTTTTGATGGAACTTATTCAAGAGGTATTAGAGAACGAAGATGGGTGTCCTCCATAATCAATCCCTCCGCGTTGTATGCTAGATTCATATCTAGAGACGAAGAATCCTTCGGTTTCGAGTTGATCGTAGCGTTAAGGAAACAATTTTGAGGAAATATGGTTAAAAAGCAAAATTGAAATGTCGCTGTTGGATTTGCCTCCTATAGAACAACCGAAGATTTAATGGACTATGTTTTTTAATATGGTTATCTAATAATCTCTCTCATTAGTTGGGGAGATGAAAACTTGGGCATAATTGAGTACTTGGAGAATAAGGCGAGTATTTTAAGGTTATACAGTCTCAGGTCAACTGCAAAGGCGAAGTCAGGTCATCCGACAACTTGCCTTTCATGTGCAGAAATCGTAGCGACTTTATTTTTTAAAGAGATGAACATAGACCCGAAGAATATCGACTGCATCGATAATGACGAATTTATATTATCCAAGGGTCACGCTGCCCCCATTCTGTACGCCGTCTTAGCCGAGATAGGTGTGATGCCGAAGGCGAAGATTCTGACTTTGAGAGAGTTTTCGTCTGAGTTAGAGGGGCATCCGGTTCCGAGAGTGAAGGGAATAAGGGTTGCAACGGGATCGCTAGGTCAAGGCTTATCGATCGGCCTAGGCATAGCCTACGCAAAGAATCTTCGTAACATAAAGAGGAGGGTTTATGTTCTCCTTGGCGATGGAGAGATGGCTGAAGGATCTGTCTGGGAATCAATTAACCTCGCTGGAAAACTCCGTTTGTCGAATCTGACAGCCATATTGGATATGAACAGGCTGGGTCAAAGCGAGCCTACGATGTTCCAGTGGGATTCTCACGCTTATGAAAAGAGAATAAAGGCTTTCGACTGGAATGTCTTCATCTGTGATGGGCATAACGTTAGTGAGCTCATCAAGGCTTTCGATGAAGCGAAGAGATCCAATGGGCCCTCTTTCATAATTGCGAAGACCGTTAAAGGTAAAGGCGTCTGCTTCTTGGAAAACGTTGAAGGAAGACACGGAACTGCTTTAAACGAAGACGAGCTTGGAAGAGCCGAGAGGGAGATCCTGCCAAAAGTAAGCAATATCGATCTTCAACCGACAAACTTCATCGACGCGACGATGCGAGTTAATAGGAAGAGAACCAACTTCTCCATTAAGACGGATTACAAGTTAGGAGAGATGGTGGCGACAAGAGAGGCCTACGGAAGAGCTCTAGTGAAACTCGGCGAACTGAACGAGAAAATGATCGTTTTAGACGGCGATGTTAAAAATTCAACATTCACAATCTATTTCTTTGAAAAGTTTCCCAATCGGAGTTTGGAATGTTACATAGCTGAACAGAACATGGTTGGTACGGCGGTTGGCCTCCAGACACAGGGTTTCGACGTCTTCTTGTCTTCTTTTGCCTGCTTTTTGAGTAGAGCCTTCGACCAGATTAGGATGGCGTCATATTCCCGATCTAATTTAAAGATCGCTGGTTCTCATGTCGGCGTCTCAATAGGGGAGGACGGTCCTTCCCAGATGGGTTTAGAAGACTTGTCGCTGTTTCGCTCTTTAATAGACAGCATCGTTCTCTATCCATGCGACGCCGTTAGCAGCGAGAAACTCACATGTCTGACGGCAAATTATGAAGGAATCTCTTACATTAGAACTACTAGACCGAAGACGCCTGTAATATATGGTAACGATGAAGAATTTCATATAGGTGGCTCAAAGGTCCTTCAGCAAAGTAGATCGGACGAGATAGCAATCCTAGCTGCAGGCGTCACGGTGCATGAAGCCTTAAAAGCCTACAAAAAATTGAAAGAAGAAGGAATAAATGCGCGAGTGATTGACTGTTACTCTGTAAAGCCTCTGGATGAGCAAACCTTAAGGAAAGCCTTTGAAGAAACAAAGAGCATCATAACCGTTGAGGATCATTACCCTGAAGGAGGATTAGGCGAAGCCGCAGCTTCCCTAGGCTTAAAGCCTCAGATCCTCGCTGTAAGGAAGATGCCGCATTCAGGTAAACCTGAAGGACTTTTAGCGGAACAAGGAATAAACGCGGATAGTATAGCGGATAAGGTTAAGGAAATATTAAGTTAAAGATTCAAGCCTAAAAAAATATTCAGCAACAAAAAATTCTGTTGGTGTAAAAGGAAAGATGGCTGATTTAGAAGAGTTTGCTGACGAATGGGGACCTGAGAAGGTTTTGCAGGTTTATGATCCTCACACGAGAATGCAGGGGATTCTGGTGATTGACAATACCGCGTTAGGTCCTGGCAAGGGCGGTATAAGAATGATGTCTACCGTGAATGTTGAAGAAGTATTCAGGCTTGCGAGGACTATGACTTGGAAATGTGCTTTGGCGGAACTGCCGTTTGGAGGAGCGAAATCGGGCATAATAGTAAACCTTCAGAAAATCTCTAAAGAGGAAAAGATGAATCTGATTAAAGCCTTCGCCTCAGCTTTGAAACCCTTGTCTCCAAGCCAGTACATAGCGGCTCCAGATATAAACACTGGCGAGGAAGAGATGGCGGCTTACGCCTTAGCAAACGGCTCTTTAAAGTCTTGTACTGGAAAGCCTCCGGACATGTGTGTTAGACCAGGTGAAGAGTGTGGTATTCCCCATGAATACGGGTCAACTGGCTACGGCGTGTTTCATGCAACCAAAGTAGCCGCGGAACACATAGGCATCACGCTAAAAGAGGCGCCAATAGCTATCGAAGGCTTTGGTAACGTCGGTTCCTCATTGGCTATGTATCTTAATAAGTTCGGAGGAAAAGTTGTGGCAGTAAGCGACAGTGGAGGATGCGTATACAATCCAGACGGAATAAATTATGAAAAACTAAAGAAGATAAAGGAAGAAACTGGATCCGTAATTAACTATAGACCTAGTCAAGTTTTGAGGCATGAAGAAATCTTCGAATTACAAGTCGACGTAATTGTTCCAGCATCTATTCCGGACGTGATTAACGAGAAAAACGTGGATAAGATTAAAGCTAAATTGATCGTTGAAGCAGCCAATATTCCAGCTACGTATGAAATTGAGGGGAGGGTTCATGAAAAAGGGGTACAGATTGTTCCAGACATAATCGCAAACGCCGGGGGTGTAATATCATCCTACGCCGAGTATATTGGTGAAAATCCGCAAAGAATGTTTGAGATGATTGAAGAAAAGATCATTAGGAACGTAAGATTAGTTATGAAGAAGGCTCAAGACGAAAAAATCTCTCCTCGGGATGCAGCGCTAAAAATCGCCCAAAAAAGAGTTAGAGAAGCCGTGGAAAAGAGAAACCGCCGAAATATGTAAATTGCTAGAGGTTCATAACAAGTACGAGAAAGGAGGCTTATGAAGAGATTGAGCCAAAGTACATATAAGGGTACAGATTCCGCAGACAGAAGACCCTTCATAACAACTTTTTACGCCATTTCTTTTCTCATTTTAATCCTTAAAAATTTCTAGCGGTGCCCTAGCAACAGAAGCCATAAGTTTAAGTATAATCCTGCTCCGATTGAGGAAATTAAAATAAGAGAGGTGATTGTTTCTTTATAGAAATCATAACGTTCGCTGAGAACTATCATAGAGATGGCGACGGGCATGGCGTGCATAAGTATCAATGTAGACTTTTCTACATCGGGCAGGTTAAATGATATACTGGTTAAAAGAGCTATCATGGGCAGGAACACTGTCCTTAGCAGGCTCAATTTGAAAGCTTTAACCATGTTCGTATATTTCTTTCCGTAGAGAAAGACTCCGAGCATAAAGATAGCTACTGTAGAGGTTGTGCCCCCAGCATATGTAGAGAGGTCGATATAGGAGGGGGAATCTCGATTCTTAAAAGGGATGACAGAATATCGAAAGAAATCGATA
>Ga0315310_10001473_pt1 | contig 14875 bp, 10 predicted proteins | sample TDP5_MG_FD_203630 | JGI IMG/M metagenome (GOLD analysis project Ga0315310, IMG submission 203630) | Freshwater sediment microbial communities from Lake Towuti, South Sulawesi, Indonesia - TDP5 | ecosystem: Environmental > Aquatic > Freshwater > Lake > Sediment | place: Indonesia: South Sulawesi... | reverse complement strand
GGCATTCTCAGAAGAATCCTAGCTCAAGAAGGAGAAGAATCTCCCATCCTCACGGTCATAGGCTACATCGCGAAGGAAGACGAACCTTTGCCGGAGGTGAGGACGATCGTGGCTGAAACCTCCTTGGTAGCGGGCATGAAAGCAGAGGCTCCCAAAGTTAAGGAAGAACCAGAAGTAGTAGAAGAGGCTGCAAGGCTCAAGGCCTCTCCGTTGGCGAAGAAGATAGCTGAAGAGAAAAGAGTTGACCTCACAAAAGTGCCTGGTACAGGTCCCGGAGGCAGAATCACAAAGGATGATGTCCTCGCCTATCTTGAAGGCAAGCCTGAAGCCCCAACGGTTCAAGAGGCACCGGCAGAGGTTCCTGTCTCAGAATTCCATGTCATGCCAATGTCAAGCATGCGCAAGGCGATTGCGCAGAAGATGGCCCTGAGCAAGACCCATGTGCCGCACTTCTATGTCGGCACGGAGGTTGACATGACCGAAGCTGCTAAGATAAGGGAGAACTTGATCTCGGCTTTTGAAGCAAAAACGGGCGTTCGGTTATCATTCACACACTTGCTCGTCAAGGCTGTTGCTATGGCGTTGGAGGAGTTTCCTCAGCTCAACTCAACGTTCGAAGGTGAGAGTATCAGGCTATGGAAATACGTTAACATCGGCATCGCCGTAAGCTTGGACGACGGCCTGATTGTCCCAGTTCTCAGAAGAGCCAACGAGATGAGCCTTCTGAAGATCGCGTCCGAAGCTGATCGCCTGATAGCCAAAGCAAGGGAGAAGAAGCTGAGGGAAGAAGAGTTTACTGGCGGCACATTCACGGTATCGAACATGGGCACATTGGACATAGAATCGTTCACTGCTATCATAAATATGCCCGAAACCGCCATCCTAGCTGTGGGCAAGATCGCTGACAAGCCAGCAGTCCTCAACAGGCAGATCACAGTACGGAAGATGATGACAGCAACCTTGTCAGCAGATCACCGTGTGGTCGACGGAGTTCTCGCAGCCAAATTCCTCCAGAAGGTCAAGAAGCTACTAGAATCTCCCCATAGTCTCGCCCAGTCAGCCTAGGAGGTGCATCTCGCATGCAGGAGAAGATCAAGGTCTTAGTCACATATCGGAAACCATCTCAGGAATACACACAGCTGATTGGCGCTATCTCTGATAGGATCGAGGTCGAGGTACCCACCGACGAAAATGACGCCCTCAAAGCTGCTGAGGATGCTGAAATAGTATTCGGCGGATTCAGCAGAGAAATGTTCCTAGCTGCAAAGAAGCTCCGGTGGGTTCATGCCTACAGCGCTGGCGTCGATAGTTACCTTTTCCCCGAACTAGTCAACTCGCAAGTCATATTGACGCATTCAAGTGGCATTCACAGAATTCAAGTCTCAGAAATAGTTTTCGCCCTGATGCTCGCTCTGGCAAAAAAGTTGCACAAACTCGTGAAGCTCCAGTCTGAAGCAAAATGGGAGAGACTAGTTCCAGAAGAGCTTGCAGGCAAAACCATAGGAATTCTGGGACTGGGGAACATCGGCATGGAAACAGCCTGGAAAGCCAAAGCCTTCGGCATGAGGGTGTTAGCGGTTGAGAAGGTTCAGATTCGCCGGCCTACCTACGTTGATGAGATCTTCCGCCCAGAAGAACTTGAGAACGTGCTACATGAGTCCGACTACCTGGCGATAACCGTGCCATTGACCAAGGAAACTTATCACCTTGTCGGCGAGAAAGAACTAAGGCTCATGAAACCAACTGCGTACATTGTAAACGTTGCAAGAGGAGCAGTAGTAGACAGCAACGCGCTGTTGAAGGCACTTAAGGAAGGCTGGATTGCAGGCGCGGGATTAGACGTGTTCGAACAGGAACCGCTTCCGAAAGACTCGGAGTTCTGGACACTTGAGAATGCAGTCATAACACCCCATATCGCAGGATCTACTCCTCAATATGAAGAGAGAGCAGTGAAAATCTTCTGTGACAACCTGAAGAGATACCTAGTCGGCAAACCACTAATCAACGTGGTCGACAAGGAGACGGGATACTAGCCGAACTTGTCTGCATAATAAGCAGTCAGCCTTTGCGTTCTTGTGTATACTAAGCAAGGAGTTTATGGGCTTCTCTGAGCATTTCGGGCACATCGAGGCCATAGGGGCACTTTTCCTTACACTGTCCGCATTCTACGCATGCGTCCGCCTTTACTTCCACCATGCTGTATCTTGCCTTCGCCCAGTCGTTGAACCCATAGTTCTTGTAGTAGGCTAGGTGGCGGAGGATTGTTGGTATACGAATCTCCTGAGGACACGGTTGACAGTACCCGCAGCCTCGGCAGAAGTCCTTCCCTAACGCTTCGGCGGCAGCTACGAGGTCCTTTTTTTCCTCTTCACTCATGAATGCAAAGCTCTCGCCAACCCGCACATTCTCCTCAACCTCAGAGACCCTTGCCATCCCAGGGATGGCAAGGGTCACATTATCGTTCGCCAACACGAACCGGAGCGCCTTCTCTACTGTTATCTGCGCCTTGCCACCTGCTTTCAGCCTTGGTGGTGGCGCAGCTAAGGCCCCTCCAGCAAGAGGCTTCATCGCTATGACCCCTACGTCGTGTTTCTTGGCTAGGGGAACGATTCTCTCGTCGACTAGCTCGTCATTCAGTATGTTGTAGGAGACAATCAAGGCTTCGAAGATTCCTGACTTTATCCCCCGTTCCATCGTCTCGTGGAAGCGGTGGCAGCTAAAGCCTATGTGCCGGACTGTTCCTTCTTCCTTTGCTTCCGTAAGAGCTTCTATGGCTCCGTTTGGGGCCATGACCGTGTCGTAAGCGTCTGAGTACCGCAGGTTATGGCACGAGTAGAGATCTATGTGGTCTGTTCGGAGGCAGCGTAGGCTTTCTCTTATCTCCTTCTTCATCTGTTCGGCTGCGAGCGCTGAGCTCCTAGTAGATAAATAGAACTCGTCTCTTCTTTCGCCGATGGCCCAACCGATCTTCTGTTCACTGTCCCCATACCCTCTCGCGGTGTCGACGAAGTCTATGCCTAGATCGAGAGCTCTGTTCAGAACCTTGCTTGCAGTGCGTCTGCCGATCTGAGGCAGCTTTAATCCGCCAAAACCGATGACTGAGACTTCCAGCTCAGTCCTGCCCAGCCTCCTCTTGATCGTGGCCTGCTCCTCTCCGTCTTCCGTCAAACGACACAAATGAGCGAAAGCAGATGGTTCGTACGTATGAATTCCCGAAGATATTAATGCTTAGGTTCGGACCGTTGCGAGCAATAGATATAGACTCAAGAAGATCATCAACAACCCAACACCGAGATTCAGCAGCCTCTGTCTTTGAGAAGACCAGCTTTTCAGCTCGCTGGTCTTCAGCCTCAGCATGTAGATGCCTAGGGTTATTACTAGAAAAGGAGCAACGATCACTGCGTTGTAGACTGCAAGGAGCATCAAGCCTTCGACAACCATCTCCAAATCAGCTATCAGGCTTACGGCTATAAGATAAGGGCCTGAGGTGCATGGAAGCAGGAGAACACTCGTTGCAAACCCGAAAGCAAAGGCGGTCGTGGGATTCTCAGAGATCTTTCTCAACCAGTCGTGAAGTCGGGAAGAAAGAAAAACCGGCACTCTTTTGAGCCTCCTATTCAGAAACGCCGCAACTGTATCCCTGAGTCCTACTGAAAAACCGAAGATGCTAAAAAGGACGCTCAAGACTGTTCTAGATCCAACGGATAGGCCAAGGATAACGACGAAAAGCCTAACCTCTTGGACCAGAGTGATCAACCGAATGAGACCGACACCCATCAGATAGTAAACTACGAACACCGCAACCGAATAGGCAACCCCCGCCTTGAGAGCGGCCTTTCTTCCTGTGCGGAAAAACACTAGAGAGAGAAAAGCCACCAGCACATAGAATTCGCAAGGGTTTACAGCGTCAACCAGGGCAGCCGTAAGAATCAAGGGAAGTAGCTGAATAATCTGCACACCAGAATATGCGGGTCCATACTGTTCGGAGATAAGAAGGTTCCCCAACTGAACCCTGACGTCATTGTCGGTCACAACTACTGTCTCATCTTCATAGACCGTGAAGACCTCTGTTCTGACCTCTCCATCTGTCGAGCACTGCCTCTCCAAAGACTTGTGATCAATGACAGCAATTGCTATAGCAACCACCTTTCCGCCACGAACAAATCCCACAAGAGGAGAAGCGTAAGACAGGTAGATCTCCTCCCAAGTCATGTGCGCCAAGTCGCATGGGATACAGATCTCCGGTGGCACAACCTGCACGCCCTGCAACACGAGCGTTCTCACAATCTTCTGGAACCTATCCGAGTTAGATGAGTTCTTCAAGTCCCAGACTGTTGCCCTCCAGTCCGACCTGTTGCTGAAAAAGTCGAGTAGTGGCCTTGAACTGCCAAACTCTGGAAAACAGTAGATATAAACCTCGCCGAACCTTTCTGCTCGAAGAACCTCTGGACTGCTTACTAGGACAAGCAAGATGAGAAGCATAAGTAACGACTCAGTCTTCCGCCCATCAGGTTTAGTCTTCAGCAATGACCCAACTGCCAACTTAGCGTCTACCCCAAAGCCATGGTCGAGGGGCTTCCTGTTCCTAGTGATCATGATCACTGGCTCTCGTATAGCCAGCAGGCAACATTCGCTTTTCTGACTGGAAACATAGGAGGCTTTTGTTTCGTGCATTTCTCGAAAGCTTTGAGGCATAAGTTCGCGTATTTGCAGCCTGGCGAAAGGAACTCCTTTATCTCAAGCCCCGAAGCTTTGGTTTTTTTCAGCCATTCCTCCCTTTTTCCAGGTTCAGGCAACGAGCTTACCAATGCCTTCGTATATGGATGGTGCCGTTCCATCAGCACCTCCTGAGCAGGACCCTCCTCCACTAGTGAGCCTCGATACATGATGCCAATCTCGTCGCTAACATAGTAGGCAGTTGCCAAGTCGTGAGTTATGTAGATGAAGGAGACTTCGAGTTTCCTTTTCATGTCCTTAAAAGTGTTTATTATGTTCATTCTCATTGAGGCGTCTATCATCGACACAGGCTCGTCCGCCACGATGAGCCTAGGCCTCACCAACAACGCTCTGGCTATTGACATCCTCTGCAGCTGTCCGCCCGAGAATTCGCTCGGATGCTTCCCCTCAACTTCCTTGAGTGAAAGCCCCATGAACTCTAGGCTTTCTTCTACACATTTGGTCGCTTCGTCAACACTCTTAAGCCCAAGTAGATTCTTCGCGGCCTCGTATAGATACGCGTCTACCTTCCTCATGGGGTTGAAGGTTTCAAAGGGATCCTGGAAGATGGCCTGAACTTCCTTCCGAAACCAAAGCTTCTCCTTTGACCTGAGCCTATGGATGTTCCTTCCCTTGTACTTGACTTCACCTTCGTTCGGTTCCATGAACCCCAATATCGTTCTGGCAAGCGTAGTTTTTCCGCAGCCACTTTCACCAGCTATTGTCAGGATTTTCGGTTCGTCTTCCTGGTGAAGAGAAACATTGTCGACCGCACGGAATCTAGCTCTACCCAGAAACCCGTACCCGAACACCTTGGTGACATTCACAACGTCGAGCAGAAACATCTTGTCCACTCCCATGCTCACCTCATGCATGGAGCCAACAGGCAACACGCCTCTCATCTTCTTTCTCCAGCAGACTTGGTTCATCACTGCTGCATGCGGCCCACGCGTGGCTACACCTTGGATGGAACCTGCAGCCTTCGGGAGGTCTTCTCAAGTCTGGCGGTTGCCCACCAAGTCCGGTTCGCTGAGACTTATCTCCAAGCCTAGGTAAGGACTCGATCAGCGCCCTAGTATATGGATGCAGCGGTTTCTGGAAGACGTCGGAAGTCTTTCCTATCTCTATGATCTTCCCTGCATACATTATGGCTACCTTGTCTGTGAGCACTGAGTGTATGTTCATATCATGGGTAACAAGCACGAGCGTGTTTCCTAGCTTGGTCTGTACATCCTTCAGGAAGGTGAGGGCGGTTCTCTGGGTGATCACGTCAAGAGCCGATGACGGTTCATCAGCCAACACCAAGTCTGGCTCAAGAAGTACAGCCATGGCTATGACGGTTCTCTGCCTCATGCCGCCGCTTAGCTGATGCGGAAACGCTTTGAGAGCATCTGAAGGCAGACCCATAGTTTCCGCGTATTCGTAAGCCCTAGGGTAAGCCCTCTCCTTACTCATGCCCGAGTATACTTTTAGCATCTCTGCGAAATGGTCCCTTATTCTCATGGTTGGGTTTAGCACATTCATTGAGGCTTGCGGGATATAGGAAATCCGTTTCCACCAGACCATTCTCTGCCTTTTCCGCAGACTAAGCGAGGTAATCGCGATAGGTCTCTCATCTTCAGTACAGAGTTCCACAGACCCCTGCTTCAGCACAAGAGGCGGCTTGATGTGACCATAAAGAACTCTTACTAGAGTGGTTTTTCCGCAACCAGACTCCCCAGCTATCCCAAAAACCTCGTCTCTGTACAGATCGACAGAAACATCGCTGACGGCGTCAACGAATTCCTGAGGAGACTCCAACATATAGCCGCCTTTGAGATTCCTAGCGCTGAGGACAGGCTTCATGTGGATCACTTCAATCTAGGGTGGAAGTGCTCACTTAGGCCTACAGAGGTAAGGTAGAAGGATACGAATATGAGCGTCAGAGTAGCTATAGGTGACGCTATCCACCATAGTATACCCCTGAACAATGCATAGAACTGGTTCAGCGCCCAGTAGATCATAACTCCTAATGTGTTCTCGCCCAAAACTGAAAGACCCAATATCGCGAGCCCTGTCTCCATGCCTATCGCGAAAAGTATTGTGTTCGTGAAATTGATCAGATGCCAGCCAAGAAGGAATGGCATGATCTCTCGGAGCAGTACTTTTAGAGTTCCCATACCTGAAAGCATGGCCGTGTAGACGAAAGCTCGCTCGCGTAGGCTCAGAACCATCGCTCTGACCTGTCTTGCTGGCCATGGCCACGAGACTATAGATATTAGAGCGCCTAGTAGCGGGATGGTTATCCATTGCTTGAGCACCGTGACAACAACCATTAGCAGTGGCAAGCCCGGTATTATTATGAAAGTGTCTGTGATGAACATCAGCATGCGGTCAACAATGCCGCCTCTTATGCCAGCTACTAGTCCCAGCAGTAACCCTATGTGGGAGGCTATCAAGGCCGTCATCAGTGCTAGTGTAATCGAGTTCTTTATCGATGCACATAGCTCCCAGAAAACGTCACGCCCCATGGTGGAGGTTCCCAACGGGTGCTCGAAAGAGGGGGGAAGATCTTTTGGCACAGCAAACCAAGTGCGGGTGTCGGTTGGTGTAAAGACCGAGATAACGAAGCCGAGTAACAGGAGTGCTATGAGCAAGGTAAGACCTACTCTGAACTTAGCTTTGCTCATGTAGATGCTTCGGGTAGTGCTATAGAATCCTGCAACAGCACCTAAGAGTCTTGCCCTAAGCACCCTTTTCACCTGTATCTTACTCGGGGATCTATCAAGGGGTATAGGATGTCTAGGAGGTAGGTTGCGCTAGCGACCGCTATCATCGAAGTAAAGACCACGGCCATCAGTGTATTTAGATCCCCCGAATAGATGGCTCTGTAGGCAATACTGCCAACTCCAGGATAGGTGAATACCACCTCGGTCAGAAGGGCTCCGCTAAATATGCCTCCTAAGCCCAGCCCCAACATTGTCATTTGTGGGACAAGAATATTTCTGAGAATATACCTTCTCAAGATGTGATTGCCGGGCAGTCCCCTGACTTCCGCGTAACCTATGTAGTCTTCCGCCAAGGTCTGCATTGTTAGTGTTCTGGAACTCAGGAATGACCACCCTAAGGCCCCTATGATTATCAGCGATAGAGCAGGGAGCAATGAATGCCAGATCATGTCGAGGATTGCTTCGAGGGTCAGGCCCTGGGCTATCACGCTAGTGCCCCCTCCTAAGGGGAAGATGGGAATCAGGAATGCGAAGGCTATCAGAAGGATGAGCGCCATTATGTAGTAAGGCATCGGGTACAGAGTAATGGCTACTGCCTCCAGAATCTTGGCAAATCTCTTGTGGCTCATATAGCCGGCGAGAACCCCTAAGACGTTTCCAAGAAGCCAAGATACAATAGTTGACACTGAGAGAAGCCCCACGGTCCAATGCAGCCGTCTGAAAACCAGTTCTTTGGCGGGTGTTGGATAGGATATGATTGAAGGGCCGAAGTCGAAGGTGAACACGCGCCGAAGAAACAGGAAGTAGCTCTCCAGGGGGTTTTCTCCCACTCCAAACATTTCATACAGGGTTTTTCGTAGCAATATCAGAGTCTCTGGGTCATAGACCTGACCAACCTGTGTGATGCCAAAGAGTATGTTTTCGATGGCATCTACGGGCATTGCTTTCACCAATAAGAATGTGATCGTTACGCCGCTGAAGATCGTTGCTAGGTAGATAATGGTTCTGACGACGATGTACTTGGCTAACTGAGTTGAGACTTTAGGACCCAAACGGTGATTGCACCTGCAGGCTACCAATACAGAAGCGTGGACTCGATATAAAAGGCTTGACCTAGAAGCTAGTCATAAGCTAACCACAAAACATATAAAGTTTGAATACGAACCTTACATTTGCTAGACATTTCTGAAAAAGAGAAGGAGATACAAGGGATGAAACTGAGGACAAAAAGAGTATTCGCACTGACATTGATCGTCATCACACTGAGCTGTACGCTTTTGCTCTCCAATGTACAAAGCGCTGAAGCCCAGCTTCCACTTCCGCCCGGCGTGCCTAGAGGCGACGTTCTGGTTCTAGAGAACCACTGGGGAACATATCCTGATCCGCAGGACTTCAACTACAAGATACCTGGGAAACCTGCTACTGGCGGTAGCGGATTCCAGCAGTTGTGTGGTGCCTACTTGTGGTATGTAAACACGACGAGTGGCGAGCTAATGAATTGGCTTGCAGCAGGACCAGCAGAATATTCGGCAGACTTCAAGACCGTCAGGTTCCGCATCAGAAAAGGGGCCTACTGGAATGACGGAAAACCATTTTCGGCAGATGATGTCGTTTTCACAATAAGGACTGCTCTAAACACTAGCCAATGGGCTACATACGCCTTTGCAGCAACATGGATTGAGTCTGCTGTTGCCGAGGATGCACAGACTGTCAGGATAACACTCAAGAAGTCATATCCAAGGTTTCACTACGCCTTCGCGGTCATCATATACGGCACTGGCTGGTGGATAATTCCGAAGCATGTATGGGAAGGGAAAGACCCCTTAACCTTCAAGTTCTATCCGCCTCTTAGCATAGGACCCTACAATCTGGAAGCAGTGGACCCTGCAGGCAACTGGTTCTTGTGGGAAAGAGAGGAGAACTGGTGGGGAACTAAGGTGTTAGGGGTAAAGCCAGCACCTAGGTACATAATCTACATACACTCCGGTCCAGACGAGAAAAAGGCACTTGCAATGATCAGACACGAGCTGGAAGCGTTGAGAACACTACTCCCCGAAGCTGTTGACATGGTGGTGAAGGGCAACCCATACGTAATCGGATGGAGACGGATCGCACCATATGCATGGCCTTTCGACGCCTGCGTCAAAGGCATAGCCTTCAACAACCTGAGATACCCGTACAACATAACAGATGTCAGGGTGGCATTGACACATGTTATAGACTTCAAGAAGATCTATGAGGCCTTCAAGGGAGTCGACGGATCCTACCCAACCACCTCCATACTTCCCGTCGTTAGGACTCCGCTTGCAGATGACCTCTATTACAAACCTCTCAAGGACCAGCTTGTCAATCTTGGGATGGACCCGACTACAGGATGGTGGAAGTACGACCTAGCAAAAGCTGAGACTTTGCTCAAGTCGGCTGGGTTCACGAAAGGGGCTGACGGAAAGTGGAAACTCCCCACTGGAACACCATGGACCATCCGCGTGCTAACCACAGCCGGCTTCGAGATGGAGTCCCAAAGGATAGGGTTCGTTGTAAGCGACCACTTCAGAAGTTTCGGCATAGAGGTCGTTACTGAGCCTGTTGAATCCGGTGTATGGTCACCCAGAATCTCTAGGGGTGAATACGAGATCGCTACCACATGGCCTGGGTGTACATTGTTGCCAGACCTGACTCCGCACATACAAGGATGGCATAGCAAGTACTTCCTTCCAACTGCGCCAGCAACTGGGTGGCCCAACTACAGCTTCCCACGAAGGGCTGAACTGAACAGCATAATAGATGAGATGGAAGCTACATCGTACGATCTAAACAAGGACAAGATCATAGACTTGGCCAGAAAGGCCTTGCTCATATGGGCTGAGCAGCGACCTTGGGCAGGCTTGTTCCCAACACCCTTCTGGACTCTCCAGGATACGTACAACTGGGATGGCTGGCCATCATATCCAGAGAACTACTATATGGACCCAGTCTCATGGTGGGCCCAGCATATATTCGTCATACTCAACCTCTATCCCACTGGTAGAAGCCCAACGACATGGGTGCCCGTACAATATGTCAGCGTCTGGACGACCAAGGCACTCGCAGCCTTCATCGGAGCAGACGGCAAAACCTATGGACCCTATGCTGAAGGGATGCTCGCCACCGTACCCAAAGGCGATGCTGACCAGCTAATCGCAAAGGGCTCAGCATCCTACACCCCGCCTGTGCCCCCTGCGCTGTCAGCAGCCATCAACGCCACGCTTTCGGCCACAACTAGGGTTGAGGGCTCCGTGTCTGCCCTATCCAGGACGGTTGATACGCTAAGTGCCACAGTTGGCTCCTTGTCATCGCTACTGTATGCGACCATCGGCCTGCAAGTGATTGTGCTGGTAGTTGCGATAGTAACAATAATGTCAGTCAGGAAGAAGCCAACTGAATAACGCTATGCTCTAATCTCCCTCCTTTTTTATATCCCGACCACACGGACATAGACTTGCACCTTGCTAGGTTCCTTGACAGTAGCTGACGATCAGATGTTCTAAGCATTGCAAGCGGAGGCTAAGAGATGGCAAATGCAGCGGGGAGAAAGTGGAAACGGACAGCTAACTATGGGTCCAGATGGAGGAGAAAACCACGAGACGATTCACACATGGCGCTCCCGCAAGTTTTGGACAGTTTCTCAGCGGTCCTATGTAACTATGTTGGTTTTACCGACACGCTTCTGTTACGCACGACTGAAGAAGTCATATGAGAACTGAAGCCTTGATGCAGCTTTCGCAGCAGGTTTGCTGAGGATTCTTCAACGAAATCCCTTGTCTGCCAAGGATTCTTCAACATTCAAGAACTTCGGTTGTTGACTTCAAAGTTTCCAGGCTTTCCCGTTGAAGTTTCATAAGTATTTAAGGAAAATTTTTTTTTCTGCGCACAGTGTGAAAAAAAGCTGGGAAAGAAGCCAGATCAAGCCCAGAGTAGCCCAACGAGAGGAGTCGAACCGAGCTCAACATCATGGCCAGCTTTCCCGCCATCCTACACAAACCCCGTAAATAGGGATTCTTCTGCCCTGCTAAGAACAGCAAGGGGATTGTCACCGGTCCGGATGCACCCAGCCGCCTCGGAAAGTCTTTAATAGTGCTTGAGGCACTGGGATTTTCTGATGCCCAACGGGAAGTGAACGAGGTTGAAAAGGATTAGAGTCGGTGTTGTTGGAGCTGGAGGAATCTTCCGAGGTGCTCATCTCCCAGCTTACCCAGAGATCAATGAGGCTCAGCTTGTATCGCTCTGCGACGTATCAGAGGAAATCCTGAAAGGCTCAGAAAAGAGAACAAAGGAAGTCTATCTAGACAGGGCGAAGAAGGCTGAGGAGAAGGGTGACGCCGACCTTGCCGAAGGGCTCAAGGCGGACGCGGAAGGACTGAAAGCCTACTCTAGCTTCACCCAGATGCTCTCAAAAGAGAACCTCGACTTGGTTGACATATGCACACCAACTAAATTCCACAATCCGACAGCGATAGAAGCCCTAGGGCGAGGCACAAACGTTATGGCCGAGAAACCCATGGCTAGAACCTATCTCGAATGCCTCGACATCATCGAAGCCATTGAAGACAGCAAGAAACTCTATCAACACAACGAAAACTGGCTCTACGATCCTTTCTGGTACAATGCCAAAAAACTTATTGAGAGCAGGATCATTGGCGAGCTTCAACTGGTCTTTCTCGCCACAGCTCACGGCGGTCCTGAATGGGCATCATGGTTCTGGGACCCCGACATCGCAGGCGGAGGAGCGCTCCTAGACAACGGCGTCCACGCCATAGCCGCTTCCTGGTTCCTGAACGGCTTCGAAAGAGAGCCAAAAACCGTGAAGGCAGTTGAGCCCTATGGCATCTGCATCAAGATGAAGACCAGAATCCTTCAAGGAATGTTCAGGCCCTTCGAGGTTGAGGACGACGCCCACGTGATGATAAGGTTCGAGGACAAAGACGGAACATGGTCAACCGCCCACGTTGAAGGCTCTTGGTCACACAGAGACTCAATGGACACAATCATCATAGGAACCAACGGCACAATCAAACCAACCCACAGGGAAGGCGACACCTTCATAGAGATCACTGACGCATCTGGCAACAGAAAAGAACACAACCTCGGCAAAGTCACATGGACTCAGAGCTTCGTCGGGGAAATAAGGAACATGTGCAACTGTGTGCTGAAAAAAACTAAGCCCATCTGTGATGAGAAGATTGGCACAGAAACCACAGCCATCGTGCAGTCAGCGTACCTCTCCCAGAAGAAAGGGATGAAACCCGTCACGCTGGACGAGTTCAAGAAGTATGCCGCGACGATCAAGACCAAGGAAGGAAAGAACGCACCAGACGTTCTCATGAAGGAACTACTGAAAAGCATAAAGAGATTCTGAAACAACGCCAAACAGAAGTTAGACAAGTGACTTTCAACTCGAGAGCAAAAAGCTCTACGCCCTCTTGAGACCCCAACAGGATTTGACTCCGAAAGCGTTTCCGGAACCCTTTCGGACTTCAGAGGTCAAGACACAAGGTCAAGACGGGAAAGGCAGGTACTTCGTGATCTTCTCTTGGTGAAGGGCATCCTGCAGGAGGACGCTCGTGTTCACCCATTCCTTGAGTCGAACTGCGAACTTTGAGCCTATATAGGTCAAGGCTTCGCTCAACGTGTCGAATCTCATGCCCCTTCTTCTGAAGGCTTCTCTTACACACTCACGATTGATCCAAACGCCCAAAGGCGTTATAAAGCTGGGGTGAATCTCCCTCATCGCTATGACTCCAGCTTGTCTACGTTCCTCAGCCAAACGCTCCGCAACCGCCAGCCTAACAGCGTAGTAGCATCCGCCGATTGACGCGTAGGTTGAACGACCCCTATAGCCCTCCCAGTCTCCTCCCATGGCTACACTTTGGCTCTCCGGGTTCCAGGCGGATCCAGGGTACCAAGCCTCGACCCACTCAAACCTCCAGCTCGACGGCGTAACTAGGACGACGAACCTGTTTCCCAGATGGTCAAACTCGTATACTTGGTACTCATTTACGAGTCGGTTCCCCTTCACCTCTTCTTCGATAAGCCGGCGAGAGACTATTGAGTCGACAGCGGTTATGCTCCACCTAGTTGGGACGAGCTTCCGTTGAGTCTTCAGTCCGAAGGCTCCGGTGCTGAATGCCCTCTGGATCTTCGAAACGGGAACCCCGTTTAGATAGAGGTCCAGAACCGCATCCTCAGCCCTAAGATCACCATCCCCATAAGCCTTCTCGATTCTCTGGTCAGTCCTAGCATTCGCGAGCTCCATATCTCTCAACAAAGCCGAGGGACCCATGGGCTGAACAGTCTCATCCAGAAGGAATCTGCCGGCGGGTTTCTTTCGGAAAGTGACATCCATGTCCACAGGTTTTTCTGCCAATGAAACCTCAAGAGTTCGGCTCAGGAACCGCGTGTTCTCGAAGGGCTTCTTAACGTTCACGCGGAACTTACCACGAACAAGGTTCGTCCTGAAGCCAATTATGTCGTCAACTGTTCTTGGCAGCCACTGTTCAGGAGCATCAAAAACCGAAGTGTCGCCAATAACTGGGGGGACTAAAGGTCCAGCATACACGTATGGGTATCCTATTCTCCCCACGAAGACCCCAGGAGGCGAGGACCCCAGCAACCTCTCTGAATCGACCCTGTTTCTGACCCGCACAAAGGAGTACAGTTTCAGCATCGCTGGGCATCTTGGCTTCCCGCAAAGCATTCTGCTTCCTCTGCAGATAAGGCACGGACTTCCATCACGGGCTTGAACTTCGAGGTCTCCTTGACCGATGTTCAGGTCTCCTGCGATCTTCTCGTTGTTGACGATGTGGTCAACCCACGGAACGTGCCTCTTTACCTTCTTGGTGAGTTTCTTGCCTCGGAATGTTTTCAACTATTTCAGCCTTGGCGTAAGTCTCTGGCAACCAAAGAATAACCCGCCCTTGCTGTTATATAGTTTCTGGGCATGTTGGTTAAATGCGAAGCTAGGTCTATGAGCAGAAATGAGCGAGAAGCTACCAGAGAAATTCTAGGTCTAGTGAGAGGCGATTTCGGATCTTCTGGTTACTCTATCTTTATCGGTTCGCCCCTAGGCCTCTCCTCTTCCCTCCTCTGAAGCGTGACCTCTAGGACGCCATTCTTGTATGTCGACTTCGCCTTTGTCGGGTCAACCCTCCCAGGCAATTCGACTTCCTTGAAGTACTTCCGCTGAGGTGTATCAACCGAGATCGTTAGGCTCTTCTCAGTTCCTTGAAGCTTTATGTCCTTCTTTTCCACGCCCGGCAGTTCAGCGACCACTCTGATCTCTCCGTCCATAGACATGATGTCTACAAGGGGTTCCCTTTCTTCCTTGATATCGATCTGCGGCTTCCCGAATCTCTCGCCTGGCTTCACGTTGCCGAACTCTCTGATCTCAGGCCTTCCGTCGGGTCCTATTGTTA
>Ga0315310_10001472_pt1 | contig 14891 bp, 19 predicted proteins | sample TDP5_MG_FD_203630 | JGI IMG/M metagenome (GOLD analysis project Ga0315310, IMG submission 203630) | Freshwater sediment microbial communities from Lake Towuti, South Sulawesi, Indonesia - TDP5 | ecosystem: Environmental > Aquatic > Freshwater > Lake > Sediment | place: Indonesia: South Sulawesi... | reverse complement strand
AGTTTAGAGATAATGCGGAAACTGTTGAACCTGAAGCTGATTAGGAAAAAGGCAGACTTAACAATTCTCATGATCCATTACAGGGTTTGCAACGCAGTATTGAGAGCCGTAATCAAGATTAGCCGCTTATTCCTCTCTCGATTTCACAACGTGACCTGACGGTTTTTACAAGTTTTCGCCATCGATAATTCTCTTCCTATACGAGGACTAATATGGCGTGTTTGTTGTCGGAGATTTTGGGTGTTGTAACGTTATTTGCGTTATTCTCTCTCTTGTGGACTCCCCTATAGCCCCCTTTATTTGGTTCCAAATATGATCGCTGAAAGATGAGCCGCAAGGAAAGGTTTCCCCTATCTGTTGATGATGCATGGTTAAAGGTTTCAGGTTCTGAAGTTTACGAAATACGCTCGGGAACAATTCGTCTACATGGTGGAGATTGTCCTACAGTGAGAGGAAGCGGACGAGGATTTTGCGACGTACATGATTTTGATGCTATTTGCTTTACTTAGTAAAGTTTTTATTCGCGTTGTCGCTTTCTTGTTCAGAGGGGGTTAAAGAGTGGAGTTGGTTTCTTTGACCCCGGAGGGGAGAATTATTTTAGCCTTGAAGCATGGAAAGCACACTTACAGCGAGTTGAGGTTGGAAACTGGGTTGAGCGATAGGTGGTTGACAATCAAGCTTGAAGAGCTCGAAGGTGGAGGGGTTGTTGAGAAGAGGGGCAGGTGGTATGGTTTAAGTGGGGAGCTGGATGTTTCTGCTTATGAATTGAGTTTGTATCTGCGTTTCCAGGCTAAGCGGATGGCGGGTGAGCTTGCAAGGTTGCGTTTTGTTAGGGCGATTATTCTTTTCGGCGGCGTGGCTCAAAATGATGCTCATGAGTACAGCGATCTAGACATGGTAATTGTTGTGAGTGAGTCGGTGGATGAGGTGAAAAGGGAGGTTTTGTCACAAATTTCGAACGTGGAATCCAAGTATCATATAACGATTGAGCCTTTGATTTTGGCGGAGGAGGATTTTCTTGATAATGTTTACTCGCATGAGGGGGGCATCATTTATGGGGTCGCTGAGGGCTGTGAAGTTTTGGTTGATAAAACGGGTGAGTTGGCTAAAATCTTGTATGATAGAGTTGAGGAAATCAAGCGTAGCCATGATTACTTGGAGGAAGCAAGGATATGGTTGAGAGTAAAGTAGAAGTGTTGTTGAGGGTTTCTGAGGTGAATCTTGCTAGGGCAGAAAAGCGTTTCGAAGCTGGAGAGTTTGATTCCGCCGTTTTTCATGCTTCGATGGCTGTTGAAAGCGCCGCGAACGCCATGATTCTTAAGCTTGGAGGCGATGAAGCAAAAAGTCACAGAGCGATCAGCGGTTTGGCTGTGGTCCTCAGGAGAGTGAAGCCAGAGTTGCTAAGGGAAGAAAAGTACGTGCAATTGATTGAAAGGGGAAGAGAGATGCAAAGAGAGGTCGTATACGCCCGTTATCCTCTTAAGGTGGCTGGTAAGTGGGTGACTCCCATGGAATATTATACTCAAGAGAAAGCCAGAGGGGTAATTGACAACGCCAAGTTTGTGGTCGAAGGAATAAAGACATACCTTAAGAGAACAGCGACTCAGGAAACTTAAGATTAAAGTCAGCTCGAAAACCGCTAGTGTAAAATCTTCATCGCGCGATTTTTCGTTGAGTATCTCGACAACCTTTTGACCAGTCCTCCCTTCAGCCTCTTTCTTATTTTTTGTGTTATCTATAGTAATGTTTAAAATATTGTTCTAATTCATTACTTTTGGTGATGCTATTGTATACTGTTACGGTTAAGGTTGATGAAGATTTGAAGAGAAAAATGGGTTTGGTTAGGATTAATTGGTCTGAGTATATTAGGGAGGCTATTCGGCGGAGGGTTGAGTTGGAGGAAAGGAGGAGTGCGGCTGAAAAGCTTCTAGAAGGCTTAAAGACGGGGAATCATGTTGCTCCGAAGGGGTTCATAAACGAAACCATAAGGGAGATGAGGGAAGCTCGTTGACGGTTTATGTTATAGATGCTTCTGTCGCGTCTAGGTTTCTGTTGGTTGAGGATCTATCCGACAAAGCTGGACTGGTTTTGGAGGCTTTTCTTGAGGAAGGCTTTGATTTGAGGGCTCCGAAGCTGGTGGTTTATGAGGTGGGAAACACCTTATGGAAAGCCGTTAAGCAGGGTTTCATAAATCTGGATGAGGCTGTGCAAAGGTTTTCCTACCTCTTGGGGCTTAGAGTAGATTCCATTGAGTTAACTGAGGAGGAACATAAAGAGGTTCTGGAGTGGGGGTCGAGGAACGACGCAACCTACTATGACAGCGTATATGTAATGTCCTCCAAGAAGATTGGAGCAACCCTCCTGACAGCCGACGACGTCCTTTACGAGAAGGCCCATAAAGAAGTTCTAGCCCTACACTTAAAAGACTACCAAAAATAAGCGGTTCAGGTCTCTTAAGAGTATATTGCTTTCGGCTACCTCTTTTCTAGTTTATATGTAATTGGTAACATATTTTGGTAACAATAAATGGTAACATAAAGGTTCAAACTGGTGTGCGGATTGACAGACTTGTTTTTGATCGTTTAAGGAGCTCTCTAGGGTTGAGGGGCTTATGGTTAGGGAGGATGTTCAGCGCCTTATGATTTTTAAATCATAAAACTGTGTTTAAGAATAGGCTCTTTCTCTTCGCTCAATCGGTAGCACATGAACCCTTTTGAGGTCCCATAAAATTTCACCGGGAAGGAGGAATCAAGTGAAGCTACTTATGGCTTCTCTTAAGAAGGGCTTCAACAACCTCTTTTTTCTCGTTTGCAAGGTCAGCAAGCGTCTTCAATAGCCCCCTTTTTGAGGCGTCCCATACCTCTAGGGACACAAGTTCACCCCTCTCGTCAAAGCCTAAAACCACGTCGCTGTCTAGAAGCTTCTCATCCTTTATGGCTCCCTCTCTAAGCTTCATCGCTAGAATGTCTGCCTTGGGATCGTATTTAATGACTATATCCATCGTCCAGTCGTCCTCCTTCTGCTCACCACATCTTTAAGCTCGCTGCTGTATATTACCGTTACGACCATGAGGTCATCACCGATCTTCTCGTAGATCACCGCAGCATTATGGCTCCAGCCAACTGCCACAAACCTATTCCTCAAGGCATCATATAGCAACTCATCAGGGTTTCTCAGGATTTCCATCACTACCTGCTCCGTTATGCCCAGCTTTCTAATCTCCCTTAACAGCTTATCCTTGGCATGATCTGTGAACACTATCATCTGATTCACCAATGCTGTTAAAATAGACAAATATAAGGATTAAGATGAAAATTAGGCTTTTCTGTTAGCTTTTCATCCTTCGCCTAAGGATGATTTGGGGAGGGGATGTTTGAATATAAGGAAAGCGAGAAAGCGCGCTCACTACGTAGGTGAGCTTCTCTTAGTGCATGGGGCTAACCCTAACGCAAATTTCACATTTTCTAAGCACATTTAAATCCGTCGAAAATAATTAAGGTGCCGATTATACATGTCCGTGTTTGAGTACAAGCAGGTCGTTGTTGTGCGCGTCGATCTAAAGATGAGTGTGGGAAAGATCGCGGCTCAGGCGGGACACGCGGCTGTTTCTGCGGCTGAGGAGGCGAGGAAAAAGCGTCCTGAGTGGTGGAACGCCTGGTTGGCAGAGGGGCAGTGCAAGATAGTCGTGAAAGTAGGGTCCGAGCAGGAGCTTTTAGAGCTTGGGAAGAGGATCAAGGAGTTGAAGTTGCCCTCTGCCTTGATTTCCGATCGGGGTTTAACCGAGCTTCCACCTGGCACCATAACGTGCTTGGGGATAGGCCCTGCTCCCTCCCATCAGGTGGACAAGGTAACGGGGAAGCTAACCCTTTTTTGAGGCGATACCTTGAGGGTTCCTAGGCTGGAGAGGGAGCTTGGCATAGAGGTTTACGCCTCACGGTCCCTTGGGATCGGTGGGAGAATCCGCCAGTTTTCCGAGGACTTTGTGGTGGAAGAGGTCTTGGTGGACGGGTCAAAGGCGAGGACCTCACCGGTCGAGCCTCAGCCACTTGTCGGGGAAGGTCGCTATCTTGTTTGTGTTCTGGTGAAGCGCGACTGGGACACGCTTCTCTCAGTCAAGGAGGTCGCGAGGCGGCTGGGCGTAGGTCATAAGCGCATCCAAATAGCGGGTATAAAGGATGCCAAGGCTCTCACGGCTCAACACGTTAGCCTCCGTGGCGTCGCGCCTGAGCGGGTTCAACGGGTGAGAATCAAAGATATCACTCTTTATCCGCTACGGTTTTGCGATGAAGCGGTTTTTCCGCATCTTCTCTTCGGAAACCAGTTTCATATTGTAATCAGGGCGATATCTCATAGGTCCTCCGGGATTGAACAGCGGGTTAAAGGAGTGCAAAGCGAGCTGTCGAATCTAGGTGGTTTTCCCAATTTTTTTGGGCATCAACGCTTTGGAACCATTCGACCCATCACCCACTTGGTGGGCAGTTCTCTTGTGAAAGGCGACCCAGAAAAGGCGGCTCTCACCTTTCTCGCTCAGCCAAGCCCTCATGAGCACCCTGAATCAAGGGAGGCTCGGCAACGTCTGCTGGACACGCGAGACTTCCAGGAGGCGGCTCGTGGCTTCCCGAGGCACCTAAGGTATGAGCGCTGGATGCTCAGCCACCTGGCGAAGCGACCAAGGGACTTCGTGGGCGCGTTTCGAAGGCTACCCAAGAAGCTTCGCAGACTCTTTATTCAGGCCTATCAATCCTTCCTCTTCAACAGGTTTCTCAGCCAAAGGATCCAACGAGGCATCCCCTTAAAAGAGGCCCAGATCGGAGACTATGCGTTAAGCCTCGATGATTACGGGCTTCCCACAACCCAATTCACTCAGGTGACCGCCCAATCTATTCAAGGCGTCGAGAAAGCTTTAACGGAGGGAAGGATGCGTGTTGCTGTTCCGCTCATAGGGTTTAAACAGCCTCCCTCTGACGGGATTCAAGGCGAGATTGAGCGAGAAACCCTTGAGAGCGAAGGCGTTTCGCCTCGGGATTTCCGTGTTTCATTCATGCCAGAAATCAGCGCCTCCGGAGGACTGCGAACCACACTGGCGTCCATGATCCATCTTTATGTAGAGGGGGCATCAAGCGACTCCGTAAATTCGTCCAAGCGAAAAGTGGGGCTAAGCTTCACGCTGCATCGAGGCTCCTACGCAACCATCCTCCTAAGGGAATTCATGAAGCCACGAGACCTAATAAAAGCGGGTTTCTAGTAAGCTTTTTCGGCTACTTGCGTTTGCGGAAGAACATTAAGCTAAGCGAGAAGTTTAGTTCCAGATGTTATAGAATTCGGACATAGTGTTAGGTATTGACAACAAGATGTGAAAAATAAATAACGTAGGGTAAATCGATGAAAATGAAAAAATGGAAACATGTGTTACTAGCATTAGGGGTGTTAATGATAGCGATAGCAGCTTATTTGATGGCAACTTGGCCCTTAATCGTGAAATGAAGGTCCGGAAAGACGGCGCGAACTGCGACTTGCGTGTATTCACACGTAAGTTGGGACTTAAGCTCCTCTTCAGCGTAAGTCCATATCGCTTACTCAATGAGCATTAGAAGGTCTTCTAAGATGTAATTTATGAACTCGTCGGTGGTGCTTTTGCTGAAGAGGGTCACCACACAGTTCCTTGTAATCCCGACTACAATTCCGCGCTTCTGAACTTCAAAAACAACGTACCAGATCTTTCCATGCTCAAGATAATCGTGGTAGAGCTCGGTGTCAGCAAGACTAGAACCCGCTAAACAAAGCTTTTCTATGCCCGGAATGTCAACGTCGTCAAACCATATAAGCTTCGTCGCCATCGGATTCGACTCGTGGAGCTCCTTAAGGGTCTCATGAGGGACCCTTACCTCAACAATCGCATGAGGTTTGATAAAAAGAACCTTGCTTAGCTTATTCGCCACGTGACTTGTTAACAACTTTTTTACTCCACGAGCCACAGATGGCGCTAGCACTATCATGAAAGTCCTCCCCTTGAAACGTTTAATCCAAAAAGGAGATTCCTCTGTGACGGGAGCTTCAACTAACTCACGTCGATAAAAGCGTCTACGCACGGAATCCATGCTGAAAACTCCATATATCGAATCCTCCTCTAGTTTCAGGTCCAAAATTTCCGTCACCAGCTTTACGGTTTCTCCCTTCTCCGTTTGATAAGTCTCCTCTTCACGGAAATCCTTGAGCTTCCAAGCCATCAATCCAAGCTCAGCTTCCTCTTCTATCTCGAAGATTTTAGCAGGCAGAACCAATTTTCACCCCTCATAAAACAGTTTCACGTACCAGACTTTTAAATAAAGCTAAGGGTCTTGGATAGTTAATCTTTCGGTATCGATGAACACAAAAAGGGAAGTTGCGGGGGACATCTCCATTTGTCCGGAGTTCAAACTCCAGCGACCCCACCACGAGGGTCCGAGACAGCTACTTGCGCTTCCTGAAGATTTTGATTCCTTCTTCTCGGAATTCTGTAACGTATTCGTACCCCACTTCTTAGGATAGGACTCGGAGTGTTGTTTGCACAGTAGTCAGCTTAGTGTCTTGTAGACTTGGGGTATTCCGCCGCAAAAGGCATCTTCGTATCTTTCTTGAACACCTAATCTACCAATTTCCCAACACAAACTCTTGCTCAACTAACCTATGAGTTTAGGTGGGGGTAAAACTGTTTCTTCAGTTATTATGGCTGAGGACGTTTCTTCTATTCCTTCTACGCCTCTTAGCTCCTCGACGAATTCTGACAGTTTTTTGAGGCTCTGAAATCTAGCTTTGGCGACTAAGTCGAAGTCAGCTGCTTGAACCTCAATTATCTCCCCAATTTCATCGAAACTTCTTAAGGAGCTTAGGATATTCTTCTTAGGGATGTGGCCTTTTCCAGGGGATCACTTCTTCCAGATTGATTAGTAACAGGGCGCCTATGGGCCTGGTCGTTTTCTCGTAGTTTATCAGTGCCTTGTATCCTGTGATTACGCCTTCCTGCTCCAACTTCTTAATCCTCCTATGCACAGTAGACATAGGCATGTCGAGCAACTTGGAAAGGGCTCTACTAGACAACCCCGACCTTCTTTCGAGAACTCTAACTATCGCCTCATCCTTCTCATCCATGTCTGTCCCTAACATACGAGAAAAAATCTCAACTTTAATAGTTTTCCTACGAAATTTCTCAGAAATGTGAGATAAATCTTAACTATTTTCTGGCGGATATCTTGTTACTACATAATAGGAGGGTTCCAAATGGATGAAGGGAACGATAAAGGACTGAGAATATCCGTAATCAAACAGGTTTTACTATCCTGTCTGATGCTTGTTATACAGATATTGTCTTTCTTCATTTCAGCAGGTCATATCGATATACCGCGAGCATGGATGTTCTTTGGTGTAACTTTTGTATACCTTATTGCAAGTGTAGCAGTTCTGTACAGATTTAACCCCCAACTTATTGATCAAAGGCTTAAGATAAAGCGGGAGGGTTCCAAATCATGGGACGAAGTTTTGATGCGAGCAAATAATATTATGGTAATGCTTATCGTGCCTGCCATAGCTGGATTGGACATTGGCAGATTTCATTGGTCGAGCCTGAGTATTCATTTTGCAGTATTGGGTTTCGTGTTATACATTGTTGGCGCAGTTCTTATAAATTGGGCGATGATAGTAAACCCGCATTTTGAACCAACTGTTCGAATCCAAAAAGATAGAGGTCATCAGATGATAACAACTGGACCATACAAGTTTGTGAGACACCCTGGTTATTTGGCAGGAATTTTGTGGACATTATCAATTCCCCTCATAATTGGATCCGTTTTCGCGTCTATTCCAGCAGGGATATATATTCTTTTGATGATAATCCGTACTTCGCTAGAAGATAGGACGCTTCTTAAAGAATTGAATGGATACCCCGAATATGCTAAAAGGGTAAAATATAGACTTTTTCAAGGGGTCTGGTGAAAATCGAGAATAATAAACAATCATCACAAGAGGAGGTTTCGGAACAAGAGCTTGCCTACTTAGAATTGCAAGCTGATATGGGCGTCACAAAACATATGGGGGGTTTAAAGGCCACAGAAGAGCTAATTGAGTTATGCTACATAGGCAAGGGCAAATATGTCTTGGACGTCGGTTGTGGCATTGGAACGACTGCTTGCTACCTTGCCAAAAGATATGGCTGTAGAGTGGTCGGTGTAGACATTTCTGAAAAGATGATTGATTGGTCCAAAAAAAGGGCGAAAATAGAGGGTGTAGACGATAGAGTAAAATTTATGGTAGCGGATGCGCAAAACCTCCCCTTCGAGGACGCCCTTTTCGACGTAGTCATTTGCGAGTCCGTAAACGCATTTATAGAAGATAAACAGAGAGCGGTAAGCGAGTATGTGCGGGTGACAAAGCCAGGAGGATACGTCGGGCTTAATGAGGCAACTTGGATAAAGGCACAGCCTCCAACAGGATTCGTTGAATATTTCTCTAGCACTGTCGAAAAAGTGGAATTTCTAACTTCCGATGGTTGGGAAGAATTGTTGGAAGGCTCTGGATTTAAAGACATAGTAGTGAGAACCTACAAAGTCAGCGCTCTAGGCGAGTTAATTGATAGAGTTAAGCTGTTAGGTTTTAAACGTATTCTAGGAGCATGGTATAGACTTTTGTCTGTGTACGTCGTAGATTCAGCTTACAGGAGGTACACAAAAAAACTGATAAAGGAATCATTGAATATGCCTAAGGGTATATTAGAATACTGGGGATACGGAATATACGTTGGCAGGAAATAAAAAACAAAGTATTTTTCTGATATCTCCACAGTAAACATCGATCGTATGAACGGAGCGCAGAGTCTTATTGGAAATGAGGAAATCATCATTAGCAGCTAAAAGCTGATTTTTAAAGGTTTTTCCGTTTTTATATCGCGCGCTATGCTGTTCAGTCAAAAGGGTTACAAGTGAGAAACTCAAGTAATGAAAGTAATGAAATTCTTATATGTTTGGTATCACAGAGTGTTTCGACAAATTGTAAGGAGGTGAGTTGGGTAATGGTAAGTGAAGAGGTTCGTAAGGCTATTGAAAAGGTGAATCTCAAATTTACTGAGGGATTCCATAAAGGTGACGCTGCGGCCACGGCTGCAGCGTATACAGAGGATGCGGTTATCTGTCCACCTAATAGAGAGATGATTCGGGGAAGGCAGGGGATCGAAGAATTCTGGGGCGCAGCTATGAGAATGGGAGTGAAGGGGGTGGTTTTGACCACAGTGGAATTGTCTGGAAATGGTGATACAGTTCAAGAACTAGGCAAGTACGCCCTCAAGATCCAACCACAGGGAAAAGAGCCCGTTGAAGATAAAGGCAAGTATGTCGTCGTGTGGAAACGTACGGCAGAAGGTTGGAAGTATCACTGGGACATTTGGAACAGCAGTATGCCACCACAAAAATGAACAACTCGGGAGAGCTATTTCTCGGCATAACGCTGTCCCCTCTTTTTATACCATAACCGCACACCCTCTGAAACGCTTCTACGTTCAACACCCATGTTGTCCAAAATTGTTATAACCGTACTCCAAGACGCAATATCATGTTTCTCCATAACTTCGCTGAGAGATAATTCCCCTTGGGTGTAGTCCTTGGCAATTGCCTCACAATCATACTGCTTCCCGCGTCCAGTTTTTGGAGGATTAAAAGAGACGCTTTTAGATTCCAGCGACATCGTTGAAGGTGGAGACGCAGGCTATGAACATTTTAATTGTTGACACGCGCTTATTGGAATAGACAATAATTCTTATGAGAAGATTCACAATACACTACAAAAAACCTTTCTAAATGGGTTAAAACAGGAAGCTTCAAATCCTTTCTACTCATTTCCATCATTTTACATGATCTCAAAATGCTGTCTCCAAACCTCCTCTACCAGTGTTTCTATTGGTGTGTAGACGGGTTTTCCTGACGTATCATATGTTAGGATGAAGCGATCTATATGCACCTCAATGATGTATTTTCCAGCGGATAGGTTACCTATCGGTATTAGAACCAGCGGGTTGGTGAAGGCCTCTGTGACCGCGACTCCTTCACCGGGGTCGGTGAAGTTGGCGGCGAAGGAGAACACGACGGGATAGCTTTCAAGCCAGGCAAAAGACTTGAGTTGGATTTGATATCCTCCGGTGGGAAAATCACCCCTTGATATCACTATGCTTATAAAGTCCTTTGTTGAGGCCTTCAGGGTGGCATGATCTTTTAGCAGTCTCCAGTAATCGTTTATGGTTGCGAAATCGGCTGTCGGATCCTTGTCTGTGGCTATGACGTAGATTCCTTCTTTGAATAAGCCTACTCCGCCGTAGTAATCGTACACCGCCCTGTCTAACGGAGTTGAAACACCAGGGATGAATTGTCGCTGGTGTAGTCTTCCTTCCCACACCCTTACCCCTCGATGCTCTACCCTTATCTCATATATCGTGTTCTCCGGCAGGACCACTGGGTATTTTATGGTGACAACGACTCCCTCGGCACGATAGATGTAGGTCTCGCCTCCAACTAGGCCCGCAAGCGTTTCTCTGCCGCCAGTCCACTCGAGCTTAAGAGGATCTGGCAGACCTTCATGTCCGGTGTCTCGCAGATAGAGGATCGTGTAATCTCGCACAAAGGCTGGTTCCAGGAAAACTTGTCGCCACCTCTGATAGACATCCTCAGGATACGTCTTCACCCATGTGTGTCCGCATTTAAGGCATCTCCAGTTAAAGTTCTCACTTCTTGACCCGATGGGCGTCAGCACGTATGGACTCCCATCGATGGGGCAGACGATTTCGGTTTCCGAAGGAATGGGAAATGTGTCAATGACCCGGGCTTCTTGTCTGGTTAATGGAAGGATGCCTTCCCGGTGCATTGACAAGCTCACTTCCAGTTGGAAGCTTGACTGAACGGAGCTTGGAGATAGGAGGAAGTTTAAGGTAACGGTGCCGCTCCCTTGAAGCCCCAGATCCTCGATATCAAGGACAACACCTTGACCATCCTCCGATAAATGAAAATGGAATTCTGGCCATGAAGCGCTACTAGGAGCCTCCAAAAAGACGGGTATAACGAAGTTTTGTCCTGAGATTTTTAGCATTAGGGAGTCAAGCTCCGTGCCTTCCAGGTGCCATATCGAAATCATAACGGGTACCCTTTCCGTCGTTGGCAGCCGTGGGTTCACCCGCACGTATATATTAGCTACCCTGGTTCCTCTAGAGTCCAAGACATCTGCGGCATAGGCCCCCTCCTCCGATCTCTGGAACCCCTCTAAGTGTAGGCCTTCTCTAAAGTGGAATATGCCAGAGGTCACAAGAAAGGATATCCCAGCCACACCCACCACGGCCAGAAGGATCGTTGAAATCAAGATTTTTCGGTTCATTCCTTTCATCTCCTATGCGGCATTCTTTTGATGACGGGTGAACACATGATCCGCATGTTCATCTACTTCATCAATTCATTAAAAGACGGGTTTTATTATACTATACTTTAGAACGCAGTGTTCTAATGCGTAGTACACCCCTCTCCCACAAAGAACGGTGAATGGGTCCGTTAACGTGAATGAGCTCATTGTACGTTACATAGTTTCCACGTCCAGCTTATTTTTTGGCGGGGAAAACTATGTAACTTACTAAATCTGAGATTTAGAAGAGACTGATGAGTTATCATAAAAAGTAGCGGGCAAAATCTCATCTCTGCTTCTAAAAGTCACCTCCCGCACGTTCTCCGTTTAGGAGTCATCGCCTCACCAACCATCTTTTACACCTTTTCCACACTTTCTTAACTTTAATCACCGAATAAAAAGAGGGGAGTTTGCGGGGGATATCACCACTAACGTCTAAAAGCGGTCGCTGTTTAAAAAGCAAAAAGGGAGATTGAGTTGGGCATATTACCAGATACTAGGAGAGTTTGCGCTTGAACTAACTTGAGAAGAACACGCCTGTATGGAAACTCTAATGTAATCCCTTTTCATAACGCCCTATCATATAGTTTATTGCCCTTTTTGCGAACCATCCTTTTGCTGCTTGTTTACCGACTGACAGCCTGTCGTAAAGCGCTCTGTGTTGCTGGATCTTTTCGTCTTTGAATTCGTATACGCATATCCCCAGCGTTTCAAATTTCACACCTTCCGAGGTAACTGCCTCTGTGACGTACTCATAAACAGCCTTGTTCCCTTTCACCATAATCCCGATTCCAGTGTCCCTGAACTTCATTTCAGGAGCACTCTGAACTGACCAAATTAGCAAGCGCTTTATTTCCTCCTTGCCTTTGAATGTGCCTTCAGGCGCGACCCAGACCGCGTCTTCTGCAAGGAAGGAGAACGTCTTTTCCACGTCTCTTTCTGCGAACGCGTCAACAAAACCACGTATGAGACTCTCGATCTTTTTCTCCGACAATCTGTCCACCTCCTAAAACTTAGCTATTTTGAATTATAACTTGTAAATTAGATAATATTTACGACGACTTTATTGACGACCTTATTGCTTCACTGGTTTCGAGAGGAGGCTTCCCTCCAAATTCGATTGGAAAAATCCCGATGAACCTTTCTAACCTTATCGAAAGAATCAGGTATTTTTCTCAACAAGATTTGAAACTTAGTCCTTTCCTCGGCACCACAACTAAACCTCTTTCATTTTTTCTTCGAGAGACTTTAGTTTTCCGTGTTCTTTAATCCTTATTGTGGTCTTCAATTTAACCCTTAATCCCATTCTTCTGAGGAGGTAATACAGTTCTTGACCACTCACCCTTTTTATTCTACCTGAAGAGACTAATTGGACGAGAACATCTCCTAATCTTTTGGCAACTTGTGGATACTGGGCTTGAGTAGCATTAAAAACTTCCCAAGCGCGACCAACAAAAACCTTTGTTAATAAGTCTTGTTTGCTTACTTTTTCTTTTCTCTCCCTCTTTGTTAGAAGACGACTGCTTAATTGAGCAAGTCTTCGTCTTCTTAACCTCTCTAATTCATCGTCACTCATAGCCTCTCTATTTATATTATTCCAATAATTAAATTAATGCTTTCGCGAGCGTTAATGCAATCGAATTAAAGGAAGAAAGATTAAGGATCAAACCTTATTATTGGTTTATGGGGTTGATCTCTCTGGCGGTTCACTACCTGATAAGCGTTGAGGCGGTCCTGGAGGGTGTGAAGCTCACCCTTTTCAATCCTACCACTGGTTCTTGGAAAGAGGTGCTGGATAAAGATTATAGACCCTACTTCTTTGTTCCCCACCCCCTGAGTCAGAGGGATCGAGAAACCGTTAGAGGATTAGGTGCCAAAACAAGGATGGAAGAGAAGAGGGATCTCTTCACCGGACAAACGGTAATGAGTACCCGGGTGGAAATAGAGGGCTCCTCCGATCCTAGGTGGGCTTCGGAGAGGTTTGAGAAGGCTTGGGAGGGGGAGGTTCCCTACATCCTCGGATATGTCTACGACCAGGGCCTAACTTTCGGAGCACAACACCTAGTACAAGGAGAAAAGGTAAGACCCGTCTTAGAGGCCTCTGAAGGGATAAGACAGAGGTTTCAGGAGAGGTTTTCCGAAGTAAGGAAAGCTGATCCAGCAAAGTATGAACTGCTGGAGAGGTGGTTCACTCTGTGCTCCCAACCGGTTCCAGAGATCGCCCCGGAAAGGCTGGGAATAGGCGGAAAGGTGGAGCCGGAGAGATACTACCTTGCCTTCATGCTGTCCAGAGTGGCAAACCTTCCCGTGCCTCAGGCCTACACAAACCGTCAGGTAAGCACCTGGATCAAGTCCATCCTTCAAAACCACCTCAGAAGAAACAACATTCTGATCCCCACTTCAAGGGAGCTGAGGAGGAGAGAGACCAAGAGGTCGGTTCAGGGAGCCCTCACCTTTCAACCCGAACCAGGGGTTTACTTCAACACGGTGATCACGGACTTCGAGAGCCTCTACCCAAGCCTCATCGACGCCTACAACCTCTCCTACGAGACCATAGACTGCCCCCATCAGGAATGTAAGGATAACAAGGTGCCTGGGCTTAAACATCATGTCTGCAAACAGAGGAGGGGTGTCTACTCCGTCCTCATAGGCTCCCTAAAGGACCTGCGCATCCACTGGTTCAAACTCTTAGCCAGAGACAAGACCATATCCGCTGAAGAGAGACGATTAGCCCAAGCCACCTCCCAGCTTTTGAAGCTAATCTTGGTTTCCAGCTACGGTGTAACAGTCAGAATCCATGGACTAGCCCGACCATCGCTGGCAGAGTCCATCACCGCCTACGGCCGCCACAGCCTCCAGACAGCTTGGAACATGGCTAAGGAGGGAGGGCTTCATCCTATCTATGGGGACACCGACTCTTTATTCTTGGATGACCCCAGAGAGGAGCAGGTGGATTGGCTCATCGAGGCCGTGAAGGAACGTCTTTACCTAGACTTGGCTGTGGATGAGCGATACTCAGTCTGTGTCCTTCCTCGGGCTATGAAGGCCTACTTCGGTATCCGTAGGAACGGGACGCCGGACATCAAGGGTGTAACAGCCATCAAGTCCAACTCTCCGGATTTCATCCAGAACGTCTTCCGGGACTGCGTGAAGGAGATGGCGTTGGTGAAGAACCAAGCCGACTTCGAGGCTGCTAAGGATCGAATCCAAGACATTGTCAGAGATGCGATAGGGGGTCTTAAGACGGGGAAGATCCCACTGAAAGACTTGGAGTATTCGGTAAGGCTCCACGAAGACCCCCACGAAAAGATGGACGAGGCGGCCATCCACCAGCCCTACCAGTGTGCCCTTCAGCTCATCAACTCAGGCAAATCGGTGGAGAAGGGAGACATCGTCAGCTTCGTGAAGGTCAGGCCCTTCATCTATAGGGGCAGAATCTTCACTGTGAAGCCCACTGAAAGGGTTAAAAGCGTTCGTGAAGTGAACGT
>Ga0315310_10001471_pt1 | contig 14898 bp, 13 predicted proteins | sample TDP5_MG_FD_203630 | JGI IMG/M metagenome (GOLD analysis project Ga0315310, IMG submission 203630) | Freshwater sediment microbial communities from Lake Towuti, South Sulawesi, Indonesia - TDP5 | ecosystem: Environmental > Aquatic > Freshwater > Lake > Sediment | place: Indonesia: South Sulawesi... | reverse complement strand
AGCTCTGATTCTACGACTCTGCCTTTGTCAAAGATTTGTTTTCCGTCTAGCCAAACAGAGGTGTTGAGGCATATGCCATCGGTGTGTGAAGGCGCCGGTATTGGTTCGCCCCCGGTCAACATTTGACCTACGTAGCCGATTCCCCATTCAGTGCATCCCCAGACTCTCTCATCTTCGACTATATTTCCCGTCAGCTTTGCGCCTGGGTTAACTCCATAGCAAACGTGGGCTATTCGCAGCATAAGAGGGTCATTAAAGCTTTTCAGCCAAGTTTCGAAAACCCGTGCGTCCTCTCCTCCTTCTATTTTGTCTATTTTTCCTTCTTTAACGTGAAGTTTTATGGGTTCCTTCACTAAACCGATGGGAGGAACGACGGAACCGTTGAAGGCTATTACTCCGTTGATGGACTTGGAGATTGGTGACCAACCTATTTGGCCGCCTAACATGTGGGAGCCGGGTGTGTCTGCGTATCCAACTTCACAGATTATCGGTCTTTTCGGGTCGTCGTCAAATTCAACATTTCCTCCAGCTGGCGTTGTCATCTTGATGTGCTTGGCCGCCTTTGTCATATTGATTAGTTTGTCTTGGAACTGCCCTAAAGTTGGCAAGTCAACACGAGCAATGACTCTGACCATCATATCGACATTCATTCCAACCAAACACATGTGTCTAATCTTTTTGTTCTCCTTCATGACTCTTTCATACGGTGTCGAGTAGAGAAGCCATTCATTATTGAATTCAACCCACACGTCAGCGTTGTTTAAGGCTGCTGTTAGTGCTTCCACTGGAAGCATTGGATCAGCTGCTTTGCCAACTCCTAGGGGTGATGCTGTCCATATGGTCATGGGTTTTGCACCTGCAGCAAATGCTGCAGCTGCGGTTGCTTCGACTACTCGCGGATCTGATTCGGTGTCTGCTGTTATGACAAAGGTTTCGTCTTTCTGTGCTTTGAACATCTCACAGACTAGTTTGTGTGCTGCTCTGTTTAGTTCATATTCGTAAAACTGTGGCATTTTTGTTTCACCTTTCGGAGTACGTTTATTTTTGGAAAAAGCATATAAGTTTTTCTAGATACGTGTTATCCGCTAATGTTGGATGTGTGAGGATGAATGTCTTTGATGCTATAAAAGGTCGTAGGAGCGTTCGAAAGTACAAACTTGACAGTGTTCCAAATGAAGTAATTGAGAAAATTCTAGACGCAGCTCGCTGGGCACCTTCAGCTGGTAACATTCAACCATGGAAATTTATCGTTATAAGCGATAGAAATATGCTTGAGCTTGTAAGAAAAGTGTCGCCGGGGTATCTTGGAGAAGCTCCTTTGGCGATACTTGTCTGTTCGGATAGGGAGCGAGCGTACAGAGTTGGCGGAACTCTCGGCAGAGACTACTTGTCAGTGTCAGACTGTTCCATGGCTGTTGAAAACATGCTTCTTGCAGCGTATGCACTTGGTTTAGGAACTTGCGCAGTAAAATCTTTTTCACGTATTGCGGTGAAAGAAATGCTTGAGATTCCTGAGGGCATAGAGCCTGAACTGCTTGTTATCATGGGTTATCCAGCTCATACCCCAACTCCGCCGGCCCGGATTCCGTTTGGGCAAATAGTCTATCTTAACAAGTATGGCCTAAAATTCCCGACAAGCATGGAGGGATGAAATTGTCTTCACAGAAACCCACTGGGAATGATTACCTTTTTGAAATAGCCCTCTTTTTGGCAACAAGCGCACAGGGATGTCTGGGCGAACCTCCATTATATGGGCCTTTTAGACTGTTGGATGCATTAAGTAAACTTGCTGACTTTCCAGATTATGCGACAGGTTTGGACGCTGACCCGTTCTTGAAGGATATAAAAGCGATTGTGGACGAAAAGAAGTTTCTTGTAATATCTGATGTGGATGGTTTCAAAAGCGCCATTGACGAAATAGTTGAAAGATTTGCGAAAGAAATCAAGAAGAGATATCTAGAAACAAAATAATTGAACCTGAGGTCAACCAACTTTTGCCAAATATTATCACCATCTCATGATCGTCGGACGTGACAATCATATATGTTGATAAGACTTTTTCAACCCAAGAATGATAACGTGTATGATTGACAGATTTTACCTTCCCACTGCGCTTCTATCCGTGTTCATTGAGAAATATAGAAATATTGTTTCTTGTTGTGGTGAACGTATATCTAGCACATTTTCCTTTTCTGATCACCCAAATAGGACTGCTTCAAGACGAAGCATTAGAGTTGGGGGTTTCTCCAATTGTTTGATCGTTTTTGGTTTAGTTTCTCTTTGTATTCTGAGATGAATACATTGGACAGCTGTAGATTTGCAAAATCTGAATCATAGGTTTATCTTCGAGCTAATAGAATCATTGCTCTGATTATCATCGATATACCTATGAGTACTAGTATTCCCGCCCAGAATGCAAACCATATTCTTATGGTTGTCGTTTCGTTAAGGAGCATGTTTACTAGATATCCTGTTCCGAACCAGAATACGAGGTTGGACGTTGTCTCTGCTGTTTTGTTTAAAGCTGAACGGGCAACAAGTCTGAGTGCTAGAATTAAGATTTGAAGAATACCTAAGCCGAAGCTGAATTGTGCGGCCGCTGAATAAACCGTCGAATGGGCCCAAGGAGATTTTGGGGCAGGTAAGAAGATTCCGGTGCCAGAGACCTCTACAATGTCGAAATTACGAAAGAAGGCGATAATTTTTTCAAAGAGATTGGGTGTGGTTGCGAAAATCACGCCAACCAAAATGAAGAAAGCTCCTAGAGATATTGCGGTGAAGATGCCTTCTCTACGTTCAAGTGGGAGAGTGCTCGAGTTTTTGCTCAATTTCTTCCCTCAACAACACTATTTTGCGGCATGAGCATATAACGTTTTTTTATTAATGCGTTTAGGTGCATGTTTTAAATAGTTAATCTCATAATAAAGTGGATTAAGGTGAATTTCATGGTATATTGTCCAAAATGTGGTGCTGAAGTTAGCGAGGAGATGACCTTTTGTCCGAAGTGTGGCGCACCTTTAAAAATTGAAAAGCCTGCCGCTGTGGAGGCACCTGCCCCAGCGCCTCAAAGAGGGGAAAAAGCAGAGAAGTATGAAAAACACGAAAAGGAAGAGCCAGAGAAAGGAGAAAAATATGAGAAACGTGAGTTTGGGTTCGTAGGCTGGTTGGTTGGCGGCTTACTCTTGATACTCATAGGCGTGATTGCATATATCCAGGTGACCGGCTTACTTCAAAGAGAAATCGCTGGAGCTTTGCTGCTTGTAATCATTGGTGTAGTAATCATAATTGCCGCACTTTACCTTTGGATGACAGCGGCGAAGCGGCATCCTCAACCTTAGAGGAACCATCCAAAGAACAATCTATAGAGTCGATGTTCGAGAAGCGTTAGAGTGGTGCATCTTCCAAATATGCGGAAATAGTTTTTTCCAGCTGCTTCTATCATGTCCCCAATATCGTACCGGGGGAACATGCATGAAGAGATTATTAGCTTCCCCCAGTCACCTCGTTTAAGTTCGTGCAACATTTTTGTTCCGTGAGCGGTTATCACCTCAAAGTGATACTTGTCATAGTTCGGCGTGACGTAGGGTAACTCATCTAGTTGTTGCGCAAAAACTCCCTCTGTTGCACTGTACATTTCGACGACTGGAACTTGCCCAAAATGTTTCTTCAGTGTGGGTGCATATTTGAACTGTATTTTACGCACGCTGGTACAGAACAGGGCGCGAAAATTCCACAGTTCTTTAGGCTTTTTTCCATGTCGCCGTTTGATGTACTTTGCAAATGCGAGAATAACTGGCGTCACTCCCATCGCGGCGGTCACGTTTCTGTTGAGCGCTTTCTGATAGACAAGTTCAAATCTTCTTTCCCAGTCAACTTTGGTTATTCCAGAGCCCAAGACATCTATTTCCTCTTGACGAGGCAACAAACTAACCCTATCGAACATTGGATTCAGTTTTGCGTAGGTTCCAGAACTGTACCCGTAGGCGAGTGTTTGTCCTTCAGTCACCATTGTGTGAACGTTGGATGGAAAATTTAAGTTAAGAATTTCCCCGGTAGCAAGTTCAAAATCTTTTTTTCTTAGTATATAGTTTATCAGCGCTCTTGCTCCACATGTGAAAATCTGTTCAAGATGGGTTTTTGTTGCAGGTAAAACTTTTGCATGCCCCGTTGAACCTCTGGTCATTACCCAACACACGGGTGGTTCTGGAAGGATAGCCTTGTAATTTCCATTCTTTGCTGCTGCTATGTAGGGACTAAGTCCCGTGTAATCTATTATTGGAAAATTTGCTCTGTAATCTTCAATTCCTTCAATTTCAGATGCCTTGTGCCTTTCTCCATAATCGGTTTTTCTGTATTCTGTGATTAAGTCAGAAAGAACATTTTCTTGTACTTTTTCAGGTTTCTCTAACGATTCATACCAAGAACCTATAATAGGTTGCAATATGCCGAGGCTACCTTCTTTCGGAAACATTTTGGTTACATAAACAACTTTCTAATTCTGATATAAAAAGTGCAGCTTCTACCTTTAAGTAGGGTTTCACCGAAAGTTTATAGGTCATCAGTTAAATAAGAAGAACCATTGCTCCTGCAGGTGAAAATTGTTGTTTGATGTAATTCGTTCTGCCGCTGAAAGGATACGGAGACTTGAGGTTCAAGGAGCCAGAAACGTTGCCATAACAGCCATAAAGGCTGTGGAGACTTTAGCGAAGGAAACAAGAGCTAACCGCAAGCAAGATTTTCTTAAAGAGCTTTCTGGAGCAAAAGAACTTCTTTTTGCTTCAAGGGAAACGGAGCCGCTCATGCGGAATGCTATTCGTTGGGTAATAAGTCAGGTTGGAAAAAGCGATAGAACTAGAGTTAAGGATTTGGTTGAAATAGTCACTTCTGCTTCAAGTCAATTCCTGAAAAGCCTTGAGGATTCGAAGGAGAAAATCGCCGAGATAGGGGCTAAAAGAATAAGGGATAACTCGATAATTCTAACACACTGTCATTCTTCCACAGTGACTTACCTGTTAAACAAGGCTGAAAGGGAGGGAAAGTCCTTTGAGGTCATCTGCACCGAGACGAGACCTGTTTTCCAAGGTAGAATAACCGCTAAGGAAATGTCAGATTTAGGTGTAAAAACAACTATTATCATTGATTCTGCCGCGCGATTTTTTATTAACAATGTTGACCTTGTGATTGTTGGAGCAGACGCTATAACTTCGGAGGGAAACGTGATAAACAAGATTGGCACAAGCGTGCTTGCCCTAGTGGCTCAAGAGGCACGGACGCCCTTTTACGTAGTTTCAGAGCTTTTAAAGTTCGATCCGGCAACCATGTATGGTGATTATGAGAAAATAGAGGAAAGAAGCCCAGATGAAATTTGGAAAAACCCACCTGAAAACTTGATAATACGAAATCCAGCATTTGATGTAACAAGGCGTGACTTCATTCACGGCATAATATGTGAAGAGGGGATAATTTCTCCACATTCGATAATTGAGATTATGCACAGGAAATATCCATGGATTTTCGAGTCAGTTTGAAATTTGATTCTATTATCTCCAAATTTGCAGTGCCATTTTAAGCTCTTTATGAGTTTTACCATATTCACTTAACGGGATCCCCCTTAAGGTGGCATCAACCGCCTGGCGCATTGCCATAGCTCCTGCTGATGTTCCGTTCTTGTGGCCATGAATGCCTCCTCCAGCTTGGATAACGAAGTCTTTTCCGAAAAATCTCATCAACTTCGGAACCAGTCTCGGATGTAAACCGCCGGAAGCGACAGGCAAGACTTGTTTTAATCCGTTCATTTCCATTTTCAATGCCTCCACATTCTCTGCTACTTCTTCTCGTGTTTCAAACATTTTTCCCACAATTGTGCCTACGTGTAGTTGATCCACGCCTATGATTCTCGCAACTTTGGCTATTACTCGCATTGAAATTCCATGCTTGGGATCTTTAGTGAAAGCTGCGTGTCCGGCTCTATGGGCATGAATTACAAGATTGAAGTCTTGTTTCCGTAACGTTTGTAACGCTGAAAAGCCGCATGTTAAAATGTCAACCATCACGTACTCTCCACCGCGATTGAGAACATACTCAGCTCTTTTCAGCATATCTTGAGTTTCTGCTGTAACATTGACCATATAGACTTTCTTTTCTCCAGTTTCTTCTTGAGCCTTATCTCTGCTTTCCAGAGTCTCTGCGACGCGTTCTTCAAAAGGGTTAAACCTTTGACTGCCTAGGTTTTCGTCATCCTTAACTATGTCACACCCACCAATCCAAGCCTCATAGGCAACCTTGGCATGATCGGCAGTTTTTAATCCCAACTTAGGCTTAATTATCGTTCCTACAAGCGGGCGCTCATAAACTTTCAAGAGGTCACGAATTCCTTCTACGCCAAACTTTGGGCCTTTGAAACTTTTGACAAGCTCAGATGGAAGGCTGATGTCAACGAGTCTCAGGTTTTTCAGAACTCTCAGTCCAAAGACGTTTCCTGCAACGCTACTTAGGATGTTGGGCATACTTCCAGATTCAAAAAGCTCTATTGGATAGGCTATTTTTGCATAATTTCTTTTTATGCTAAACACATGCGCCGCAAGCTTGCTAACGTAAGGTTTCACTGTTGTAATCTCGGTCCACGTTCCAATTGAGCTTTCGGCAGCGATTCCACCCACAACTTCCTTCATATCAATTCCTTCTGGTTCAGCGTAAAAGGTGCAGATGACTTCAGTTTCTTTAGGTTTATACTTTAAATCCACAAAATCTATGTAACGCAAAACTGCACAACCTTTCTCGGTTTATTGTAATTGCTGTTTGCTTAAAATCTTTAACTATTAATTCACTTATTTAGTCAGTGTGAACCTCGATGGAGCTTAAAGCCAAAATCTTGGACATTCAAGCAGGCGGAAGAAGAATAGCTATACTTGATGATGAAACTGCAAGTCTATTAGGCGTGCACTCTTCCGACAGAATAAGAATAGTCTACAAAAATCAAAAAATAATAGCCATAGTCAACATAGCCAGCAATTTTCCACACAACCAAATCGGGCTTTACGACGAAATTTCAAAAATTCTCGAAATAAAAGCTGGACAGACAGTCGAAGTGCAACCAGCCCACATTCCTGAGTCTCTTAGTTACGTGCGCGCGAAAGTACGGGGCGAAAGGCTCCGAGAGAATGAAATAAAAACGATAGTCAAGGACGTAGTGGAGCGCCACTTGAGTGACGTTGAACTTGCAGCGTTTGTAACTGCGCTTGATATCTATGGGTTAAGCATGAGTGAAATTGAAGCTTTGTCAAAGGCGATGGTGGTGACCGGCGAAACTTTGAATTTTAACAAAAGTCCGATTCTAGACAAGCATAGCATTGGTGGCATTCCAGGTGACAAAACGTCAATTCTCATAGTGCCAATAGTCGCTGCTGCAGGTTTTACTATACCTAAGACATCGTCGAGAGCAGTCACTTCCCCGGCTGGAACTGCTGACCGTGTGGAAACACTATGTCCAGTAAACCTTACGATTAAAGAAATACAGGAGGTCGTAAAGAAAACAAACGGCTGCATGGTTTGGGGCGGCGCGTTGGATCTAGCTCCAGCCGATGACCTTTTCATCCAAGTTGAGTATCCCTTAGGAATAGACCCTTTGCTTTTGCCGTCGATTATGAGCAAGAAAAAAGCTATAGGCGCCACGCACGTTGCCATAGACATTCCAACGGGAAGAGGTGCAAAAATAAAAACAATCGGTGAAGCAGATACGCTTGCATCTGATTTCATAGAACTTGGGAAACGTTTAGGAATGAACGTCCAATGCGCCCTCACCTTCGGGGAACAGCCATTAGGAAACGCCATAGGCCCTGCTCTTGAAGCCAAAGAAGCCTTGACGGCAATTATGGGAAACGGTCCGGCAGATCTTAAAGAAAAGGCAACAATTATTGCAGGCATGCTTTTCGAAATGGTTGGTATTGAAAAAGGAAAGCAAAAGGCTGAAAACATTTTGAAATCGGGAAAAGCTGAAAGCAAGCTTCGAGAAATAATTGAAGTTCAAGGCGGAAACGCGAAGATAAAACCTGAAGAAATAAAAATTGGGGATAAAAAAACAGAAGTAGCCGCAAAAAAAGAAGGCAAAGTTTTATGGATTAACAATGAAGGCATAGCTCGCATTGCCAGAGAAGCCGGAGCTCCAAAAGAAAAAGGCGCCGGGGTCATGCTTAAAGTAAAACTTGGCAAGTACATTAGAAAAAACGAAGTTTTATTTGAGATATATGCTGAAAGAAACACGAAATTGGAAGCAGCCTCAAAATTGGCAAAAAAGCTCCAGCCACTGGAAGTGAGCAGAGAACTTGAAGAAAAAATGCTGATAGGTAGGGTTCCAACAAAAATTATTCATGAGAAAACTTTCGCCATAGAACGATAAAATCTCCATCTTTTGAGGCATAAATGTCTACCTAAACATGACTACATAGGGCTCAATTGTATAATATAAAGTCAGAAGAAGCACGGCATAAAGCGCCGTATAAATTAAGAGCCTTAGTTTCAGTCTAGTTCTAAGAATACCAAATGGTTTCAGAATTGTCGATAAAGGATAAGGAATAATGAAAGGCACTTTGTCCTGATATTGGACGTATTCTTGGCCCAACTTTTTTGTTAATTCAACTTCTTCATGTTCAGCTAGAAGAATATAAGAATAGCAGAGAGTAAGCCACATTATATAGTTGATCAAGCGCCACCCCAATATGGCGAATCCTAGAGTCCATACGTATATTCCGAGATATTGGGGATGTCTAATAGCAGCATACAAGCCTTTAGTAAGCACTGAGCGTTTCCTTGCTGTATGTGATAACATTTGATATAAACTAATTATGTAAATCAGAAGACCTGTTGTCACAAGGATATATCCGACGTAATCCATTGTCGTGTGTATGCTATAATCTGAGAAACGGATAACGCCATTAATCAATTCGTTGAATAAGGGCATGTCCACAAAGACTAACCAAGGCGTATAAAATATTCCAACAAGAGAAAAAAATAGGACAAACATAGGGATCAGAACGTTAAACAAAACCGGAAGATAAAAAACCCATCCGATAAAAGCTATGGGACTTGACAATTTAAGTTCCATAAACAAAGAAATTAGAGCTGCAATTGTTGCAACGAGGCCTAAGACCACCAGGAGCCATGCATCTCTTTTAAGAAGAAACCCTGCATCCTCCGATGGAAGGTTCAGTCCAAATTTTGCCGTCCAAGAATACACTAAAAATAGCAGCACTAAAGCGGTTACTGAGAGCGCGAATATCAATCTTTTAGACAAATATCTCCAGCCTCAATGGTAGTTCTTGTCTATTTATGATTCCGTAATCCCTAGGTATTATTAGCCATTCATTCTTTGAATAAGCTTTTGCGTTGCAGATGCAACATCATTTCTTAGAGAAAAACTTCCTTTGATAGGAGTTCTCCTCTAATATTCCTAGCCTCTTAAGTGTGAGTTTCAATGCAGGGACGTGAGCTTCACTAAGCTCGGTTAGCGGCTTCCTAGGACGACCAACGCCAGCACCGACCATGTTCAAAGCTGCTTTAAGAGGAACAGGATTCGTTTCAGCATACATTAACCTCATAAGCGGCAGTAGTTTAAAGTAAAGCTCTCTAGTCTTCTGGGCGTCTTTAAACGTTTGCCAAGGTCTTGAAAGCTCCTTAAATTCTCTTGGTACAAGGGAGCCTGTGACGTTTGAGGTGCCTTTTCCTCCGGCGGCAAGGGTTGGCAGTATCAAAGCATAAGATGGACAATCACAACAGAGAACGTTGAATTTTCCCCTTGTCAGCTCTATGACTCTAATAACTTGGTAGGGGCTTGGTCCAGCTTCTTTTAAAGCAATGATGTTGCTTAGATTCGCTAACTTTGCAATGGTTTCAGCTTGCAGGCTTACTCCGGTTCTTGTAGGATTGTGGTATATAACGACGGGGAAGTCGGCGCTTTCGGCGACTTCTTTGTAGTACTGGTATAACGCTTCTTGTGTTGGCACAATATAAGGCGGTTGAACGAGCAAACCGCAGTCAGCTCCTGCATCCTTGGCAGAGAGCGCATTTTCTATGGTGTCCTTTGTTGTAACAGCTGAAATCCCACACATGACAGGCATTTTTCCATTCGCCACATCCACAGATGCATCGATTACTCGCAGCCTCTCCTCCTTGCTTAACATTATGGCTTCGCCTGTAGATCCCATCACTAATAGTCCATCGCTTCCGTTCTCTATGTGAAACTGCACCAGCTTTTTCAAACACTCGATATTTAATTCGTCTTTCTCGGTAAAGGGCGTCACTAATCCCGGCCAAGATCCTTCAACGTTGATGCGTTTCATTGCCATCCAGCCAAAAAATGTTATCTGTCTTTTAGAAATTTTATAGAAGATTGCGTATATAATCTTTCATAGAGCGTATGCGGACCGGGGAAGGAATGAAAATATTGGATTTGTGTCGAACTGTTTTCAACTATACTGCCTGCCTCTTAATTAATAGCTAGCGTTGGGTGCAAAAATTGAACCAGATTTAAGGCTGAACTTTGTGGTCATTTTGCGGTGTTTGTGGACAAAGCTTTTACTGAATCTTGAGTTGCTTTTCAACTGCGTTAACGATTGTGCGTTTTCTAATTGTTTGTCTGATTTTTTCTATGTCCTCGCTTAATACTCTATCTTCCTTGAGTACCGAAATAATCCTCCTTATTGTGGCATAGGCTATTTTGGTTCCTTTTCCAAGTTTTTCTGATCCACGGAAATCTGTTGCTTGAGCTGCGCACAAGAACTCTATGGCTATTATGCTTTCGGTGTTTTCGAGTATTTGCATGGCTTTTTGGGCGGCTGTTACTCCCATGCTTACGAAATCCTCAAAGTTTGCAGAGGTTGGGACTGAGTCCACGCAAGCTGGATGCGCCAAGATTTTGTTTTCCGAGGCTAGGGCTGCCGCAGTGGTCTGGCCCATCATTAACCCGCTGCTTAATCCAATGCTTGCTTCCGGAGGAACTAGGAAGGCTGGCAAGCCGTTGCTCAGTTTTTCATCAAGGAGCTTGAAGATTCTTCTTTCAGAGAAGTTACCAACTATTGCCAAGGCTATTCCAAGCACATCCATGGACAGAGAAATTGGCTGACCATGGAAGTTGCCTCCGGAAAGGCAAGTTTCTTCCTCTGGAAACACAAGCGGATTATCTGTCGCCGAGTTGATTTCGATCTCTACCACTCTTTTAGCATATGCCACTGCGTCTCTCACAGCACCTAAGACTTGCGGTGCACATCTTAAGCTATAAGGATCGTGTGGTCGATGGCCTTTCTTCAGGGCTTCCTCAACCGTTTGAGTAAGCTGGCTACCAGCAACTAGCTCGCTGATGCTTTTTGCCGTTATGGCTTGCCCATCGTGTGGTCTGACCTTCTGTATTTTTTCGTCAAATGCGTCGGAAAATCCAAGGAGTGCTTCAAGAGTTAAAGCAGTTGCAACTTCCGCGGTTTTAACTAGATTTTCAGCATCATAAACTGTTAATGCCGCAATTGCAGTCATTAGTTGTGTGCCATTGTTGAGGGCTATCCCTTCCTTGAACTCAAGCTGAACAGGTTTTATTCCAGCTTTAGCCATAGCCTCTTTTCCGCTCATAATTTCGCCTTCAAATTCAGCTTTTCCTTCACCTATAAGTACTAAAACCATGTGCGATAAAGGAGCCAAGTCTCCGCTTGCGCCCACAGAACCTTTAGCGGGAATTATCGGGTGCACTTTTCTATTCAGCATCTCCACAAGAGCTTCTAGAGTTTCTAGGCGTATGCCGGAATGCCCTTTCGCTAAGGTGTTTGCCCGCAAAAGCATCAGGGCACGCACAATCTCTGTATCTAAGGATTCTCCAACTCCTGCTGAATGGCTTCTGATGAGGTTAGACTGCAATTGTTTGATTTCTTCGGGTGAAATTACAATATTGCTTAATGCTCCAAAACCTGTGTTCACACCATAGACCACCTGGTTTTTTCTTATGATTTTTTCTAAAACCGTACGGCTTCTTTTCACCTTATTCTTCACTTTTTCTGGAATTGAAACCTTTGCGTCTTCCCTAGAAACTCTAACAATGTCTTCGAGTCTCAAAGTTTCACCATCGATGCCCACTTCGTACATTACAACCCTCCACCATACAATTGAAAGACTAGGAAGTTTATATTATTTGGTCGAACGCGCGCGCGTGATAATTTTGGGTTACCCAACTAGAACCTTCCATGATTAGTGTCTACAAGCTTCTCGAAATTCTTTAAAGAATCTGTAACCTAAATCTAGTTTTGGAGAAAAGTTTCAGCTGGCGGTATCAAGTTTGAAAGTCAATTTGCGGTTCATTGGTTCTCTCGCTCTCAAGACTGGAAATAATAAAATAGAATACGAGTTACCAGCTTCTACCACATTGGATGAAGCAGTTAGACTAGTGTTCAAAACGTACAAACTGGGAAACATAGGGATCGATGAAAACGAAATTAGTGCTGGATATTTGCAGATTTTCCTTAATCGTAAAATAGTGCCAATGAGTCAAATCCTCAAAGAGGGCGATGAAATCTCTTTCTTACCTCCCTTAGCAGGCGGTTAAAAAAAACAGACTTCAGTAAGTGTTAAGTTCTGGATTGCAAACAATGTGGTCAAAAATGAAAAGGGCCATGGAGGAATATGAACAGTGACTAAAATCTGGGTGGCAAGGGATTACATAAACTGTAGTGGTTGTAGAAGATGCGAAGTTGCTTGTTCCATCCGACATGAGGGAAAAATATGGCCTGAAGCTTCGAGAATAAGGGTTTTTATGGTAGTTCCAGGAGCTGAAGTGCCGCATCTATGTGCACAGTGTGATGATGCGCCATGCGTGCCCAGCTGTCCTGTTAATGCTCTCAGCGTCAACGAGAAGACAGGGGCTATAATGGTAGATAGTAATGCATGCGTAGCTTGTGGGAGCTGTATCGAAGCTTGCCCAGGTAGGGTCCCCACGATACATCCCACGAAGAAAACTGCGCTTATCTGTGACCTTTGCGATGGAAATCCGCAATGTGCTGAGGTCTGTCAAGAAGGTAGGTACAATGCGCTTTGGGTTGCGAGAAAACCAGCGAATGTATCGTACAAGTTGTACGCAAAAACTTGGGAGGTTCCTACTAAGGAACTTGCTCGCCGCTTTTACAGTGACGTATCTGAGGAGTTGATATGAGTATGGGCAATGGGTATGCTGGCAAGTTTCTGGAAGTCGACCTGACAGATGAGAAGATTGTGGATTTGAGATTCAGCGATGATTTCTTGAAGAATTGGATTGGCGGAAGGGCGCTGGCAACAAAGATTCTATGGGATAGACTCGGCAAAAACTGGGCACACATAGATCCGTTGGGACCAGAAAACATATTCTTTGCCCTCACAGGGCCAATGACAGGATACTACCCTGGAATGCGAATCTGCATATGTGGCAAGTCACCTCAGAGCAACGGCATAATCGGGTCGACGGTGGCTGGCGAATTTGCCCTCGAACTCAAATGTGCAGGATACGATGGAGTTATCGTGACTGGCAAAGCAAAACGGCCAGTCTACATATTCATCAAGAATGGGGGCGTCGAAATAAGAGGCGCCAGTCACATTTGGGGGAAAGACGGTAAACAGACGATCCGACTGATAAACAAAGAGGTAATTGCGGGTCTCGAGAGTGCACACGGAAGAGAGAGAATGTGGCGAGAACCAGGAATAATCTACATAGGGCCAGCAGGAGAGAATCGAAGCCGCATGGCGGCAGTTTGCCAGAAATGGACTCACGCTGCAGGATACGGTGGATATGGAGGGGTCATGGGTTCTAAAAATCTGAAGGCCATCGTAGCCAAAGGCACCGGGCCGTTGCCTGAACCGTTTGACATGGAGAAGACAATCGAGCTAAGAAATAAGATGGTGAAGGAATGTTTGAAGGATGATTCTATGAGACGATGGGGTACTGGTGCTGCAGGCTATTTCTATGGATCAAGTGCTTACAGCAGCGAACCAATCAGGAATTGGCAGGAAGAATGGCATGATGAGGAGAGCTTCGGCGTTGACCGTTTTGAGAGAAGAGTATGGGTGAAGCATTACTGGGGAGATTATGGTTGTCCAACTACCTGCCTAAAATTATCTTGTCTTAGAGACGGCCCATTGAAAGGCGCCATAACTGACAACCCAGATTATGAGATTCAAGCTTACATGGGAACGAACCTCGGAATATTCGAGCCTGAAGGCAATGTTTACGTGGCGTCAATGAGTGACGACTTAGGTTTATGTGGTATACAAGCAGGTAATGTCCTAGGTTTTGCAGCTGAGCTTTATCAGCGTGGCTTCCTAACGAAAGAGGACCTTGGTTTCGAATTGAATTGGGGGGATCCAGTCGCCTTTGGTAAACTGGTGCAAATAGTGGCTAGAAGGGAAGGGATAGGGGATATACTGGCTGAAGGAACCTTCAGGGCTGCGGTGAAGCTTGGGAAGATGAAAAATGTTGATCTACAACCGTATGTAGTTCATGTTAAAGGGGTCTCTATCGGAGCGCATGGTCTCAGAAGTGGACTTGACTATGTGAATCCGGCGGGTTACGCAACTTCAGTGCAAGGAGGTGACCACACCTCAGTCGGCGACTTCAGCCCGGATGAAGCAGGTGGCGATCTCAATTGGGGTTTCATGGATACAGCAGTCATTTGTGCCTTCAATGTACAATCTAAAAATCTAGGGGCTGTTTGGGAAATGTTTCGAGCGATTACTGGCTGGCCAACGACTAGTGAAGATTGGAATAATACTCTTGGTCTAAGAATGGTTAGCATTCAGAGGACGCTTTTGCTAATTGGAGGGCCTGACTACAGTTGGAATCCAGATAAAGACGATGATAATCCTCCTAGATGGTACGAACCTTTGCCGAGTGGGCCTCTT
>Ga0315310_10001470_pt1 | contig 14898 bp, 20 predicted proteins | sample TDP5_MG_FD_203630 | JGI IMG/M metagenome (GOLD analysis project Ga0315310, IMG submission 203630) | Freshwater sediment microbial communities from Lake Towuti, South Sulawesi, Indonesia - TDP5 | ecosystem: Environmental > Aquatic > Freshwater > Lake > Sediment | place: Indonesia: South Sulawesi... | reverse complement strand
ACCATCCCTGGAGGGGCAACAACCACCTTGGTTGGAAAGCTCACACGAGACTCCTCTTCACATACCTATAGGGAATATCTTTGTCAGCCCCTTCTGATACCGCGCTTTGAAGGGTTATCTTCCAGCCCACGCTCAGAGGATACAGCGTGATGGGAACGCCTTTGGCGTTTGTCGGAAAGTCCGTTGGGAACACCGCTGAGTTAATTAGACTGTAGTTTGTGCCGTCTATCTTGATATAGACCCGTATAGTTGTGTTCTGAGTTAAAGCGTTCACATCAAGCAGGACAATTGAGTATTCCGTCAGCTCCGCTGGGGTTATCTCAAGCGAGTCCTCCTCCGAAGTCCCCGCTGGGTGCGTAATTGTCCCTGAGGTTTCAAGCCACTCAAGTCTGCCCGCAAGGGTGTCATACCTGGTGAGGGCATCAGCCTCAAGTTCAGGGGTGGTGGGGATCGCCCCTATCGCCTCAAGTATCCTCTTTATCCAGTTCTTCATCTCTTTTCACCTCACGGCTTGTATGCCTGCGCCCACCTGTAGGTGCACTCGATCGGGATCGTCTCGATGGTGCCATCGTGGACCGCCCTGATCAGGATGGAGTCGCTGTGAACCTCAGGCAGTCCGAACATATCCATGAGGGAGTGGTAAGTGCCGTAGTTCGTGGAGTCTATGTCGAAGGTGTCCAAGAGCTGGAGGGCATCGTTCCAGTACTCGTAAAGCTTCACCGTCACCGTCCTCGCGCCGGGGTCGGAGCACTTGACCCTAAGGTGTCTGAGGGCGTAGGTGTAGTCTGCGGCATATGCTAGGTTCACCAGTACGCAGTCAGTCTCCGTGCTCGTCACGGTCTCGTCCACATCCACGTCTGGTATCTGCTCGGAGTAGAGCTGGTGGGCGCCGCTGATGCCCGCTATCGCGTCCTTGATCTGTTTGAGGCTGTGCGTGTCCTTGACGAAGCCCGTGCCCTTCAGGGCTTCGAACGCCTCGTCCAACAGGTCATAGAGTGCCTTGAGTAAGACCATCCAATCCCTCCCTTGGTTCCTTCTTAGAGGTCTCCTTCTTGGTCTTGAGTATGAACATCTCCCCCTTAGGCGGGGGATCGTCCAGGGCTTGAACAAAGGCGCTTAAGAGAACCATTAACTCAACCTCCTATACGAACAGCAACCTGTAGGTCAGGGCAGTAGCGCTCGTCGTCGTGATCTGTAGACGCTCAACCTCTAGGTGCAGGTCCACCAAGTTTAAACTGTCCGAGACCTTCAGGGGGATCTCCGCCCCATTATTGAGCTGGACTGTGATGGTCCCGGTCTCCGAATAGATGTAGCCATATCTGGCCTTCCTGCCCAAGATATCCACAATATCCTCATCCACTGGTGAGCCGGAGCTCACGGAACCCTTCCCCGTGATACCCTTCTCTGTCATATAATCGGTGTGGTAGGGTGGGACTCCTAAAGCCTCACCGATCTCATCCAGCTTCTCTAGAACTCTATCCAGCCCCTCCGAGATGTCGGTGAGGGAGACCTCGACCCTTGGAGGCGGAACCTCGACCACTGGCACTGCGGGAGCCGGACCGGCTATCCGCCTCAGCAGGTTCACGACCTCTATCAGCAGTGTCTTGATTTCCTCGGACTCCATACAATAGAACAAGTATCGTATTAATTAAAATATTTATATTGTGTTCGACAGTCGAATACTACCACTCGATCCCCCTGAGGACATCCCCGTAGAGCTCAACGTATCTCCCACACATCTTTTCCCTGCTGAAGTTCTCAGCCCATTTACGGCACGCCTCCGGCTCGATCTCATCCACTCGGTCCACCGCCTCCATCATCTCCTCGACCGTGTTGCAGAGGAAGCCTGAGACCCCATCCTTAACAACCTCGGGTAGAGCACCGTTCCTGAGGGCTATGACGGGGGTTCCACAGGCCATCGCCTCCACGGGGACTAGTCCGAAGGGCTCTCGGAAGGGTGGTTGGGGTGGGAAGAGGAGGGCCTTGGCTGATTGAAGTCTCTCCACCTTCTCGTTTTCGCTCACCTCCCCTATGAACCTTATAAGGTGTCCGTCGCACATCTGCTGTATCCTGAGCACGTAGGCTTGGTCATCGACGAACTGGGTTCCACCACATAGATCCAGAGGAATCCTCTTCTTCTTCGCAACCTCTATGGCGACATTGGCCCCCTTGATGCTGGTGATTCGGCTTAGGAAGAGGAACCTCTCTCCCTTCTCCTCCCTGAAGGGGTAGAGCTTGAGGTTTACGCCGTTGTAGGCAGTGCGGTAGCATAGCCCCGTCTGGAGGCTCATCTGCATCGAGTGGTCGTTGGAGATCCCCACTAGGCAGGGGTACTGTACAGGTGGGAGGGAGGGTCTCCCCACTTGGTCCCTCCAGGGATCCATCCCGTGGTGCGTGTGGATGACCCTGAGTTCGGGGTGCGCCATCTTGTAGACGTATACATGTGCGAACCAACTATGATCATGGATTATGTCAAAGTCCCCCATGTGCGGCTCCATAGCCCTCCAAGCCTCAGCCTCCTTCCCCAGCCAGTCGACATGGACGCGCATCTGGGGCTCCACGGTCTCCATGACCCTGTAGAGGGGTTCTTCGTCCTTCCCCAGCCTCACGGCTCTTGAGCCCTTCGGGGCGAAGAGGGTGACCTCCTCCCCAATCCTCCCAAGCTCTACGGCTAGGTCATAGACTACCCGCTCAAGGCCTCCGTAGGTTGATGGCGGGACAGGGAACACACTGCTCGATATGATCCCTATCCTCATGGTGCACTCACCCCCTCCCAGAACCACCTATTCTCCTCGTACCACTCGACCGTGTCCTTCAGGGCGTCCTCAAAGCCGATCTTTGGGCTCCACCCGAGCTCATCCCTCATCCTCGATCCGTCGAGGGCGTAGCGCTCATCGTCCTTGAGCCTTCTGCCCTTGTAACCTTGGAATAGGTGCTCCTTGCCCGTTAATTCTAGGATCGCCTCCACCACCTCGGGCACAGTCCTATAGACCGTGGGTGGGATATGGTAGATCCATCCCACCCTACCCCTCTCCAGGATTGTATGGATCGCGTCACAGGTGTCCCATACGTATATCCACCCCCTTGTCGAGCCCCCCTCGTAGAGTGTGAAGGGCGTGTCGCTGAGGCATCTCGTAATGATCTTTGCTATCAACTTCTCCGAGTGCTGCCTCGGCCCAAAGTTATTCATCGACCTGGAGATGAGGACCGGTATCCCGAAGCTGTGGTAGTAGGCTTGGCAGTACATCTCGCAGGAGGCCTTGCTGGCGGAGTAGGGGTTCCTTGGGGAGGGGGAGTCGTCCTCCTTACAGAGCCTCGGGGGAGGGACATCCCCGAAGACCTCGTCCGTTGAGACATAGACAACCTTGGGCCTCTCCTCCTCGGGCATATGCCTCACCACCTCTAGGATGGTGAAGGTCCCCACGACATTGTTGCGGAGGAACTCCTCGGGGTAGAGGAAGCTCCTGTCTACGTGGGTCGAGGCGGCAAGGTGGAAGATCGCTGAGACATGATTTTCCCTCACAACCCTGTTTAGGAGGAGGGCGTCGCAGACATCCCCTGAGACGAAGCTATATCTCGGGTCACCCTCACGATGGGAGAGGATTCGGGGGTTGAAGGCGTAGGTATGCCTTGAGTAGTTGATCACTCTATCATCAGGGCACTGTTCGAGGAGGTAGTCCACGAGGTTGCTTCCTATGAAGCCCGATCCTCCCGTGACTAGGAACGTCAACTCTCCATCCTCTCCTCTACGATTTTCCTGTAGGGCGGGTAGTAGGTCTTCTCGAACTCTCCCTCCAGCCACTCCAGGACTAGGCTGTCCTCCAGGGATGTGAACATGTGTGGGACACCCGCAGGGAAGGATATGGCTTCTCCCTCCTCTATCTCCGTGCTGTGATCCCCATCGTTCATGTGTAAAGTGAATTTCACGGAGCCCCTGATGACCACGTCGTGCTGGACCGATTCGTGGAAGTCGCCTCCCCTGGCGTAGCCCCTTTTGGTGTAGAGCAGTATCATCTCCCTGTCGTCAACGCTTATGCGGTATATGTCGCCCCTCCTATCCCTGTGGACTAATTCCATTTCAGCCCTCATTACGTCGCCTCCACTATGAAGAATTTCAGATGTTCTAACCTCCCTTCAGGGTTTGGGACCCAGTATTCGAGGCTATCAAGCCTGTAATTCAACCCTGCCTCCTCCAGTTGCCTCTGGAGCATCTCCTCCGTGTAGAACCTCTTGTGGAAGAGGTGGGGATACTCAACATCATCTACTATCTTCAGGGGCCTGTTATCCCTTATCCACCTCTCAATCGCCTCCCTGTGCACCTCAGCCCCCTGTTTATATACCGTCGACATGAGGGGATGCCCCGTGCTGGGTACCTCCACCTCGTTCGGGATCGTCATAATCACCTTCTTCCCCACCCTCTTTGCCTCCCTCATCACCTGGACTGGGTCGTCCACGTGCTCCATTACGTCTCCCAGGGCGACAGTATCAAAGGACTCGTCCTTGAAGGGAAGGGAGTGCCCATCTCCACGGACGAAGTTCGGTATCCTGTAGAGGTCGATATCCAGGTTCACCACATCAAACCTGTCCGATGGGAAGGTGTGGCCTCCAGCGGACCCTAGGTCCAGGATACCTCCCTCGGCGTTTCGCCTAAGCCACTCAAAGCGATCCAAGGTCTGAATGTCCAAGGAGGGGATGGTCACCCAGTTCGTTCCCATGAACCCCCACTTACTGTAGAAGATCTCTTGGCCTTTCCCGCTGAGTTCTCGGAGCCGATCTTTATCATGGAAGCTCCTGAAGGTGGTCTCGGTTTCAGGGTGGTCGGCGACGCTCTGCCTTACGCCATGTGGACGGTAACCCACCTTCAGGAATCGCCAGTACCAGTCATCGTCCTCGAAGCCCTTCCCCTGACGGAAAGCCTCGTCCAAGAGGCCCACTCTCTCAATGGCGTCCCTGTCTATGAGGCAGCAGGCTATGTTGAAGGGTCTGAAGACACCGTCGGGCTGCACGATCTGGGCTGAGACCCAGCCTAGGGCGGGCATCTGCTTCAGGGCTTGGATGAGGGGCTCAAGCCATCTCGGGCGGACGTAGACATCGTTGGTCACTATGGCGATGTACCTTCCCCTTGAGACCTTGATGCCCATATTCACGGCCCCACTGAAGTTCTGCCTCTCCCTGTTGAGGACGAGGCGAGCCCCGTACATATGCTGTCCCATTAGCCAGGAGAGGGTCTCAGGGGTCGAGTCGTCGGCGACTAGGATCAGCTCGTAGATTGGTGGCGTGTTCGCCCTGATGTGGTCTAGGCACCTCTGAGTGACCTCAACATTGTTGACCATGGGAACTATGATTGAGACCTCTACCGTAGGATCACACCCCCCTGGTGGACGTTTACCATATTCCTCATCAGCTCCTCAGTATCGAAGGGTTTCGGTCCCCCCTCCGCCTTGCGTCCGACGGCGATGGAGTGGAGCCCTGCCCCTCCACCTATGGGGAAGGCCGTGATGACCTCTAGCCCACTCGACTCCAGCAGGATCTCCAGGGCTCTAGGCTTGAAACGCCAATGGTCCTCGGGTTCCTCGTGGTAGGGCCATCCCTGTACCGTCGTGACAGCGGCCACTCCACCCAGCCTCAGAACCCTGCCCCACTCTTTGATAGAAAGGATTGGATCTCTGAAGTGCTCTAGGGACTCGAAGCAGATGATTGTCCCAATGGATTCGTCGACGAAGGGGAGGTAGTGGGCGTCTGACTTAACCGTGAGTGGGATCTGGTACTGGATGATGTCCAGGCCGAGGTAGTCCCTGTGGAGCTCGAAGTTTAGGGCCTCCTCCTTGAAGAGGTGGTACTCGAAGTCTAGGCGCCTTGGCATGCCCCGACAGCCCACATCTAGGATCGGGAGCTTGACCCTGTACCATGTGAAGACCCACTCTAGGAGGCTCTGGCACATCTTGTGGGCGTCGCCCCCGTCGTGGATCCTCGGGGGCGTGGTAAGGCTACGCCCAGTATCCGAGATTCCAAGCCTCATGATTATGGGGTTATCCCCTTTTACGGAGCCCTCCACCCTACCATTCCCTCCCTGCCAATACCTCCTCGTAGAGCGCTCGGTACTGTCGGGCTATGACGGGTATGCTGAACCTCTCCACGCTTCTGCGGCATTCTCTCGGGTCGATATCGTCTAAGCGGTTTATGGCGTCTATGAAGCTATGTTCCCAGGGCCTTGAGCCGTACTCGCAGATGAACCCGTTGACTCCGTCCTCGATGATCTCGGGCATGGCGCCCAGGTTCGTTGTGATTACTGGGGTTCCGCACGCCAAGGCCTCCAGAGCTAGGAGGCTCCAGGCCTCCTCTTGGAGGAAGGGTAGAAGGAGACCCTTCGCCTCGGAAAGGATCCTGAGCTTATCCTCGGTGCCGACCCTCCCGAGGAACCTTACGTCCCCTACGCAGCTGGACATAACGCGGTCCACATAGCCCGTGTCAACGCCAAACTCCGTCTCTCCGGCCACATCTAGGGGAAGCCCCATCTTCTTCCCTAGGAGGACGCTGAGGTGGTGGCCCTTATTCCTGGACATCAGACCCATGCTCAGAAGCCTCTCTCCCTTCTCTTCTCTGAAGGGGTAGGAATCCATGTCTATGCAGAGGTTCACCTTTCGGGGCCTGTATCTGTAGCGGCGCTCCATATCACCGAGTTGCCACTCTGAGATCCCAACTATGTTTGGCCATCGAACGGGGGGGAGGCTCCCCCAGGTCTGGATGCCGTGTATCGTTCCAATTATCCTAGTCTCGGGGTGCTCCAGCTTGTAGATGTAGACCCACTTCTGGTGGGTGTGATCGTTTATGAGGTCGAACTCTCCTAGTCTCCCCTTGTAGATGTTGTAGGCTAGCTCCTCCTCGTTCCCAGTGAAACGGTTCGGGGGATCTATCGTCTCTATGAGGTGTCCTTTCGGGGGCCTGAGACTCCCCCTAGGGGCTATGAGCGTTGGCTCGACGCCCACCTCCGAGAGACCCCTCGCCAGGTCCCAGGCGAACATCTCGATTCCACCGTAGCCCTTAGGTGGCGTCGTGAAGACGGAGGGCGCAATTAAAGCGACTCTGATCTTCTCACCTCCCACTTATCCACTATCGGCTTGAGATCCATGACGATTATGGCGCAGTTCTCGCAGACATAGACATCCCCGTACCGCTCCCTCTTCCCTTCTAGCATCCTCCCGCACCTTGGACACCCAATCTCAGATCGTGTGAGGCTTGATCTGCCTGTCACCCTCCACCTTCCCCTCGAAGTCATGGGAGCAAACAACGGTGGTGTCCACGTAGATCTTGTAGCCTGCCGCCCTCGCCTTGGAGCAGAAGAAGAAGTCCTCGCTCTCCTCATCTATAGGGTCCCATAGCCTCTGACCGCACCTTGGGCACTTGTCATCCTGTCGACCAACGGTCCACCAGAACCACGGCTTCTCAATCATCCTGAAGACCTTTGTGTTGATGAGGCAGCACCCCATCCCTATGGCATCGGCCTCGACAAGACCACCAGGTTGGAACCCCGTGATCTCGGCATACTTCCTCCCGGGCTCGAAGGTGGGGGCGAGCCGCCACATTGCGTAGTTGTAGGGCGGATACCTTCTGGGGTAGAGTCCTGAGACTATTGGGAGGTTGTGCCTCAGGAGTCGGAGGAGGGCGTCGGAGGGGCAGAGGGTGTCCCCGTCCAGGAAGAAGAGCCACTCCACATTGTTCGCAAGGGCCGTCTCCGCCAGCAGGTTCCTAGCGACATCTATCGTCTGGCCAAAGGGGAAGGAGAAGAGGTGCGGCCTATCGACCTGAAGCTGCCTGAAGTTGAGGGACCACTCGTAGCTCGCATTCTCGCGTCCGGCATGGGGTATCCCTATCAGTACCTCGGCGCCCCGCCTCTCCCAGGCCAACTAATCTTCCTCCTTATTCGAACCCTTCCTTAACACTATCTCGCCTTCCAAGACCCTCAGGGAGAGCTCCATGGGACATCCGCTCAGGATGTCCAGCACCCTACGGACGTATCCCGGGATCAAGACCCTCCCCTTCCCGTCCACAGAGACGGTCTCCACGATGGCTAGTCCGCTCTTCACGTGGGAAAAATGTGGGGAACAAATTTAAAAATATTCTTATGGCGCTGCTACGCCGCCGAAGATTCCGCTCCAGATCGTCAAGGTCGGGTCGACGATGACGCTTGACAGGTTCCAGCCGACCGCCACCCGCTGTATCAAATGACCATCCATCTGGGCGATGTCGGTCGTCATATAGCCAGCCGTGTCGGGTGAGACATAGCAGGGCTTGCCCAGATAGCCGCTGAGACCTCGGCCGCTCTCGAAGAAGTTACCAAGATTTGTGTCTTGGAAGACGCCCAGCAGGACTACCTCCGTGTCACCACCGATGTCTGCGGAGACGGCGCAGAGTCCGACGGCGGGCATCCCAGACCCGATGTTAACGGCATGGGCCAGCTTGAAGCCCTCCACGCTACCGCTTAAGTGGACCGAGACGGGCTGACCACGCTGAATAGCCACATCGGCTAATCCCGTCATGGTGACTCTCATCACGAGTCCGGGGAGCATCCCCGCAACAGGGGATCGAATATGGGCTCCCTCTATCTGACCGGAGGCGATGGAGCCGCTGAGGACGGCGCTGTCTCCTATATTCCCTGAGACCACGGTTCCAGAGGCGATATTTCCAGGAGTCACAGCCCCAGAGTCTATGGTACCTGAAACTACTGGACATTGACCCGAGAGGTTTGCCAGCGTCCCCGAGGTTACCGCCCCTGATGCTATGATGCCCGAGGTGACTGAGACGGCTCCAAGTCCCCCTGACTCAACGGCGCCACTAGCCACCGTACCAGGGGTTACCGCCCCAGAGTCTATTACGCCTGAGACCACAGCTCTCTGTCCGCTTAGATTGGCAAGTGTGCCCGATGTCACCGCGCCAGAGGCTATGCTACCGGAGACCACGGCCCCGATCGCAACAGTACCTGATTCTACAGCGCCTGAGGCTAGGTTGCCAGGAACGACAGCCCCAGAATCGATAACGCCTGAGACGACTGGTCTCTGCCCTGACAAGTTAGCAAGGGTACCTGAGGTCACGGCCCCTGAGGCTATGTTCCCCGAGACTATAGCCCCGACACCGACGGTACCCGACTCAACTGCGCCTGAAGCCAAGTTACCGGGGACAACCGCCCCAGAGTCGATGACCCCTGAGACAACGGGGCGTTGACCTGAAAGATTCGCCAGCGTCCCCGAGGTTACAGCACCACTAGATATTATGCCTGATGTGACAGATCCAGCTCCAAGGTTCCCTGACTCTACAGCTCCCGAGGCTAGGTTGCCTGGAACCACAGCACCACTATCGATTGTTCCCGAGACTACCGGGCGTTGACCGCTCAGGTTGGCTAGGGTTCCAGATGTGACAGCCCCAGAGGCTATGATTCCTGAAGTTACCGAACCCGCCCCGAGGGCGCCTGACATTATGGCTCCAGAGGCGATGGTGCCAGGCGTAACGGCTCCACTATCGATGGTCCCTGAGACAACAGCCCGCTGACCACTTAGATTGGCTAACGTGCCGGATGTGACCGCTCCAGAGGCTATGTTCCCTGAGAGGACCGCGCCACTCGCGATGGTTCCAGGGGTGACTGCGCCAGAGTCTATCACCCCAGAGACCACAGGACGCTGCCCTGACAAGTTTGCGAGAGTACCTGAGGTTACTGCCCCGCTAGCGATGTTCCCCGACACTACAGCGGCTATGCCTATGTTACCTGACTCTACAGCGCCTGAGGCTAAGTTGCCAGGCACAACCGCCCCAGAATCAATAACCCCTGAGACTACTGGTCTCTGACCCGAGAGGTTGGCTAGGGTACCGCTTGTGACCGCACCGCTCGCTATGTTCCCCGAAACAACCGCCACAGCGCCTATGTTCCCAGATCTCACGGCGCCGGAGGCTAGGTTGCCGGGAACGACCGCACCGCTGTCAATCGTCCCGCTCACAACGGGCCTCTGACCCGAGAGGTTCGCCAAGGTGCCTGAGGTCACTGCCCCTGAGGCTATGTTCCCAGAGACAACGGCTCCGATGCCCACCGTGCCTGATTCAACAGCCCCTGAGGCTAGGTTGCCTGGGACGACTGCTCCACTATCGATTGTGCCTGAGATGACGGCGCGTTGCCCCGAGAGGTTTGCGAGGTTCCCAGACACCACGGCGCCCGAGGAGATCCCCCCTGAGGCCACGGCGCCCGACCCCACTGTCCCATAGATGACCGCCCCGGAGTCGATGGTCCCCGATATCACCGCCTGCTGCCCAGACAGCGTCGCAAGGTTCCCAGATACTACAGCTCCCGAGGCGATGGTCCCCGAGATAACTGGTCTCTGTCCGGAAAGCTGAGTTAGGGTCCCAGATATGACGGCGTGCTGCCCACTCTCCATGGCCAAGGTTCCAGAGATTACTGCTCTCTGTCCGCTCTCCTGGGATAGCGTTCCAGAGATGACAGCCTGCTGCCCGGAGAGCGTTGCGAGGTTCCCCGAGACCACGGCACCGGAGGCGATGGTCCCGGAGATAACGGGTCTCTGCCCGGAGAGCTGTGTTAGGGTACCTGATATTACTGCATGTTGTCCAGACTCCATAGCTAGGGTACCCGATATGACGGCCCGTTGGCCACTCTCCTGGGATAGTGTCCCCGAGATAACCGCTCTCTGTCCGCTCTCTTGGGCTAGTACCCCGCTTATAATAGCGCGTTGGCCGCTTAGGGCTGTGAGGGTTCCCGAGATGACGGAGTGGACCCCCGCTCCGCCGCTGGCTTGGATGAGGTGACCTGAGACGATGGTTCCACCGGTGTATCCGCTTACACTGGTAGGCTCTCCGGCTACATCCCCAGGCTGTGAGACGTTGCGACCCCACTCGACCTTCGGCAAAGGATCACCTCAAAACTATCGTTCCGTGCCTCCCACATGTAGCCAGACGCCCGATACGGTGGAGAACGCGACGACGGAGGAGACGAAGGTGACTCCCTTGATGGCCTCCCCGTCCCCTATAAACTCTGTCTTAGTCGCGCCCAATACGAGCCTAGCGCGGAGGGTTCCGCTGAGGCTGGGGTCTCCGCTGAAGCTGTCATAGATGTTCAACTCGGCCGTACCGCTTCGGTTTGTGGCTATGATGTTCTCTAGGTGGAAGACCCTACCACTCGTGACCTCGTATATGGTGAAGCCGCTGACATTGTTATCTATCACCCTGCTCCTGCCGTGCTCAGCACCACGCCCCTCGATGACCGCCAGAGCCATCCTACCACCCCTCAACAGGGATCCAAGTCCACTTAGCTGGCTTTTCCGGCAACTCCTCAAGGACGTAGCGCCAACCAGGGAACATGACCCTGTTTTTTAGCTGTTTGTGCTTCGTGGGATTCGTCACATCGAAGAAGGCCTTCTCGTCCTCGTAGATGAAGAACTCCCCGTGCTGTAGGGACTTGAGAATCTCTAGGCTTAGCGGGGGCTTCTGAAGGACGGTCAAGGCCTTATCGGTGGCCCATCTTGCAACCGCTAGGGGCTCCTTCAGCTTTATCGCGATGTCATCCAGAGGGACGATCCTGTAGTGGGCCGCCTCTACGTCCGGCATGTATAGTACCTCGACCTCGGTGTCCCCGGACGAGGACTCCCCATCCAGTGCCCCAAAGTCGTAGATGATGGGCTGTATCGGCTCAATGAATCTGACGGAGAAGAACTTCTCCACTATCTTTTTCTTCTGCCTCAGGTAGATGCCTATATTCTCCTCTACCTTGACCACTGGCAGGAACTCTACTTGGTAGATCCCAGTCATCTATCCCCCTTCTGTCTATCTAGGAGATAGGGCCTAGACCTAAGCGACCTCGGCGCCCATTATGGTCTCGCCCTTTGGCTCGGCGACCTTACCCAACAAGATTAGGTGGCCGTCAGCCCCAGAGGCTTTGACTCGGGCCAACATGTAGATCGTGAAGAGTTCCTTCTTGTTGTATATCACAGGCTGATCGGTGTAGACCTCGTCGTTCTGAACGTACATCCTCTGAAGGTGCCAGATGTCCTTCACCTTCGCCGCCCCGGCGCCCAGACCCCACTTGATGGCTATCACGGGGGGTATCGCCGCATGGCCCCCCGAAAGATTAGCCGCGCTCGGCTTGACTGGTCCTGAGACGGCGGTGACATGCTCGTTCTTGGCGCCGTAGATGCCCCAGACCTTATTCTCGGGGTTCCTACCGCTTATGACCAGCGTATAAGTTCCAGCAACGCCGCTCTGGATCCACTCCTCGCTTGTGAGCCCGAGGTCTGTCTCGGGAAGGAGGTCCCTCACGACGAGGTCGGCCTCCGACGCGACGATCTTCTGGGCTATTGCCCTGCGCTTCAGCTCTGCTATAACGTCGGTCTCGATCGCTTTCTTCTCCTCAGTCGTAGGCGTATAACCCAAAGTTCCTTCGACCATATTATCTCCAATAGTTTGATTGCAAATAAATTTAAAAATGTTTGAGGCATAGTGCTACATGGTTCCCTTTTGATGGTGAAGGAGAAAAAGTCGGAGACCCTGAGGATCAGGTGCACGAAGTCAACTAAGAAGAAGTGGGCTGAGTTCGTCATCGACGGGGATTACCCCAACTACGAGGACGCCCTCCTAGCACTGCTCCGAAACTACAAGCCCCGGAAATTCATTTAGAGGAAGGTTCTCTTCGGGGGCCTCTCCCCCGGCGCCAGCCATGTGGGGTTTGCTGTCGCTGGTACCTCGCCGGGTCCCTTCCCGAGGAACTTCCTCGTCGGGGGCGGAGGTACCTCACCCTCGCCCGCAGCCTTTGCACCCAGGATCTCTGGGAGTCCCGGGAGCTCTGGGAGTTCCGGGAGCGTCGGCAACTTTATGATCTCCTCAACGGATGGCAGGGTCGGTACCTTGACCTCTGCTGGGAATGGCAGTGTTGGGAGCGTGCCAGTAATCTGCTTTGCTCCTGTCCTTACGATGGAGTCTATCTTCGACCTCGCGTCCTCTGCGAGGCTGATTAATGTCCTCAGGGGATCCATTGCCATTACCTGACCACCTCAGTGGGCTTATCCAATGCTTTGGAGACGCCCTCTCCCAGGGTCTTCGCCCCGTCTATAGCCCCCTTGAGGACTGTGTCCACGATTCTATGGGGTCCCTTGTCTCCCAGCGGACCCTTGTCGAGAACAGAGGCGAGGGACTCCCCTGCGCTCTTTGCCCCGTCGGCGATTCCGTCTAGGAGGCCATCGACCAGTCGGTGTGGCGCCTCTCTTGGAAATTCTGCCATATTGTCACCTACAATTATGATTATGATTTGAAATTTAAATGTTTATCTCTCCTCGACCTCTCCACTTTTGTACTCGGTCGTCACCCTCTTTATCCTAGCGTCATCGTACTCTACTGTCGTCTCGGCCCTTGACACCCTCAACCTCCTGACTATGAATCTTGGCAGGGGTGGGTCTGGTGGAAGCGCTGGCAATATGTCCTCCACCGCCATGACGTTGTTTGGGTTAAGGGTTAAAGGGAATGGGAAGGGGAAGGGTGAAGCGGAGTGCCTCTCCTCTCGCTCCTCCTCCGTCCGCGGCTTACCAAGCCTTCTCTCTCCAGCCCTACCCGTGATGATGCCCGTGCCCCTTGGCGGGAGTTCCTCAGACACTCTATCACCATCCTTATTAGTGTCATGATCCTATTTAAAAACTCTAATCTAAGTTAGGGGACTTTAATGAAGGTTCTTATCATAGCTACAGTTGAAGGAGCTACTTTATCCTGCTTAATATACTCGTCTAGTTCAGGCTTAGTTAAGATTTTCCTCAGCTCACTAAAATGTAAGTCTTCTACAATATCACTGATCACATCCCCCACAACGGGGACCCATCCGACTATGCTTGAGAGGTCTATCGCCATCGCATGCCTCATCGCATCAGCCCTCCTATCGTCCATCTTTGGGATTTTGGGCGGAAACTCGGGTATCAAATCCTTTACTTCCGGTAGGTGAAGCGTTCCAAAGGGTGTCCATACTTTGAACTCTTCTTCTTTTTCAACCATTTTTACCACTATTTAAAAGGAAGTTCTTTGGCTCTCTCGTATACAATTAAAAATTAATATAGCTCCTTCTAATATTTTTTCCCTGATAATATGATAGAGCCTGGTATTGAGTATTACCGCTATATCCAGCCTAACGTGTATTCTAGGCTCGTGGAGGGCTATGCAAGCGACGAGTTTTGGAACGTCCTCAGCAGGACCAGCGACATTAACAAAGCCATAGAAATCTCTAGGGTACTCCCAGAGCTCGCAGATAGGATCCCGGAGATCGCGGACCTACTGGAGAAGAAGCCCTTCGTCGACTGGTACGCGGAGGTTGCGGACTACGTCTCAGAATTGGTTAAGAGGACCCGAACCCTCTCTTCCGTCGCGGATCAGCTGGTCGGGGTAGTCGTAGAGACGTTCTTCAGCATGGTCGGCGACCTCGTCGGGGTTCACGACAACCTTATGTGGTACGGGGACACGAGGACCGTCTCGGCTGCCTACGACCTATTCGGCGAAAGAACCAGGATAATTGAGGTCACAGCCGCCCTGCATGTCATCCGCGATAAGCTGGTCGAGTTGAACGCGGACCTCTTCGACATAAGGGACTCCCTGAAGAGGATCTCCTCGAATGAATCCGCCCTCACCACCCTTGTTGGGGACAAGACCAACCTCCACTGGGTTGCCGGGGCGGATGTTAAGAGCGTCTTGGAAAGCTTTGTCACTGGCGGGGTTCTGCCGACTATAAAAGAGAATGCCTACTTCGACAAAAACGTGAATGTCCTAGGCACGCTCACCCTAGGCAAGCCCATAGGCCTCGCAGTGGGGGATCCTCTTAAGCCCCTCGCGGACATCTCCCCAGACTTAGTGGAGCTCAACAAGGACCTCCACGGG
>Ga0315310_10001469_pt1 | contig 14903 bp, 8 predicted proteins | sample TDP5_MG_FD_203630 | JGI IMG/M metagenome (GOLD analysis project Ga0315310, IMG submission 203630) | Freshwater sediment microbial communities from Lake Towuti, South Sulawesi, Indonesia - TDP5 | ecosystem: Environmental > Aquatic > Freshwater > Lake > Sediment | place: Indonesia: South Sulawesi... | reverse complement strand
AATTCTCATGTCAAGTCTCTCAGGAGGCATGGCGTCGTAAATATCATCGAAAATCTCGACGAAGTTTCCGAGGAAATTCTCCATAACAGTATCATCTTTGTACTTATTGTAGAGACTGGTAGCCTTCCCGTACCTCACAGAGCTTTGGAAGCGCTGTTCCACGGAGTTCTCGAAGCCGTGGGAATCATCCACAACTATAAAGTCAAACTCATTCTCTGGCCTGACTGACAAAAACTTAGCGAAATTCGTTATAACAAACCTGTCTTCACCATACTGCCTGTTAGCTTGCAGAACCTCGCACTGCATGCCTTCCTTCTCGCACTTTTCGCGTTCCTCCGAACATATCAGATAGTCTGCACGTTCTCTTGTTATTGCACAGTCGTATTCCTCAATACCATAAACCGTGGACGGCGTTACATTGCAATCGAAATCCCTGCTACAGTTCTCGATCTGTCTTTGGTTGTCCTTAGTTGGGCAAAGTATACATACTCGAAGACCAAGGTTCAGCGCATTGCACACAATCGGCAGATATGTATACGTCTTCCCTGTGCCCGTTGGCAACTGAATTATCGCATCTCTCTGCTGATTAAGACCTTCGATAGCCTCCCTTACGCAGGTCTCTTGATATGGTCTCGGTTTCTTCTTATTGTAGGTGGCCATCGCCTCTTCGTAAGAAAAAGGACCCGCTCTGGTCATGTTTAGTCCTCTTCACTAAGGGTGTTTTTGGTTCCAGTAACCAGTAATAAAAACCTACTTGCGGTTTAAAACTATTTGCCATTAATGAATTTTAACAAACGTGGAAACTAGGAGAGTATTCTTCTAACCCATTTATTCGCTTTCGCATTTCTTCAGAAGTTCCTCCACAGCAAAAATAACAAAATCTTCTTCGTCATGAAATCTCCCACTTGGATATGCTTACGGCTCTTCTCTACGACCTTCTGTATCCTTTTAACCAGTTCTGAGGGCAAACAGAAAATCGCCACAATCTCATGGCAGTTCGCTCAATTGAGTAAATTTGGACAAGTTTAAAAGGTTTGCCGTTAACACGTATTAACGTGCATGCTAGATCGCCCGTCCTCAAGGCTTCTGGCGCCTTAGACGAAAAACCTTAAAGAAAAACCACACTTTACGCGTAAAAAATAGGATGGTGAAACTTTGAGTGCAGATGAGGAACAATATATGTCCAGATCAATTGATCTAAGTGCAGAACAAGAGGAAATTATAAATCAAGTTAATGAGGTCTGGAGGAAGTATAGAGGGCGTGGGTTATCATGGAACCGTTTTCGCGGTGACGCTGTTTCAGAATCATAGCTTATCATCTACAGAAACACCTTCCAAAAGCTTTAATTTGGTCAGGTCGGCCTGGATAGAAGGATGTGAAAATGAGTTTGATCTCCTAATTGTGGATGAAAATGCGAAATCTTTGAACTTCACTGGTGCTTATGCAAAAAATCAGGTGCATTTTCTTATAGAAGTTAAGGCCGCAGGTGTTTTTTTACAAGCGTGAAGAAGTGGAGAAACGCCTGTCAGACATGTTTAAGAAATGGAGAGAAAAAACTGAGAAGCCACTGGTATACCTTTCAATTTGGGAAGCCAATGCCCATGTGAAAGAGGTTCTGAGAGCTCTAGGCGAAGATACAGCGTTCATCTTTTCTGTTGAAAAAGAGGGAATTCTATGGCATGCATGGGAGAGATTTCTCGATAAAATCAATGTGGTGTTAAAGACTTGAACAGTCTGCCCCTGCCTTCTGACCATTAGCACAATATTCTTTCGAATAAAGAGGTAGAACATGTGCGTTAACAGGGATTAACGGAAACAAGTTCCTGTTACAAAAAAGAGGATACATATTCTTTGCTTTTCTCTATGTCTAAGTAGACTAATTCTTGTAGGTCTCTTTCAGAGATAATAGCAGATATATCTTCTCTAGTGAGGGAATACAACCAGTTCATGAAAGACCCAAATGATATTTCACGTTTATCTTTGCGATATTTATCTGCTAAAATTCTTGCTGCTTTCCTGCTAGATATCCCGAGCGCTAAGCAGTATACTGCAACTATGTCGTTAGTACCATACTTTGCAAATGCAGGTAATAATCTAATTGACCACGAATACTCAACACCTTTAAAATCTAGCAATTTGGTAATAGCCCACAGCACCCATGGAGCATAATATGACAGTTGAACATATGAATAAGCAAATGCTGCTAAGACTGCTTTATCGAAAGATTTCTCCCTAAAATAATCTTTAGCAATTTCAATCTCACTTTTTCCAAATATCCAATCTAATAATATTCTTTCGTTTGGCAAATATGGTTTGAAAGTCTCAGAACTTTTAACTTCTAAAGGAATGAACGCCAGTCTTAGGAGTTTCATAAGCCGTATGTGAAACTGAGGAAGATTTTGATCAATTGGAATTCTGAGGTTTATTCCTTGTTTTATTAACTGCTCCATTTCATTAAGTATCAACTCACAACTTTCAGGTGAGAGCCCTGTTTCATAGTAAACATTTCCAAGGTCTGTGGGTCTATAAGGACTGCCATGTGTTAAAATTTCCTTTTCATGCAAATGTTCTAACTGTATAGCCGTGTGTTCTGTTAATCTCCTATACTCTTCGGAGTCTTTTGAAGTATGATGACCAAAGAAAGTTAGGTTAATTAGACTTGTTATATCATCTTTTTCCATTATTTGCTCACAAATTGTTGATAATATTTCTGTCTGGAAAGCTAGCACATTTTTATCATAAAAATCGATTCTTTGTGTAGATACACTGGAAGCAACAATTTCCCTTAGTGCACTTTCGATGGGCTCTAATTCCTTTTGGGAACATTGTAGGTATTTAGTTGTTTCTGAAATAGGTTTTCTTTCCTGTTTTAACAGTATTACATGACCTTCTGTGTTCTCAAGGGCTCTACCAGCCCTTCCTGCTATGTTCTTATACAGCATTTTGGTGAGAGGAATCCATGTCCATGCACCTTTCGGAGAAATTTCTTGGAAATTGAGATATGGTATAATTACCGTGCTTACAGGTGTGTTAATTCCTTCAGCAAGAGTCGTTGTACTAGCAATTAATCTAATATCTCCGGTTCTAACAAGTCTTTCTATTTCGCTTCGAATCTCAGTTGGCAGGTCAGCATGATGATATGCAATACCATTTTCGATATATTTTGACAATGGAAAATCCGAACCAAATTGAGTTCCTACACGATTTGCCAGCTCTTTTAACCTTTTTAATGAGTCAGCTGAAAGGGGCAAAATCGTCTGCTCATGAAGCCTTTTTGCAATCTCTTCAGCCGTCGATTTTGTGTTACAAAATATCAGAACTGGACCAAGTGATTGAAATGCCTTAGCAAGCATCACGGCCTTTTCTATATTTGGCTTTCCCCTTGCTTCTCGAAATTCTAGCGTCATACCTTGCATTTCGTTGTAATATTCTACCACATTCTCATGAAGTACGGCTTGTAATGTCCTTGTAGGATGCCAATCAATTGCTACTGCCTTTGTTTTACCTTCGCACATCCAAGATGCTATCTCTTCTGGATTGTTAATAACCGCTGACAGAAGCATAATTTGACTAGTTGGCAATAGTTTAGAAATTCTAATGAGTAAGAATTCAATGTGAATGCCTCTATCTCCTGCCGTTTGAATTGTTTGCGCTTCATCAAATACGAATAGTTTGCAACTTAAGACAGCTGGATGTTTTCTCTTTAGAAGCAGACTGAGCTTTTCCGGCGTGGTTATCAACACGCGGCAATTTCTTAACTTTAGTTCTTCAATTTCTGGATAGTCATATGATCCTACAACAAGAGAAACCTTAAAACCTAATGTGGCTATTCTCTTCCTTAGGTCTCCTTCAACTTGGAGTGCCAACGCTTTATTAGGAGCAATGTATACGCAAGTTGAGCTCTGATCTTCAATCAATGATTTTATTATGGTGAATTCTGCAATCAACGTTTTTCCTGCACTAGTGGGCATCGAAATTACGAAATTCTTTCTACTCTTGTCAAGTAGACCACTTTCAATAGCTTTGATCTGAGAAGCCCAAAGTTCCACGATTGGTGGATCAGAATTAACTAGTTGTTTGAGGTATTCTGGGTATTCTTTAAAGTAATCTCTGATTGATTTCCAAACACTCCTTTTCTGAATTTCTTCCATAACAACTGACAAGAGTGTTATCAGAGCAAAGTCTTCAGAATCGTTGGCATCTAAGAAGATTTGAATACTTCTTTCTATTGCTTCACCGGATTTTTCAAAATATGAAGGTTCACCTATAACCAAAAACTGGTAGAAATTGCGTATAGCTTCGGAAGTCTCTAGGAAGCCCATTAGCCTAACAATTTCTTTAGCCTGTTCTTCCTGGTTGTTGATTGATTTAATTACTTCTTGAACATTCATCTTCTCGGTCATAATTGCTTTATATAGTGTTTCAATACGTGTAAACTTTCTACCAAGAAACGAATAGATTAGAAGATTTATCAAAAAAAGAAATCTTGGAATGGTTTCCATAGGCTCTTTTATTGAGTCTAAATCCTCCAGAACTTCGTTTGCCATAACAATAGAATTAGAGGGATAACCTCCTACATCATAACAAACTGCTGCATGCCTAAGCAAATTAACTCTATATGACTTTGGAAGATCTAGGTAAGCACCTGTGTATTCAAAGATTTTGGCTGCATGTGACAAAATCTCGCTAGCGATAGACAACTTCCCTACTGAAACTAATTTGACGCCAACCAACTCTAGCGAGTAAGCCGTAAGAACAAGCTTTTCTGACGTTATCTTTTCCTTCCAAACATCCTTTCCAAACCACGTTTCTAGACCGTACCTCCGAAACAATTTCACAGTGTAGTGATCTTTGGCTATCTCTGAGAGCGTATGAGAGACCTCTGGTCTTTTTAGAATGTCTTCAGCCCTCTCGACCAAAAATGCCACATCAAAAGCAGCTTTCAAGCATTGATCACCTCAAAAACATCTTTTGTCACTGGTTCAAGATTATCTATGACATGGTTGTATGACTTTAATTCTCTTTGAAGATTTGTAAGAGGTTTTAGAGCCTTAATGCACTTATCTAACTCGACTTCAGAGTCTACTAAAAAGAAGGTAGCATTACAAATTTGCTTTGGATTACTAGTGAACCTGTCAAAAAAATCAAAGATGCGAAGGTATAATTGGCTCTTTTGTGGGTCTGTTTCTATTCTTTTCAAAAGCAAATTGAGTTCGTCACAGAATTTTAGGTCATTTAAGTTCGATAGAGTAGATATCACCCCATTATCCTCATTTTTTATAATGCCCAGAAGACTAACAGTATCTTTCCTCCATTTGACTTCTGTTGGATATGCGATATCTTCAGAGTGGTTTTCCCCAAATCGAAAAGCTAATACATCTATTCCGCGTTCCGGCATCTCAATATGGCTTTTATTAGCCCACTTATAATAAGGTACTGTTAATCCAAAAAGTTGTTCAAAGGATAAACAACAAGTAGCCTCAGCGAGATCTGCTTTCTGCATCCTCGGTAAAGATGGAATTAGTCTCCGTATAAGTTCATCGAACGATAGTCCGAATCGTGTGTTGCCGCTCAGAAGATTTTCGCTTAGACGTTGCGCATATGCTGGTAAATAATTTGTTTTCATAAACCCAGCTACGATTTCTTTCCATTGGTCGATATGGCCATTTATTACAGAAATATCACATCTATCGCAAATTCCCTGCCACCGGGGAAGTTTTTGAACATTTGTTATTTGGACTAATGTAGAGTTCACTAGGCATCCCCTTTACTTTGCGAAACATTTCAGCGGATACATCATAACTTAATTACAGTAACGAAATAATTTATCTTTTCTTACTTCATAACAAAAACATTTCCAGCATTCGGCAGAAGAGGTAAAATAAACCTAGCCACGGAAACTCTCGTAATTTTTGCTTCGCATACGATGATACTAAAAAGGGAGTTTTCCTCTTTTCCAGCGTTCCCAGCGAACCAGGACAGTCAACCATCGAATCTGTCATGACAGGTTTATAAGGTGGGTTAAAATTGAGTTTGAAATCTGTCCCTTTTGTACCATGTCCAAGCCTGTCATTTGTGTTAACAGGTGTTAACCGAAAACCATAAGGCGTTTTTGATAAGAAACCTTAGCCTCTCTAAATTCTATGCTTGAAATAAAGGTGCATTGTCCATCTTCTCCATAGGATTAGGCGGGAGTTGAACGCTTTGAGGGTTACTCAATGGTATATGGTTAGGGTTTGGAGCACGAGTTTATGTTTGATCGGGAATATGTGGAAGACATGGCTTGCACGGATGAGGTTGACCGCGCCATAATAGATGAGCTGCATCACGCTGGACCGTATGGCATATTGCCGAGAGACGTAGCCTCAAGATTGAAAGAGTATAGGCTTAAGCCTTGGAATGTAACTCAGCGCATACGCCACATGAACAAGAAGCTGAACCGCCTAATGGGACAAAAAGCAGCTGACTTCAACAGCAAACTACACGAAATAGGTGTCCAACTAAAGTGACTGTGCAGAAAATATGTGAAATTGCAAAGGACGAGGCTGAAGCTCGTGAAGCTCTGGATGCTATATGGGAAAACAACGGGTAAAAGTGAAGAAATCCTGTCTACGCTAATCCAAAAAACACTATGCAGCTCGGGCTGTAAGTTTGCGTGTTTAATTCTCGAAAATCTTTTATGGTGAAACTACTATTTCTTTAGGGTACGTGAACGGCATGATCGTTCTCGAGAGGCGTCCTCTTATCGATTTTTTGATAAAGAACTTGGTAGTGGAAGAGAGAAAACCTCTCGAAGGCGTTAAGTTCATAGTTATTCTCCCTCATGACATCGCCAAAAACAATTTTTCCTATGCCAGTATGAGAAAGGGGATTCCATCATCGATTTTGGAACCTATGACGTTTGACGATTTGGCTCAACTTATTCTTGACCCCGATAAGATGCAAGGCCTGCGAGTCTTAGATAAACAAACCCTAGGTCAAATGATGGCCAAAACCATAGAAGAGGCTTCGTCAGAACCGTTGAAAGACCTACAGAAGATTCCTCTTGAAACTCCTGAAACACGAGAGGTTCTAGTTGATGAATTCGAAGAATACCTAAGAACTACAGATGCTGGTGCATTGAATTCTTTTCTGGCTGACGTTGCCCACGATTTGGGTGACCCTTTCGCCTCCAAATCCTCAACTCGAATTGTGGAAGCGTTCAGGATACTGGAACAAACAATCCTACCAGAAGTCAACAACTTGGACATCTCAGTATCCCTTTCCCGAGCCCATCAATTGAGAAAAGCAAGAGAAAGGTTAGAATTTGGCTGGCCCAATATCTTGGAAGTTCAGGAGATCTTGATATCAGATATTTCTGTGTTCGACGCCACTATCTTGAAGTTGGTAGTTTCGATTGCAGAAATCGGCCAAAAACGGAATGATTCATTTAAAGTTCGAATATTTCAAGGAAGGGGCACCTATCCTCAACTTAAAAAGCGCCTATTAAGCGCTGGCGTCAAGTTCAGAGAAGAAGAAAGCAAAGTTTCAGACGAGTTTTTGGAAAGTGAACTTCTTGAGAACTACCATAGAAAAGGCTCGTTGGAATTTGTTGCAGCACCAGAGCGAAGAAGAGAAGTTGAAACAGCGGCCAAGAGGGTTCATGAGCTTCTTCTCCAAGGCACCCATCCATCGGAAATTCTATTAGTGGCAAGAGACTGTGGAAAGTATCTTAGTCTTATATCAGAGGTGTTTCCAGCCTTTAATATACCGTATTTTGTTCAAACCCGCAGACCATATGCACACCTTTCTCCATACCGATTTGCAAAAGCCACTTTGGATTTAATTTTGGCTGCGCATCGAAACGATGTAAAGTGGCATGAGATAACAGACCCCCTCAGGCTAGGATTTTGCTTACGCCCAGGTCGAAAGGGCTGGCCAATTGAATCAAAACAATTCATATACCTTGAAGAATCCTTGTCCCGAATGCAGCATAGGATGAGAGACCCAATTTCATTACAGAGTTGGAGACAACGAGTCCTTGATGAGCTTCACTGGGATTATCCCAAGAAGCTGCTGATAGAGTTTCTTGATTGGATTCAAGCCCGACTGGACGCTCCGCCTAAAGAACACAGAGAAGTTCGTCATCTGATTTCAACTCTTTTGGGCGCTTACATGTTTCAACAGAGTCCTTGGAGTCGCAAGTCTTATTCACCGCGTGTGCAGAATCAAGAAAGATTTAGCATAGTTGGGTGGCACCCGACCTACTTTGCAACGAGAATTAGAAACGATCTAGCTGAACTGGAAAACTACATTCAAGACTGCATTAACGGCTTGGGTCAAACTCTGGACTGGGAACTTATTGCGAAGGCTTTTGGAGAAATCTTAGGAACGAAGACCTACGGATTGCCCGACCAAGACATGTCCTCAGTCAAGATTGTAGATGCAGGCAACACGCCCTTCCTCAAGGCAAAACATCTGTTCCTAATGGGCTTAAAAGCAGACGAGTTTCCAAGGGAGTGTCCAAAAGGCATCTTTATTCCGGATGAATTGCGGGAAGCCCTCGATGAGCCCAAGGAAGGAGAATCTGCTTTTTTGTATCTAAGAAGTCGTTCAAGTGATTATGCCAATGAATGCGATTTCTTAGAAACCGTACTTCGGACTGCTCCTGAAACCGTTTGGTGTTCTATGCCTTATCTTGACGAAAGGGGTCATGTTTGTGAATGGTCTTCGTTCTTCGATGAGTTCAAGCCTGGAGAAGAAGAAAAGAATCGAATTCTGCCCGATAAATGGTTGCCTAGCGCAATAGGAAATGAGTGGGGAGAAACAGCAAAAGAATATCCTCCATGGATTCGACAAAGGCTCTACAGTTATCATGTGCACAGAAAATTCCCTAGTGTAGAGCCGACAATAGACAAAAAAGGCGTGGAAGAACTATCATCGACACTGAACCCTGACTTTTATAGCACTCAACTAAAAGATAGAATAGAGAGATATCTGACACCACCGAGTGCAGTTGAAGTCCGCAACGACGAGTCCTGGTTCACTAACTGTACCCTTCAAAGCATAGCTGGTCCTCCTTACAGAGCGCACGAAATGGATCTTCATGCAACTTGCCCAATCCAGTGGTATTTCTGGCTATTTCTTTTCTTATGGGATGGAGTCGGCGTGAATAGAGACACGATTCCTCTCTATTTCAAAACCCCACACTGGCGATATGGCAGACTTCCAAAAAGGCTTTCTTACGTTTACCCTTCCACACGAACAAATGAAAGAATCAGAGAAATAATCGAAAAGAGATTTCCCAAACGGCAAGACTCGCTTCTCCAATTTTCTGACAAAACTGCATTGGAAGACCACTTAGCGACCTTTCTGTCAGAATTTGAACAATCTCAGTTTGACAATGCATTGACTGATGAATTGTTACTAGTGAGACAAGAAAAGAAAGACAACATAACAAGACAGTGGAGTTGGGACGCAGGTAATAAAACTGTTGAAGTTGGGCAGCTTGAAAAAGTTCAGGTTGTGTTGCCTCCTCATCGTGTTGATGACCTTCAAGGCAGCAAGCTCATTATTACTTATGTAAATTTCAGCGGCCAACTGGGGAACCGAAAGCCGGGACTTTTCTACACAAAAAAAGGTAGAAGGATGGAAGATGCCAATGATCCTCTAAGAGATTACCGAATACCTATCCTTCTAACTTATTATTCAAAACAGGAAAAAGTTGCTGGCGCGATATACACCGAACTGTTCAACGCTGAGAGACTCGGCTACTATGATCAATCATTACTGGCAAAACATAAAGGACCTCGCGGTTACGGAGAGGAATTGCAGATGCCTTGGACAAGTTTCTACGAAAGCAGAAAGCAGGTGTTGGGACCCTTAGAATGGATGACAAGAATTTCACAGTTCACAGTCGCTATAGTGCAACGCGCGAAGAAAATGTCTCCAAATCCAAACCTTCGTTTCGAAACACCACCTAAAGAGCGCCTACGCGATGTCTGCCCACGATGTGTGTACAACGATCTTTGCCAGATACCTAGGGCGGAGGGCTTACAATGACAAATCTTAGGAGACGCAAAAGCAACGAGCTCGAAGAGGACCAGAAGTACGCAATGAATTGTTACTTAAGCCCTGGAGGACGAGTATGTGTTGACGCAGGCGCAGGGACTGGAAAAACAACTGTGTTGATAGAGACATTGGCGGAAACAATACTTCAGGAGCTCCAAGCAAAGTCAGATAATTTCAATCCTATGGAAAGAATACTCGTAGTTTCTTTCGGAGTTGAGGCTTCCAGACAACTAAAATCGAGACTTAAAGAACGGCTGAGAGATCATGAGTCTGCAGGCGGACATTTGCCCTTAGACATCTGGCGATTTATCGAATCGGAGTCTCAAATTCAAACCATCGATGCTTTTCTTCAGGCACTCTTAAGAGAAATTGTTACAGAGATAGGATTAAACCCTGCATTTGAGATACCCACGGGATTAGAGCAGGACGACCTCGTAGACGAAATCCTGAACAAGATTCGCAATGACCCCTCATTAAGACCTAACTGGTTCAGACTCGAGAGGGCGTTCCCTGCTCTTGACTTCTTGGAGTACGGACCCGAAAACCTTCGAAACATGATTTGGACTACTCACCAAAAGGCGCGAGAATTCTGCCTAGAACCGAAAGAAGTCAAGGATCAGCTTGTTTATGCTGTTAAGAACTTGATTCATAAAGGACTGGAGCCGCCCTATACAATAGACGTTCTCAGGAATCTCGTTCAACAACTGTCCAACAATACATACATCTTAGATTGCCCTTATGACCAAGAAGCCGCTATGATTGTGCATGCCGAAGATGTTTACAACCATAGTCTGCAGCTGGCAAGCGATTTTGGTGATTTACTAATTGCATTCGACGAGCAATATGATGCTCTCTCAAAGAAGAGAGGAAAATTGACATACATTGATATTGCATACCTTGTCTGGCAATTCACTTTCAAAAAAGGAGGCAATGATTGGAAAACAAGCTTGCAGGATAGGTTCGATCATATTCTTGTCGATGAATTCCAGGACACCAATTTCGTTCAATGTGAGGTAATCAGAAGTCTGATTCGTTCAGGACCAACTGATGAAAGAAACCATATTATGCTCATCGGAGATCTCAAGCAGTCTATTTACCAATGGAGAAGCGCAGAGCCTCAGATTTTCGCTGACCTCATTATTTCCTTAAATCAGAAAAAACCAAGCGTCTCTGTTCCCGAAGGGATGACCTATGCTCCACTCGTGTCGAACTTCCGAAGCCATCCAAAACTTATTGACTTTTTCAACGGTCTTTTTCCACGACTCTTCAAAGATGAGGCAAGAGGAGCTGTCGCGGGTCAAGTTCCTTACGTCGAATTGAAGGCTATGGTTGAATCCAACCCCAATGACACCAAGCCTCGAATTCACGTCTTAATGAACCCTGGCGCAACCGTGGACGAATGGATTGACCATGAGGCAACAAGAGTCTCAGGGATAGTAAGAGGTATTCTTCAGCCAAACTCCGAAGTCTTTATTCGCGATGGAAACCAAACCCGGCAGCCACGCGCTGGAGACATTGTTCTTTTGTTCCGTCGAAACAGACATATCCCCCGCTATGTTGAGGAACTAAGATCTTCTGGAATAAACTGCGCAATTCGAACTGATATCTCGTTGTTTGGCGAACCTGAAGTGTCGCTACTTATCGATTTTCTCGATTGGTTAGCTAACCCTGATTCCAGAGAGTCAATCACTCGTATTCTGCGCTCTCCAATTGTAGCCTTAAGCGACAAAACGTTGAGGTACCTTGCAAGTAAACGTTTCCTCTTGGTGAGCGCTTTGAATGGGTGGAAACCGGAGCTTAATCTACCCGAACAAGACAAGAGACGACTCAAGGAACTCCTAAACTTTCGAGAAGACTTGAGATGGGACAGAGAAGGCCCTAAAGCGAGCTTGATTGAAAGAATAATAGCTCACGGCTCTTTCGACTCAGTCGTGCTAGCTTCTGAAGAAGGCTTACAAGCGCAAGCAAACCTGTGGATGTTAATCGAAGTTGTTTCTTCTTGGGAAGAAGAAGAACTCTTAGCATATAGAGAGTTTGTGGAATTATTAAAAGCGCTTCGAGAAAGAGCACGCAGTGGTAATGAAAAAGACTTTCCTAGAGCAATTTTGGCTGACGAAAAGACCAAGGACTCGGTAAAAATCATGACAATTCACGCTGCAAAGGGATTGGAGTTTCCAGTAGTCATAATTCCGGATATAGTGTATGTTGACGAATCTGCAAGAAATGAAAGAATCGTAAGAAATAGAAGAACCGGCATAATTCTAAGACCAAGAGCGAGCAATACTTACCAACCGTTTCGCGTCAGCATAGTAAATCCTCGCAATCAAAAAGCTGTTTCATGGGTCGGCAGAGAGAGCGAGAATGCAATACTCTGGCTTTCTCCAGAAAGAGACCCTCAAAACGGTCTTTTTGTTGTGGAGAGCCCTATAAAACAGAACGTAAAAGATGATGTGGCTGAATTTTGGAGGCTATTCTATGTTGTCGCAACTAGAGCCAGAGACCATTTAATCTTCTCAGTGGGAAATGAGGACAGATGGGAAAGATACGAATGGAATTCCTGGATGAGATATCTCCGAGCTTCCTTAGACCTGGCAAACATAGGAGCCACTCAGCAGCGCGTTATAACGTTCCAGCTATCCTCAAAGGAAGTCGAGATTGGTATTGAAGACCTGCCCGCAATACCGCCCCCAACACCAATCCCATTCTTGGAAAAACCTGTTCCAAGTGGCAAGAACGCCGAATATGAAAGTGGGTGTCCAAGCTTTGTTCCTTCTCAAGTCAACCCATCTCTGTTTCCCATTTTGCTCGAATGCCCAAGGCGCTATCAGTACGAGGCAGTTTGGCTCACAAGTGGTTTGAGAGAAAGCCTCTTAAAAGCAGATATCACAGGCGCACAGCCTCCTTACACAAAGAGTGGAAAAATGTCAGCTGACGAATGGGGAAAACAAATACACGAGGCGCTAAGACGATGGGAATTTTCTTTAGGCATTCACTCTGATCAGTCACTTATAGATTATATGGATCAACTTGAGCGCGTGCTTGGAACAAAAGTCCGAGCTGAAATCGCAAAAGCCCTGACCAACTTTTCAAAGCTAGCTGTGGGAAAAATGGCAATTGATGCAGCTAGAAACAATAGAACAATAATGAAAGAACAAACTCTGCAGGCGTTGATCTCATTGACTGCTTCTTCCCCACCAATTCTTGTTCAAGGTCGATTTGACTTATTGTTCCAGAATCAAAAGGGAGAATGGATACTTGTTGATTTCAAAGCTGAGGAAGCACCACCTCAGAAATCCTTTAGGGACAGGATATATCAGGGGCAGGTAAACGCATACTCATGGCTGATTTCAAACGCATTAGGCTTAAAAGTAAAAAAGGCTTACTTGGCTTACGTTCATCCTGACGGAGCAGAACAAGAGCTTTTTCCTGATGAAACACAGTTTGAGAAACAGGTCAAATCCAGCCTTAGTTCGCTAGCTCTTGACCCACAGAAAGGGTTGAAAGCTACGCCTTCCTATGGTTTAGATGGACCATGCCAGAGCTGCCCCTACAATAGAGAGGTTGGTGGTCCGTGCGAGAAATGATTGGCAGACAAATATTTGAGGTTTGAAAGATGTCAGACTTTCCTTTATTTGATAGAGCCGAAAAGCTAGGCGTGTTCAACGTCGAGAAAGGATGGCTAATCTCTGCTCCCACGGCAACAGGAAAGAGCTATATAGGCATCGAAGTCATCAGGTGCAATCTTATCATGAAGCCAGCAATGGAAACTTTCCTCTACCTTGTTCCCTTCAAAGCACTCGCTGAGGAAATGTACTCAAAACTCAAACAGGAATTACCACATGGAACCCGTATTAACATAAAAACTGGTGACTATGACCGCCCGTTCGAGCCTAAAGAGACAGACGTTTTGGTGGCAACTTACGAAAGCATTGATGGGATGATTCAGCAAGGGACAGATTTCTTCCCTTCCATAATTATTGCTGATGAATTTTCGATCATTTCTGACGGCCACCGTGGCGCAAGAATAGAGTCTTTAATTTCTTATCTTGCCAAGTTCAAAGGTGGAACTCGGCTTTATGCCCTGTCTGCTGTATTATGTGAACCGGAAAGAATAGCAAAATGGTTAGATACGAATGTATTGTCAGGAGATGAGAACGACAGACGTATTAAACTCGAGACTAAGTGCATACCATTCCCTGAAGGCAGAAAAGGTGATGCCTTAAGGAAACTTGTCAAGAACGGGCTCAGGCAGGGAAATTTTCTCATCTTCTGTGAACGGAAAAAAGACGCAGAGAAACTTTGCCATGAGCTAAAGGACCTTGTCGCCGCATCCATGAAAACCCAAGAAGTTCAAGATGCCCAAGAACTTGTTGCACAACTCAAATATGATTTTCCTTATCTTGTCGATTTTCCTGAGCTGCTGGCAAATGGCGTGGCTTTTCATCACGCGGACCTTGAAGTTGACTTGAGAAACAGAATATCAGAGGCTTTTAGACAGAGGAAGATAAAGGTCGTTGCCGCAACAACCACTCTTTCAGCAGGGGTTAACCTTCCCGCCAGATTCGTCATTGTCCGTGATGTTACTCGCTATGAATCTGGACGAAAGTTGCTTCCTGTTTCAGAAATGGTTAACATGCTTGGGAGGTCTGGAAGACCAGGTTTCGACAAGCTTGGAACTGGTTATTTCCTAGTTCAAAAGGAAAAAGCAAACGAACCAGTCCACAAAGAATTCATATCGAAGGTTAAGAAATGTAAAGTTGAAGAACTGGACAGCCAGATCCCAGAAAGCATGACAAATATTCTTCAATTCATTCTTGGAACAGCGGCAAGATTCAGAGGAGTAACGCGCGAT
>Ga0315310_10001467_pt1 | contig 14914 bp, 15 predicted proteins | sample TDP5_MG_FD_203630 | JGI IMG/M metagenome (GOLD analysis project Ga0315310, IMG submission 203630) | Freshwater sediment microbial communities from Lake Towuti, South Sulawesi, Indonesia - TDP5 | ecosystem: Environmental > Aquatic > Freshwater > Lake > Sediment | place: Indonesia: South Sulawesi... | reverse complement strand
ACGAGTCGCCAAGGGGAAGGCATAGCCAGAATCCAAGGTTTCGTAATATTCGTTGCCAACGCAAAGCCTAGAGACCATGTGAAAATAAGGATCACGAGGATAGGCCGTAGAGCCGCAAACGCTGAAACAGTCAAATAAAACTTTAATGTTTTTTCTACATTGACCTGCCTAGTTTTTATTCCCTAGAAAGCGGATAGTCTTGCAACATTTTTTCCAATTATAATATTATTTTCTAGCCATTTTAAAAGCAAGCTCTCGCCACTTTTCACGCCAGCTTTTCCACCCTGTTTTGACTAGGCTTTCTCTGATCTCAGGTTTCTCCCCAACCCAATTGAGCAATATACTGAATCTTTTATTACTATCCTGAGACAGCATTTCGGTGGAAACGCCAACTTCTGTACACCATTTTATATAGCCATATTCCACCCTTTTTTTGAAGTTCACCAGTAACCTCTACCTTTTCTACATGAAATCCGCAGTCACGCAGATACCTGTGTGCACCTGAGAGAACATATCCAGAGCATATCTTAAAGCGGGTCTCTTCATCAGCTCTCATTGCTTTAACAATCTCTTCGACGATTTTGATCGCGTCAGTCAAGTATTTTCTACTCTCAAAGTTTGGTGGCTGGAAAGAACTGACTGGGATTCGGCGTTCCATATACTTGTGACTGGGAAATTCTAAAGCGCCTATCACCACGCCTAGAATGAGGTCTCCCCAGCCAGCATCATCGATCATTATCTCCTTGAATTTTCCTGAGAGGAACGCATTTAGCCCCATAGCTTATGCCACGTGTAAATGTTCAGGTTTTTTATGCATCAATCGCACTTACAAATTATAGGGGGATCCCTTCTACTATAACTATATGACGAGTTAAGAGAGTGAGTCTATCCGTCCAAATATTTTTCTCCAGAAATTGCCCTTCATCGTTTAAAAAGCGTCTCGAGGCGAGCGGTAGTTTAAGCTAGCGGTTTATAGGGATTCTGAAAGTATAAAAAGAAGAAGTTAGCTTTAGCTAGTTAACAAATGGATGGGGGAACTAAGGTTGGAGTTAAGTCGCCAAAGAATGCGGGAGCACACACTCAATCAATTCAAGCATGTTAGAACATGCATATTGGCTAGGGAGCTTTGTCTGCTTGTGCGCACCAACCGTGTGGCATTCAATGCAGAAGACGCCCGTGAACATTGTGCATTTATCGCCAAACTGTGCGGCGAGGCGGGTTGTAAAGAGCAAAGTGACTTGTGCTGCAAGGCCGCTGAAGCGGTTCTAACAAGTGAAGAGAAATACCTTGAACTTTGTGAGCAGAGCTGTATGAAGTGCGGCGAATCTAGGAGAACCCCGCCGAGACCCGCGCCAGAAAGAACAGCGTATGTTGCGTAACACTCTTCACAGCGAAGTTGATTGTCAAGCGCGCGCAGCGAAGAACCATGAGATCTCATGTTTGCAAGGATTGTACCAAGAGCAAGAAAGAAGTTGAGGAGTGTAGAGTAAGGGTGTACGTTTACAGGGTTTTCGGTCACTATTGCCCTAGAGAGGAGGAGAGAGACAAAAAATAAGGTTTTATTTACACTTTCTTTCATTATCCATCTTTTTCAAGAGTTTGTCAAGGATTTTTGCTTTCGTTCTCAATTCTTGTTCTGAAATTGTGTGTCCCATTGGACATAATTCATCAACCATGGCACCTTCATTTACCAGATACACAACCGGATAGAGATAGCATCCCAAGGGTCTTTTTCCATAGACTCGGCATTTCTTATCAGCGAGGCTGTAGAAATAGCAGCATCCGTCAACGTTTCTGAGTCGAGTCACACCATCGTCTATAACTGCAAATTCCTTTCTGCGATAACCCGCTTCCTCTAATCTTTCGATGTCCTCGCTTGAAAGCTCCATCTCAGTTTTTTCACAACATTTTCCACAATCTGAACAACGCACGAGAAGCTTACTCCCCAACTATCATAACGAAACGACATCGGGATTATAGTCGTTTTGGTGCGCGCCCATTGAGAGATCATATACTGGGTCAAGTGATAACAATCGATTGCTGTGAAAAAATGAAAGCACACGGTCTAACTGACAAACAGACTGTTGAACTCTGTGATAGCGTTGGAAAAATGCTTGCAATGGAACTTGAATCTGAAACTGTGAAAGGCAAAGTCAAGAAACTGGTCTCTGACTACGTTAAGAAGAACAAAATAGACATCAACCCAGCGGGTTTGAATGATAAACTGGACTGGCGCGTACAGGTACGGATCAAGAAATATAGGTAACTCTACGGTTTTAAATACGTTGCCTACATACTCTTTGAGAAGTAGAACATTGTAGTGCTTCGGCCTTGGCAACCATTCTTTTCACAATTCTTAAAGTAGTTATCCTCTTTAGGGCATACTGCGTTAAATTTGGTAAATGCTGACAGACAGCACACTTATGTTGAAGTGATTAAGCTTCCGTAATACCTCAAGACCTACCCCCTACCCCTACCGTTTTCTGAGACTTGCCCTGGCTGGTACAGACACGCCTTGCAAGATCCAAGCAGGGTCTGCGGAACTTGCAAACACATTCGTCTATGTCTGGGTATTGTTGGCAGACTAGATTTCAGGGCTAAGTTGAAGCGCATTGTGCACATTGCGATGGTAAAATGCGAAAAAATGTCACAAATCGAAGAAATTAACATAGACAGCAACCTGATCGAGGTCTTGGCGCTGCTCAACTGGCTCTCAAGACAGAAAATCTACTGCTGGAAAGAACGAAGTTGGACCCACCTGTTTGATGAACCATGCTACGCTTGGCAACCGCGAGAAGATCAACGCGAAATCGCTTAGTTCTACTTATTCTGAGCTAAAAGAACTGCATTCGTGCCAAGATGAAAAACCGCAGAAAAAAAATATTTTTTTATTTTCAAGGGGACTTTGTTTGTCAGGCAATTTTTCTGCCGAAATTGCCAGACAATTCTTAGGTCACTTTTACGCGGATTTCAACTGCTAAAATGAATACCCCCCTACCGATTTTTTATGCTCTAAAGCGTTTCTGATCTACTTTTTTGCTTGAAATTTCAACCAAACAGTTCACAGTTTTCTGACATGTGAGAAATCGAGCCACCGTGCCGCTTGCTCTTTGTGCGCCTCACCATCCTAGCTTAGCCACGTTAGGTCTATCCGAATTCACGAACGCTCCGACTTCGCCTAATGCTTCCAGTGACCCTGAGGATGTGTCTCTCAACGAAGCCACCTAAGGTTTTCAATCTTGTTTGATACTTTGCAAGCTCTTTAACGACGTAGGCCTTGATGTCTTTATCCTGTGACCATGAACCTGCCCAAGCTTCGGCAGCATCCATAATTCTCCAACCCTCGAATTCAGGTGTGGCAGGGAAAAAACCGTAGAAATAGAAAAACCAACATATTCTTTCCTCAATGTTTGCTCCTGGCACCCATGGGTCCGCACGTTCAAGAAAGCCCTGATTGAGCACCACGGCGTGCAGACGGTAAAGAGCTGCTCTTTCAACGCCTATCGCTTGGAAATAACTCCATTTTCCGAAAACTAATGGGAGTAAAGACTCGTATTTCTTTATGATTCTATGGATCTTATCGTAATTCCACTCTTCTGTGTCTTCGGTTGGGAGTTCCCCTTCAAGAACAGAAAGGACCCCCTTCAAAGTTAAGTCATAGATGTTCGCCATCGTTCCCTTGCTGGTTTTTTTCTTCTCCAACAACTTAACCAGCCCACGCTTCTCCAACTCTTTGATGGCATTGAACATGAGCGAATAAGTCTTGCCTGTTTTCTTCTGGACTTGATAAATATTCGTTGGTCCTTCTTCCGATAGAGCTGACAGAGCTATGATTTGACTTTCTAGCAAAGGAGGTGGGAATTTCAATCTTTCCAGGGCTCCATTCCAACCATGGTATCAATGCTATATGGTATCTTTTTGATAGCATGGTATCTTTGGTTCAAGATATATAAGACTTGTGTTACACGTGAGTTACGGAGAAGACACCCATGGAAGAGGAAAAACTTGTGCAACTAAACGTGCGGATTCCTCGAGCGCTCAAAGAACTCATGAAGGAATACATTGAGTTAGACGCCCACAAAGACCTCTCCGAATTCACCAGAGACGCTCTGCGTGAGAAGATTCAACGAGACGCACCAAACCTCTACCAAAAACAGTTCGAAAAGGAGCCTGCGAGAAAATAAATGAGTATGCATAACGTATCTACCGCTACCACGACTAGTGAGTATCGCTCTATCTATCGCATACGTATCTATCTAGCTACCTATCCCGCTAGGCGTTCGGGGCTTTTCTGGATGGAGGGTTCATTTTGAGAGAGACAAGAGCCCACGTCCTCCAACTTTTCTTAGATGCTCCCCTCGACGTGGCAGTTACCCAGTTCCAGGCAATGCACAAGCTAGGCAGAAGCTTCGCAGGTCTACTCATTTTCTTGGAGGGCCTCCGCAAACTCAACCTCATCAACGAAGTCGCATATCAACACTACAAGAACCGATACATGCAACCACTGCGAACCCTAATAGAGACAGAGAACCCGCTTTTGCAGAAACAGAAAGAAGAACAGCTCCAAAAGGCCAGAAAGACGCTTCGAGAGGTCATAGAAGACTTCCCGAAGCTACAACCCAGAGCACAGCAATACTGGCTGAAATACGCCTTGGAACGCCCTGAAATTCCCGAAAGCACCGAACTTCTGAGAAAACACAGCGAAAAGAGGTGCCAAGAAGTTTGAGTGAGGAGAAACTTGCCGAAGCGCTTGGGCTTTATTGCCAAGCCATGGACAACGCAGTGCAGGTTCTGAAGCAAGCCCTAGCTAAGATTGAGAGGACACCAGTTCCAAGTGGCGTGAGCGAGCAAGCCTTCGACATTCTAAAGTGGGAAGCCAGCAAGGGTTCACGCCTAGACGAGTTTGAGGCAGCATTCAAAGCCAGCAACCCACCTGACAAGTGGAATCACGCCTTCAACATCCTAAAAACGAACAACGCCACCATCAAGAACCATTTCAGCCCCGAAGACTTCGTTCATTACTACTGGCTTTACCTCGAGAAATACGACGACAGAATCTTCAGAAAGAAGAGGTGACTCTCCGCCAGTGACTGAGGGGGAGACTGGCTTCTACAACGAAGAGCATACTTGGCAAAGCGACTCAAATAACGGAAAGTCGGGGCCTTTCAGCTCCGGTCGCCCAGCCCCTAAATGCCCCGAATGCGGCAGCCAACAGGCTTGGCGAGACGGCCTGAGACAGAACCGCAACGGAACCACAGTTCAAAGATGGCTCTGCAAAACATGCGGAACCCGCTACAGCGCTTCAGGTTTGAGCCACTCTGAACGTTCTGAACTCCTCCGAAGAATTCAAACGAAGTCATTTTATAGCGTCACCACCCTACCTTCAACTCGCCAAGTCTGCGTCAGCCAGACAAAGGCGATGATAAACTTGGCCGAAGTAGAATCCCGAACCCAAGAAAAGGCCGCGGGAGCCACAACAACACAAGCGTCAGAACCATCAATCTCGAAAAGCAAAATCATAGAATTCGCTTGGTGGATGAAAAAGGAAGGATATGCAGAAACAACAATTACAAGGAGAGCACGAATTCTGGCAACCATGACAAGGCGTGGAGCAATTCTCTTAGACCCTGAATCCGTGAAGGAGACCATTGCCAAACAGCAGACCTGGAACCTTAAAACCAAAGAAATCGCAGTTGAAGCCTACGCGTGCTTCCTCAAAAAGGTCGATGGAAAATGGAACCCACCCATCTATAAGCCTGCAAGAAAGCTTCCGTTCATACCAACAGAACAGGAGATAGACAGCCTCATAGCAGGAAGTAACAGAAAAACCGCCGCGTTCCTACAATTGCTTAAAGAAACCGGCATGAGATGCGGAGAAGCTTGGATGCTCAAACTAACCGACTTAAACCCAGACAACAGACTAGTGAAGGTCACTCCAGAGAAAGGCAGCGACCCAAGAGCCCTAAAGATAAGCAACAAGCTCGTAGCCATGCTGAATGCTTTGCCTCAAACCCAACCCGAAGTTTTCAAGGGCTCAATGAGACATTTCGCGCGATCATTTCGAAGACAGAGGGCAAAGGTAGCGCACAAACTTCAGAACCAACGGATCCTTAAGATAACCTTCCATACACTGCGTCATTGGAAAGCAACAATGGAATACGCCGTAACAAAGGACATACTACACGTCATGAAGCTATTGGGACACAGGAGCATTCAAAACACGTTGCTGTACACTCAGCTTGTGAACTTTGAAGGCGATGCATTTCACTCTGCAACAGCCAAAAGCGTTGAAGAAGCTCAAAAGCTAGTTGAGGCTGGCTTTGAATATGTGTGTGATTTCAATGAAGTTAAGCTCTTCCGGAAGCGTAAGTAAACGAAAAATGGGGCCTAGATTGTTGTGGTGGGGTCGCTGGGATTTGAACCCAGGACCTCCAGCGCCCCAGGCTGGGATCCTTGACCATGCTAGACGACGACCCCCATTGAGTGGATGTGACCCATATGCTGAAGGAAACACTGCACATACACTAATAAAACTTAAGTCTTTGGGAACATCAGATAGAAATTTTATTTATTTAGTTTCCAAGGATTACTTGAATGCCTATGCGTTGGGACTTTATCGCTCTTGGTCTGCTGTTCGTTTTGGGGGTTGTAGGTATTCGGCTGAGAGCGAAGTTCCTATCAGAAAGAATTGGTGCAGTAGGGTTCCTAATAAAAGGCATTCTTCTTGTAGTTGCTGGTTTAATGTTGTAGAAAGCCTGAATTGCCCATTACATTTATATGACTTATGTCAAGGGTCTGTTTGAAAAGAGAGGTGAGCTGTCATAATGTCTAGTCTGTTAAGAATTTTCTTTGTAAGCTGGTTTCTCTTCTTTCTGGGCGTTTTCTTTTTTATGTATTTGTTAGCTGGACTCGAGGGACCCGAATCTGTGCGTGTTGCAGTTTTTGCAGCTCCCTTTTGGGCTATCATTTTTTCGCCTATGTTTGCAGTTGCTTTCACACTACTTTACAGAGTTTTCAAGAAAGGGAAGTAGCCCTCTAAAAAAGGAAAGAAAAAAACTACGACCAAAACAGTATGTTCAAATTCCAATAAGACTGGGATCCTAAACCATACTAGACGACGACCCCCTAGGAATAGTCAAGTATCTATTTTCTCTTTTTGAATAATTTATAGTTGTCCATATATGTTATGTACTCAAAACCGTTCTCAATCAGGTTTTTGCTTCGTCCAAAGTTTTTGCAGCCAGCGATTGAATTAAATGTTCATCCACAAGCAATAAGAACGTATAATCTAATAATATTCTATTGACAGGTTGATGTGGAGAGGCGTTCTTGGCATCACTTGAGCGCGGTCGCATTCCGAGTCCTCGTCCAATTGCTGCGAGAGAGATTCCTCTTGTCAACAGGGTTGAGGAAATGAAACTTCTGAAGGAAGCTGTCGACAGGACGACTCAAGGTGAGGGCGGTCTCGTTTTTCTCTATGGAGAGGCTGGAATCGGCAAGACAAGGTTGGCCAGAGAGTTGAGAGCCTACGCACATCTTCGTGGAATGCAGGTTCTTTATGGCAGATGCCCCGGCCTGTTCAGGATGGACGGTGTTCCACCTTACATTCTATGGAGTGAGGTCATCAGAGACTATTTGGAAAACAGTAGTCCAGAACAATTGTATAGAGTTGTTGGTTTTTATCCAGTTGAGGTTGCCAAGCTGGTTCCAGAGCTCAGTCAGAAGCTTAGGGCGATCCCTCAGTCTTTTCCGATCAGTCCTGAGCAGGAGCAAAACAGGCTTTTTGAAGCAGTTTCGCAGTTCATCACCAACATTTCTCGAGAGGCTCCATTGCTGGTGATTCTTGATGATTTGCAGTGGACTGATTCATCTTCGCTTTTGTTGCTACATTATTTAGCTCGTGGTGTGTACAAAACGCCGTTGCTTCTTCTGGGGGCCTACCGCAGCACTGACATTGATTCTAGGCATCCCCTGACTCCAGTTTTGACAGAATTAAACAGGGAACGCATACCCCAGTCTGTTTCTTTGAAACGAATGTCTCTGGACGATGTTACAGAAATGATCAAGCAGATATTGGAACAAGATGACGTTCCAACTGAATTCTGCAAGATGGTCTACGAGAAAACGAGAGGAAACCCTTTCTTCGCAGAGGAAGTGATCAAATCCCTGAAAGAAGAGGAGCTAATCTATCGACAGGAGAATAAATGGAAAATCAAGGAAGTTTCAAGGATCGAGTTTCCTGAAACTGTCAAGAGTGTAATAAAGGCGAGAATGAGCCGATTAGATGACGATTGCCAAAACGTGTTGACATTGGCTTCTCTTATTGGAAATGATTTCACTTGTGAGGCTCTATGCGAAGTCACAGGCATCGAGGAGAACAAGCTGCTTGAACTGGTCGAAAGACTGCTCAAGACAGGTCTGGTTAAGCATAGGATTATGCGAGGAGAAGATGTGTGTTCTTTTGCTGACATCATTGTGAGAGATGTCGTCTATGAAGAAATCAGCCCTTTCAGACGCAAGAAGCTTCATAACGTTGTCGGATGCGCCCTTGAGAAGGTTTACGCCAAAAAGATTGATGAACACTTTGGAGAACTAGCCGCCCACTTTCTTGAGAGTGGAGACAAAGGCAAGGCGCTTGACTATTTCCTAAAGGCTGGAGACAAAGCTGCAAAGGTTTACGCCAATGCTGAGGCTATTTCTTATTTTCAGTCTGCTCTCGGGCTGCTTGAAGAGAAGGAAGGTGAGCTTCGAGAGAAGGTGGGTGTTCTTGAAAGACTTGGCGACATTAAGAATATTGTTGGAGAATACGACGCCTGCATGAAATATTGGAATGATGCATTAGTGTTGTGGGAACAACTGCACGAAGAGAAAGAGGTTGCAAAACTTCACCGTAAAATGGCAAACGTTCTTTGGAGCAAAATGAACAAAGGGGAAGACGCCAAGCAACATCATGACAAAGCCCTGAAGATTTTGGAGGGCAAGCCTGACAGTGTTGAATTGGCATGGCTCTGCGAAGATATTGCAGAAAGGATATCGATGGTAGGTCATGAAGGCCTAAATGAAGCTCGTTCATGGGCTGAGAAAGCATTGGAGCTTGCTAAGAAGCTGGGCGCTCACGAGGTTGCTGCAAAGTCATACTGCAGCCTCGGAGAAATTCTAGGTTGGCTTGGAGATGTTGAGAAATGTTTGGAGTACATGGAGACCGCGCTGAAAATTTCACTTGACAACAATTTCGTGGAATCAGCACTTTTTGCTTATAATGACCTAGGTTCTTTTTCGGGTGGTGGGTATTGGAACTTTGAAACTGGTTTCAACTTTTTAACGAAAGGTCTTGAACTTGCGAAGAAAGTTGGAGACCTTTTCTGGATATCCTGGATAGGCACTAACCTTGCATCTGCATACATTGGTCTAGGAGACATGAACAAGGCAATTGAGCTGGTAGAAGAGTCGCTTGCCTTCGATAGGAAAGCCCGCAACCTAGCCCACCTTTATGTCTCTTTATGCCGACGCGGACGGATCTATCAGATAATGGGTGAATGGGACAAAAGCGAACAATTCTACAATGAAGCTCTCAGCGTTTCCCAAGGCCAAGATGATTATATGGGAATCGGCACGGCTAACGGTCATCTTGGACAACTGCACTTTGACAAAGGCGAATACACCAAAGCAAAAGAATACTTCGAGAAAACCATGGAATTCGCCTCAAAACATGAGTTCAAACTGGCGCTGATATCCTTAACCAGTCTTCTTTCAAATACGTACATAGAGCTGAAAGAAATCGATAAAGCCGAGAAACTGCTCAAAGACCTGCACAAGTTTGCTCACGAAACAAACGATACGTGGACACTCCATAGAGCAGATTATCTGAAAGCAATGTTACTGCGTGCACAGGAAAAATGGGCAGAATCCATCGAGCAATTTGAAAAGAGCCTTCAAGAGCGGGAGGCTGTGAAGCCAAGGCGATGGGACATCTATGAGTTCGCCCGCTTCCTCTGTGAATACGCTCGAGTCTACTTGGAAAGGAATCAGGAAGGCGATAAGGAAAAAGCCCACAACCTTCTCAACCAAGCACTAGAAATATTCCAAAAGATAGGAGCCAAAAAAGACATAGAAAAAACAATGACAAGACTAGAGGTTTTGCAGCATCCTATAACCCAAACCAGCGAAGAGACAATCAGACCAGGAAGGTATGAGCTCGCTGAAGTGCAGTGCAACATCACAGCTACGCCGAGAGAATTGAAGGTCGGCGAGAGTCTTGAGCTGGAAATAGAAGTCACAAACACACGCAAAGAAGGACCCGTTTTGTTGACGAAGATCACGGAAGTCATCCCAGAAGGCTTCGCCATAGCAAAGAAACCTGAATTTTACCGCGTGGAAGGCAATTGCCTCAATATGAAGGAAAAGAGGCTTGACCCACAAAAAACGGAGGAAGTGAAGCTGGTTCTGACACCAAAGATCAAAGGCACGTTCCACATCAAGCCGAAAATCGTGTATCTTGATGAAAATGGCGAGGAGAAGAGCTCTGAGCTTAAGCCAATAATCATAACGGTCAGGGAACTGGGAATCAAAGGCTGGCTCAAAGGAGAAAGCTAACGGTTAAACCAGTCTTGCGGAGACTTTGCAGCGAGCGCTCGCATGTTCAAACGTTCTAATCAATAGCCTATGAACAGTATTGCATTAATACCTCTACATGCAGAGTATTGTTTCCAAGAGAGAGAGGAAAATTGGACAGAATCGACAAGGTTCTTCTCGTCATGCCTCTTCTTCCATTAGCAGATTTATTGTCTACACTCTTCTCTCTGAACTTTGGTAGTGAGGAAGTCGGAATCTTAGCCCGTCCCATCTTAGAAAATTATGGCGCATATGGACTAGTGATGCTTACCGCTTCCGCTTCCATCATGTTTCTCATCTTCATGCAAGTTGTAATTCACATTAAGAGTTTATTCATCAAAGAATGGAAGTTCAAGTGGATGTGGTACCTCCTAACCATTCAAATCTATTGGTTCTTCACGTTAGAAGCCCTCTATATATCCACAGTTACCATAAACTTCCTCGCCCCAATGTCTCCACTCATAGCTCAAACAATCATCTTCAGAGTATTATTGGCATGCACATACCTTGCGTGTGTCAGCGCCCTGACCATGCCACAAATGAAAAAACTGCCACACAACTAACAAAACGCATCACTAAGCCCCAAAAACGAGCCATACTTCTGCTGCCAAACCTTCAGACAAACCCAAAACCGTCTCAACCTCTCTCAACAAACATATTTGGAGCCTAATAGGATCCAAATAGAGGGGCTAGGTCAACCAAGCGCACACACACAAACTCCAAAAACACTTAACACAAACCTCCTTGGACATTCCGAAAAACATTTTAAAAACACACATTCGTATATACTACCTCTCTTCGGAGCATGATAAAACATGAAACTGAAACCTAGAGAAGTAGCAGTCATAGGCGGAGGAGTCATAGCCCACTCAAAAGCAAGACCAGACATGAACATCACAGACATGTGCGTCGAAGCCTACAACATGGCACGCGAAGACCTAACCGAACAAATGGGAAAACCATTCTCCAACGCATACATCGACGCCCTAGTCGTCTCCTACTTCAGCGACCACTTCGCCGGGCAACTACTAGGCGAAGCAATGATAGCTGACTCACTTGGACTCAACCCCAAAAGAAGCTACAGAGCCATGGGCGGAGGCGCAACAGGCGGCATAGGCGTACAAAACGGATACGCACTAATCGCATCCGGCCTAGCAGACCTTGTAGCAGTCGTCGGATTCGAAAAAATGTCACTAGTCGACACCGCCGAAGGCAACGAATACATAGCATTAGCCTCAGACACCGACTGGGACTTCGCCAACGGCGGCTACTACACAGCGTACTACGCCGCAATGGCTGCTGAATACGCAAAAACATTTCAGATACCAGTCGAAACCTTTGAGCGTCAAATGGCAGAGGTTTCTGTTAAAAACCGTAAAAACGCTCAATCAAACCCATTCGCTCAAACAAGTTGGCTCAACCCATGGTGCATAAAAGACTCTAAGGAAAATGTGACTGGCTACATAACGGTTGACGAGGTTCTCCAATCAGACTACTGTGCAACACCGCTCAGATTAAGAAACTGCTGCCTCATGACAGACGGTGCCGCAATTGTCATACTAGCCTCCAAAGAAACTGCACAGAAACTCGTAGACAAGCCCATATGGATAATCGGAACAGGAATGGGCACTGACACCATGAGACCAGGAGACAGATACGACACCGTTGGTGGCCTACACAAGTACGATTTGGTCCTGCCCCACGAAGACTCAGCAACACAAGAGCGCTACAAGAAACTACGATACCCAGGGCAGAACTCTTTTAGAGCCGGAAGGATGTCAGCCAAACAAGCCTATTACATGGCAGACATAAAGAACCCACTCAAAGAAGTAGACATCATCGAAATTCACGACGCCTTCAGCTCGTCAGAAATTCAAACCTACGAAGACTTAGGGTTGTGCCCCTACGGAAAGGGCGGCGAGTTTGTCATGAGCGGCGCAGCCAACATCGATGGAGAGTTACCAATAAACCCAAGCGGAGGCCTGATCGGAATGGGTCACTCGGTTGGCTCTTCAGGCGTCTGGCAGATCTACTTCACATACTTGCAACTGCGAGGCGACATAGACAAAGTTTTCAAAAAATGGAATGAGAGATTCAAACCGTACAACGGAAACCGAGAGATTCCGACACCCGTGCAGATTCCGAACGCCAAGAGAGGCGCTGGGCACTCTCACGCAGGAACTGGCTCGCACGTTACGTATACAATACTAAGCAATGTTGAAAGTGATCTGGAAAGAATAAAGCCGCTTGCTGGTTGGGAATCAAAGTTGATTAGGAGGCCTAACTAGAATGGATACGAATAAGCTCAAAATAAAGGGCATTGTTCCACCAGAAAGCAAACGCCTAATGGGACACAAAGACTTGGTCGTGTCAATGCGTGACTATACAACGTATCAGTTCAAGGCTTATGGCAGGACCAGCCGATACTTTCGCGCTTTAGCGGAGCAAAAGAGGATTTATGCCACGCGCTGTAAGGAGCATGGTGTCTTTTTGCCCCCGAGACCCTTTTGTCCCGATTGTCAATCGCCAGACATGGATTGGATCGACTATACAAGTCAGTCAGCGCACATAAAGACGTCCTCAATATGCGCGTTTGCTGGAAGAGCTTTCATTGATGAGGTACCGTTTGTTCTAGGATTCATTCAGATTGGAGAAGCAAAAACCGTGATGTCGTCTGTCGTGAAGCTGTCAGAAGACACAGCCGAGAACACGAGAATGCTGAACAAACTCATGGCTGAACGCAGATACTTAGAACTCAACGGATTGAAGGTTGAGCCTCGATTCGTAGAGAAACCACTCTACACGGTGCGTGACCTCTGGTTCCATGTGGTGGATAAAAAGTTTTTAGACTCGCTGAAAGAAAAACCGAAAACTCGTAGATCATGACTCTTCACCTTCCATTTTTCAGTGAAAATGCATTTACTGTCTGTATTCTATAATTTAAATAGTTGTTTTGTTATATCATCAACTTCCACTTCATTGGAGACAACATGATTATGAATGGTAAACCGTTAGCCTCGATTGTTTCGGCGGGAATGTCAAAGTTTGGAAGAATTGAAGGCGTTTCTGCCAGAGAACTCTTCGCAGAGGCTGCGAGTGAAGCTTTTGACAGATGCCCAAACTTAGATCCTAAAAGAGACATTAAGGCATTGATGGTCGGTCAGATGGGCGAATCCTTTGAGCATCAGGGACACACTGGTCCAACAGTGCTCGACTGGATTGGATTGCTTCCCATACCTGCAATGAGAACAGAGTCAGCTTGTAGTTCATCGGCGGTTGCCATCAGAGCCGGAATCCTAGCCATTATGTCTGGTCTCTACGACGTAGTGATGGTTGGAGGAGTGGAAAAAATGACACATAGAACAACGTCGGAAGTGACCGAGTACCTTGCTATGGCTTGCGACTACCCGTTTGAACAGTGGCAGGGCGTAACTTTTCCAGGGCTCTTCGCTATGGTGGCCACTGCGCACATGCACAAGTATGGAACAACTGAGAAGCAGATGGCCATGGTGGCTGTGAAGAACCATCGCCACGGCGCCATGAATCCTAAAGCACACATGCAGAAGGAAATCACGCTTGAACAGGCGTTGTCTTCACGAGTCGTAGCATGGCCCTTAAAGCTGTATGACTGTTCTCTGATAACCGACGGTGCCAGCTGCCTTGTCTTGACAAAACCCGAGCTTGCCAAGAGGTACACGGATACGCCAGTTCACATAATCGGGTCAGGACAAGCAAGCGACACAATTGGCTTGTATGAGCGAGAAGTTTTGACCAGTCTAGCTGCAGGCAAACTAGCTGGTGAAGAAGCCTACAGAATGGCGGGCGTCAAAAGTGAAGATGTGGACGTCGCCGAGGTTCACGACTGCTTCACAATCGCTGAAATCGTTGCTTATGAAGACTTAGGCTTTTGCAAACCCGGCGAAGGCGGGCGCCTTGTTGAGGAAGGAGCAACAAACATTGATGGAAGAGTCGCTGTTAACACGAGTGGTGGGTTGAAGGCTAAGGGGCATCCGGTGGGCGCCACTGGCACTGCTCAGGCTTGCGAGATTTTTCTACAGTTGACTGAGCAGGCGGGTAGACGACAGGTGAAGGACGCCGAGGTTGGTTTGACCCACAACATTGGAGGCTTGGGTGCAACCGGAGTTGTCAACGTTTACAAGAGGGGATGAAAACGTGTCTGAGGTTCATGCTTTTACTATAGAGAGTTTTTACAGGTTTGTTGGGGAAGGCAAGTTAATGGGTGCTAAGTGTAACAAGTGTGGTCAAGTCATGTTGCCTCCTAGACCCGTTTGCACCAAATGTT
>Ga0315310_10001465_pt1 | contig 14924 bp, 23 predicted proteins | sample TDP5_MG_FD_203630 | JGI IMG/M metagenome (GOLD analysis project Ga0315310, IMG submission 203630) | Freshwater sediment microbial communities from Lake Towuti, South Sulawesi, Indonesia - TDP5 | ecosystem: Environmental > Aquatic > Freshwater > Lake > Sediment | place: Indonesia: South Sulawesi... | reverse complement strand
TCATGAAACTGTCGAGACCGAAGACATGTCTTGGATTGAAATAAACTTAAAATCACAAGTACAAGTTGGAAAGACAATAAATGCTATTAAAATAGAGATAATTGATAATGGCACAGGCTACGGATGGCGAACTTGCATAGATGACGTTTCTCTCAATATTTAGATGATAAAAAATGTTCAATGATTTGACCATTGTAATTCCCATCAAGAAACCTCCAAACTTAGACCTTTTCATAAGTGAGAACCGAACTCTCCTTCAAAGTAGCGCTCACAAAATTATTATTGACAGTGGAGGCGGAAGACAATTTCGAGACGCACATGGATTAGGTTTTCTGCCTTTAATCTACGAGGCTAAAGACATTCCGTTATGGGAAGCCCGAAAATTCGGTTACAACCATACCGTGACACCTTTCATTCTGAATATTGATTGTGATGTAGTTTTACCCTTAGAATATATAGAAGATGCTTTACTTCACCTTCAAAATGACAAGGCTGAAGCCATAGCCATACATTTTGAACCGATTAAAACAGGTCACCTTGAATTCGGCACATCTACCTGGAAAGCCAATGTTTTAAGAAAACTCTACGACTATTCAAGAGTTCAACATGGTGAATTTGTGAAGATAGGTGCAAATATATGGACTGGACTCTCCAGTGGCTTTTGCGAATGTACTTACATGTGGAGCAAGCTACTCAATTCTGGAGGTAGACTCGAAACGCTGTGTTACAGAGCGAAGCATTTAAAATAGTTAATAGCCTAATTTAATTGGGCGAGAGTTTTTCTAGTGTTTCATGGTGTTTCTATTATTTGTTTTCTACATGTAAAATATAGAAGGGAATTCTTTCAACAAAGTCTTTTCCATCCCACTTCCAACCCCATTCTGCATAATACATTTTAGATAACGTGACCGTTTTGCCAATTGGTGCACTGCTGGGAATCGTCCAATAGGCTTGGAATTTATTTGTCTCGTAAGGCGTAACTTGCAAGACCGCCATTGGGCTTTGGGGGCTGCCGGAATTGAAGACCGAGCATGTTGGAGTTTCTGGTAGCGGTTCGGCCGGTATGTTGCCGTCGAAATCCTTTACTATTAATCTGAATCTTATTGTTGTGCCTCTTTCAAAAGTGCTCATGTCTCTGCCTTCACCTTCTCAACCAACACTATGGCTTCTGTTTTTTTAACTTTTGCTTCAGAGCTCGTTTGGGAAATTTCTGTTTCAGAGTCTGTTTTAGAGATTCCTAGCGTGAACTCCTTTATTCGGAAAACAGAAACAATATCGAAAAAAGAGATGGATGGTTCTGAAACGTTTCTTTCCTTGAATATCTTAACCTCCGCTAGTGGAGCATCGCTTAGCGATATGGCTGGTTCTGAAATGTCTATGGCCCTTCTAAGGATACGTGATGTGACATCAGAGACCACAATGTATGGCTCAAATATGCTCCTTTTTCTTTGACAGACACAGGAAACAACATCAGAAACTAAAACAACGGGTTCACTGACACTTACGTCTTTGAGTAAGGTTGCTGAGGGTGTGTCATCAACTGATATGGAAGGTTCGGAAACATCTACTACTCGTCCGAGAACCACGACTACATCATCATACACCACAATACTCGGCTCATCAACACTTCTCTCTGTGAGAGGAATAATCTTTTCCGCAACAACTAGGTCAGAAATGGATATTGAAGGTTCAGAAAGGTCTATGGCTCTTTGAAGGATGATGGAAACCATATCTTGAACAGAAACGCTTGGCTCCGAAACCGAGATTACTCTCTGAAGAATGTAACTAACCAAGTCGGACACAGAAATTGCAGGTTCAGATACAGGCACCTGCTTAAATAAACCCACTGAAGGGACATCACTTACCGAGATTGCTGGCTCAGAAACGTCTTTAACTCTTCTAATCGCCCTTGCAGTTGCGTCGGAAACAGAGATGCTCGGTTCGGAAATGGAGATGCTCCTTCTAAGTAATCTTTCTGTTGTATCAGTTACGGTTCCAAGAGATTCGGTCACACTTATTTCAAATGCGACAATAGCCTTTATTGGCAACGGAAGGTTAGAGGTTGTTGCTGGTGTAGGGCTTCCAGTGTTTCTAAACCTGTCAGTAGCAAAATTATATGAAGGGTCTTGAAGCTGTCCACCTAGAAGAACCCTAGCGTCTGCGTAGGCTGTTCTCAGAACCATTTAGTTTTCAGCCAACTGCAACCTGCCATAAATTATTCCAGTGGATGTTGTTGAAGCAAGAACCATAAGCGCAAGACAGGCGTCATCTAATGCTCTCGGAAGATTAGCCATCTGCAACACTAAGTCCCGTTCAGTCCATTGGTTCGCAACCCAAGGAACAACAACTACTTCAGCAGCGTTAAGTAAGACTAAATTGGCAACTCCGGCACCCATTGCTGCAGACATTGTTACACTCTGAACACTTTTGACTCCTCTATCTCCAGCTTGAAGGTTTAAAAAGTAACATCTATTCACTGGAACAGAGGCTGGAAGGGCAATTGATGCTGTCCTCCCCGAAACATTATCTGTGTTGGTGTAGCTAACGTTTATCGTGGCTGCTGTTGTTCCCCCAGCCGTGGTTATTTCAACCAACAACTGATTACCTATGCCGTCTGAATGTCTCGTAGGACCTTGAGGTGCGCTGATACTCTGTGCTGATGTTGAGTTAAGGCTGATTCCACCCACATGCCAAAGCCTGTCATAAATCATTAGTAAACCCATAGTACCGCCACCTGCACCGAAGCTTAACATGTGAAGAGTGGCGGGGGATATGGGATTGTTCTGTCCTAATGCTCCTGCCGTTGCTCTAGTCGGAACTACACCAGTTAACCCAGTTGGGTCAGAACCAGCACCAGGCATTCCTGCAGCGTTCCAAAGACGATACCAGAAGGCAGCTACTGATGTGATTGATGCTTTCTGGAAGAATAAGAGTTGACCTTTACCAGTGCTTAAGGCGTTGATTATCTGGTCATAGTTACTAAAGCCTGGCATTTTGCTAACCCAACGTTAGTGTGACCGTGAGTTTGAGGATATCGTTTACACCTAAGTCTAGGCTTGCGAAGGCTGATTCGGTGCCAAGCGTTCCGCCAGATGCTGCGTTGAAGTTTCCGTAGCCTTTTATTCCAGTGACTAAGGAGCCACCGTTGTTCTTGAAGCCACAGACAACAGTTGTGATGTTCGTTGATGCCGTATGCGTGAAGGATTCGGTTACGCCGTCAACCGAGCCTGTGCACTGGTGTCTCGCTAAGCCCGAGGGAGTTGTGATTTCTGTGTCGAGTGTTGTGTCAGTATCGGTAGGCGAGAAGGTTACAGGGTTGCAGATGGCGTAGTATGTCAGGGCGGCTGGTTGTGCTCCAGTCATAAAACTGGCGTTGTGTATCAGGTCTCTTCCAACTTTTGTGAGAAGGTCGTTTAGAATTTTCTCTTCGCTGTCATAGTGTAGCAGCCAAGGTCCGTATTCTTTGGTTTCGGGGTTCCAGCGCTTAACCTCTACTTTGAATTTGACTTTTATTCCATTTAAGATTTCGTCGATGGTTCTTTCTTTAGGGGCGTTAAGTATGGCTGTTCTTATGAAGTCGTGAACTTTGCCTAAGTTCTCGTTGCTTCCAGTCTCGCAGAGAGGACATTTCTCACCCATGTTTATCCCACGTCTATTCGTTCTTTGCACTGTGGACAGCGTACAACAAGTCTGCCTTTGTCGTCTTTTTCTGTCACTTCAGCCTTTCCAGACCACCCGCACCATTTACAAGATGTGCCAACCCAAGCAATAATTCCAGGCATTCCAGGCATTTTTACACCAACTTAGATATTTCCTTCCTAAATTTAAAAGATTATGCGCTCCAGTAAGTTCTTTAACTGTTTATTAAAAATGCCCTATCATACGTATTGTTGCTGACTCACCCGAGGCCACTCTAATCGTAACATATTCAATAGTTGCCTTGGGTCGACTAATTGGTACATCTTCACGGTCTTCAACAGGTATCTCCTTTGCTTCCTCATTCACTCTAATATACGCAGTGTTAGGACCCTTATTTAAAACCGGGTCAAGACTCCGAATTTTACGATACGGATAGTCCTTTACGAAATTAACAACACTCGTACCTGTAACAAGGATATCTTCTATGGGAAAATCAACCCCTTCAGGCGTAGTCTCTTTCAAATGTTCCATAATATCGGCTAAACGTCCCGCGATCTCATCCAACATTACAGACTGATAGGCTTCCGGAGAAACTTTCCCCTTTTCCGGCTTTGCCATTATACCACTTACTCTTTAATCTCTCTGTGGATTACAAGTTCCCTCTTACGGCCCTTATAATCTGTCCAACGCCAAACTTCCTCATTCGCCATAGTAGGAGTTAGAGAACTCCGTCCACGTAGAGACAAACCACCTGACCTTCCCCGCATTTCAAGAAGTATATTAAGGAGTGGCCAAGACCAAATTCCCAATCCGAAGCCAGTGAATCGAAGTGCACGCACAGGTCGCTCTTCAGCCAAATTCTCGCCCAATAAACATTAGGCTCTAATCTATTTTAAATGCTTCGCTCTATAGAGTAAACTTTCAAGCTTACCCCCAGAATTGAGCAACTTGCTCCACATATAGCTACACTCACAGAATCCACATTGAAAAGCTGTAACCCATTCTTGTTTTCCTACTTTTATAAGCTTCTCAACTGGAGCCGGTGGATAATCATAGAGTTTCTTTAGGATAGTAGTTTTCCATAGTGAAGTGCCAAACTCTAAGTGTCCCGTTTTAACCGGGTCAAAGTGTATAGCTACTGCAGCAACCTCGCTACTACGAAGAAGAACTAAAGCATCTTCCACATATTGCAAGGGAAGCACGACATCACAATCGAGATTCAAAGTGAAAGGTGTCACAGCATACTCATAACCAAACTTTCGAGCTTCCCACAACGAAACATCTCTACCTTCATAAAGTAGAGGTAAAAAACCTAAGTCATGAGCATTTTGAAACCGGTTTCCACCACCACTATCAATAACAATTTTATGAGCTCTACTTTGAAGGAGAGCTCGGTTTTCTTCTATAAAGAGGTCTAGGTTGGGTGGGTTTTTGATGGGAATCACGATGGTTAAATCTTCAAAGTGCATGCGTCTATGAAAACCTCTTTATTGTTAAATTCGTCGAGAGTCACCGTGAATTTAACTCCCTTAACAGTTTTTCCAGCTTCTAAAATAGCTTTCAGGTCGTGAGTGGTCATACCACATGGTGATTCCCCACTAATATCTAACACTGTTGAAGTGCCATCAGTGTATAACACTTCAATTTGCCATACATCTGGTGCATCGGGAGGACATCCATCTCCCGAGTGGCTAGTATCCACAGTAAAGATAGAGGTATCACCGAAACAAGATACAGGGATAGGTTCGCTGAAATCTTGCTCAATAGTCCCAGTCACTATTTCGGTGCCAGCAATGTTGTCAAATCTAGCCATGTAACTTCCTTCTGAAGGAAGAACTTGACATGAGATTGGATGGTGCACAATTCCCTGTGTCACACAACCCCAAGTTCCGCCTGTCTTCGTAGTGGTCCAAGCAGCTAAATCACACTCTTCAAATCCACCGTCGCTGAACTGTTCCACTCCAGCTGCTGGGCAAGGCTTCTTTCCCATACTTATTAATCCACAGTTAGCTCTGCCACGTGTATATTCGTTGTCTACGGCTCCTCCAGATTTTAGAGGCATATTTTAGTCCTCCAGATAGCAGAACCAAACCTCATAAGGTGAGCCTGTGCCTTCCGTCCAAACTAGACAGATTTTACCATTTTGAACATTCTGGTTACTGGACAAATAAGTCGGATTGTTATAAGTGTGTTCGTCTGTGAAAAGTTCAACAGCTACAAGCCAGAAGATTCCATTAAAGTGAATAACCCAAATCTTTCCATCCTTAACATAGGAGATATAGAGCTTTCCACCACTACCAACAGCAATAACAGGGTAAGAAGCTCCAGATATGACTAAGACTTTCTCAGTACCTAAAGCGTCGTTTTCAAATTTGTTATAACAGAGTTCACCAGTAGATTTGATGTATGCTAAATGGATTCTTTCTGGGTCGCCTTTGTTTTGAGCTTCGCTACAGGCACAGAAGTCACTGAAACCCGTTCCTAGTGTGGCGATACAAACAAAGGAATTAATGCAAAAGCCTTCTTCATCTACCAAGTTATAGTAGAGTTTATTGTCTCCACCCTTTGCCAAAGCGAACATAGTAAACGGGCTTGAAGTTTTATAAGTTAGAATTTGTGCTCCACCTGTTGTTGTGCCGCCATACGGAACTTCAGTACTTTCGCACTGCACATCTGTCCACCAGCCCACAGCAACTCCACCTCTCTCATCTGTTCTGTGAACAATCCAAAAATCTAGATCACCCTTTAAGCTCGCTATAACTGAGCCACCTTGAGTTGTAGTCATAGAACAGGAAGCTCCACTTCTAAACTGCAAAGTTTGGTCAGAAATGTTATAGAAATCTTCCCATGTAGCGCCACCATTGCTTCCCATGTAAAAAAGTGTTAAGTCGTAAGGTCTATTGTAAACGTCTAAGGCTCCTCTGTTTGGATATTGCACATCGATGTTTCCACCATAATAAGGACCAACAGTGAAGTCATCAAGTGTGGTTGGAGATGTCCAAGTTTTACCATCTATACTTGCACAGTATCTAGTTTCTTTTGTTGGGGCTCCCATCCAGTAAAGAACAAAGAAGTTGGAGCCGTCATAGAAAACCTTGCGTTGGTAAGTGTCTCTTGTTGGGTCTCCTTCGTCAGTTTCTGCTACTTTTTCTGGAGCTAAGCCTGCTGGTGTGAATGTTCCGGATAAGCTTCGAGCTGTGAGTCCAATGTATACTTTGCCTTTTAGGCGGTCGTTTTCTATTGCTCCTCCGCTGCGAAGGGGCATTTCACTTCTTTGCCTTCCACATTTCGATGGTTAAGCCAAAGTTTGTTGACGCTATTCCGATGTCTCTCATGTCTACTTTGCCGTCGCCGTTCAAGTCACAATCCGGATTCCAGTGAGGTTGACCTGGTGTCGAGGTATAAGCAGCTTGTAGTAAGTTAAGATCTTGTGCATCTATAACACCGTCTCTGTTTACATCTCCTAGCTTACGGAAAGCTTCACGATCGGCTGGTGTAATGACTAATAGTGCCGTTGGTACAGGTAGTGGCGGTGGCGCCGTAACTGGTTTCCACGCTATGAGCACAGCTGACAGCCCACTCTGAGCTGTATTACCAATATATACTGTTTCAATATTAAACCAGTCAATCAAAAGAGTTTGAGGATAAGTTAGAGCAGCAACAGTAATCTTATGTGGACCATCTTTTTTATTCATATAGAGGTCAAACGTGCCAGTATTACTGAAAATAGTCAGTGCAATCCCGCTGAGTTTCGGAAACTCTTCAGCTGGAGACCTAGCCGTTCCTAAATCTACGGTTTCAACATAATAGTCACTGGCAAGCATTAAAGCTCCATGCTTCCGCAACCCATGTGCAACAACATCAACATATGCAGAAGGTGTAGGTGCTGGAGGCATTCCTGGAATGCGTACTGCAGGTGCAGGTGGTTTTAGCCTAAGCTCTTCAAGTTCTTTGACTATTTTCCTAAGTTCTATGAGAAATTCTCGGTAAGGGTGAGGGATTCTACTGTCAATTAGCGGTTCTTCTCTAGCTTTTTTAAGAAGCGCAGCAACCATTTTAGCAGCCTACTTAGAGTTTTTCTTCGTCATCCCAGTAGATTACGGTTCCAGCTATCGCAGAGCTGGCTTTTAGGTAGAGGTTTTCCCCGGCTACCAGCATAATTATGGTTCTTTCAGGGTCGTACTCAGGAGGTATCCATCCATTACTATCTGCTGCAACATTATAGTCATCAAACATCATCGTGTATGTGGTTCCATCATGTTCGAGTTTCTTTATTTCCACTGTGCGTTTAGTGGCGTCGCATATCAACACGATGGCCACTATGTTTCTCTTTATTCCGTCACCCACAACGGCGCTGAATACTGCTGTGTCGCTTGTGCCAATGTCCACATCTTTAAATTTTAGTCGTTCTCTTATCTGGTCTCTTGTGACCAACTTATTCAGCCTCCAAAGCTGCCGCATCATCTAGACTAATTGGAGCAACATTCCAATCCTTCCTAAGATTTACGTCTAGAGGAAGCGGGTTACTCGTGAAGCCTATAGTCAAGAAAGTTGCCGGAATATGACGCAGAGCAATGTCTCTAATGACTCGGTTATAAGGACCAACTCCTACGAGAACCGGCATCAAGGCTTGGAAGTGGTAGAGCGCAAATAGTATGTTGGCTACTATATTGTGAGTTCTAGTGTCTGTGTTATACCATTCGTGTCCAATATGAGTTTTCGGTGGGATCACATACTCCATAAAGTCCGTAGGCTTATCATATGGAGACTCAACTCCACTATAGTAGCCTGTTAAGTCTCCTGCGCTAGGCTGAATTGGGTCAATTTCTGGGAACTTGCCTGGAACATTTGTGCCTTCTGGAATTCGTGGATAGACTAGGATTTGGTGTGGTTTCCACCCTATCGCTCCGTGTAAGATCCACGGGAAGCCTTTATCCGTAGTTGCGTCGAGGTAGAGTATGTCGACGGCCTTGTTTCTGGGGTCTCGAAGCCAGAGTTCAGCTTGCGCCGAAACGGTAGCGAGGTCGACAACAGTGCCTGCTGCGTTAATGAGCTTGTAGGGTTTATAGTGCATTATGCGTCTACGAACAACTCTTCCAAAAATCCAACCCTCGTCAAATTCTAAGGCTAGCAGATGGTTAGGCAGCAAGAACTTTTCTACTATGGGAACGATTCCACGTTTCGTCATGTTTTCACCTTTTCTCTTCTAAAGAGAAGTATCTGGAACTAGCATATATAATTTTATTCTAGAAGATTTCTCTATTACCTAACCACCAACACTGGTATCTGCTGTATTCCCATCTGTTGTGATACAAAAGCACGGTGTCTTCCTTCATGTCGGGGAAAACCACCCCACATACTAGTATAATCAAGTATTAAAGGTGGAAGCTTCCTCTTGGCCATAATAACTTTCCGAATATAACCCAAAGATGTCTTGGAGAAGTATCTTGCCCGTAGGTCCAATACTGCAGGAATAAGTGCCGTAGCTGGGTGTGGAACTTTACCCAAGAATTCTTTGGGGCTCATCCAAACCAATTCAACAGTGCCATATTGACCCAACTGCTTTGTCATACTTTCAAGTAAATTTTCATCAAGCGGATACTCCAACAAGACACCAATTTACTTTATAATTCAGGTTCATTTTAAGATTTCCAAAAAAAGAGATATCCTAATTTGCTAACTTGGCTTAAGCTCTGCAGATTTCGGCACAAATTTCTCGTAGAGTGTCAGCATTTCCATGCGAAGCATCTTTTTACTTTCTAATAGCTTTAACTGCCCCACTATTATGCCTTCAGCAACTTCGCCGATTTCAATTGTCTTTGTTTCATTAGTGAAATCTGAGTCCCAAATCGCGAAAGTGCTACCATCCGCTTTCCTAATATTCTTCATCTTAAAACGTTTCATTTCCTCTTCAGAGAAGCTAAGGCTATTCTGAAGGTCTCTAATTATCTTAAGGGTAACCACATCACCTTGGAATGGCAGAACATTCAATAATGCAATCCGTTCCTCAATGTTTAGTTCGTATTTCATGGAATCTGATAAGACATGAAACCTTAAAAACTTAACTATAAAAAAAGGGGTTTAAGGCTGAACTGTTAGCTTTTGCTATTCTTCTTCTGGTGGCTTGTATTTTAATGGGATGTTGAGTCCTCTAGTCCATCTCATCTCGTTGTACTGATCAAGAGTAATTGTTGCCCCTGCCAACACCTTATTTCTAAGTGCAGCACCGATCAAGTCTCGTTCTCTGGGGCTCTTTGGTTGTCTCGCTAGCAGGTCTTCAATTGTGAAACCCTCGAATATTTTGACTATCTGGGCGTTTATTTTGTCAAATTCAGGCGGGTTATAGTCGTTTTCTGGTCCTGATGTCATGTCAGGCGGTGCCTTAAATAACTCTTCAAGTTTGGCTTCAATTTCTTCCGACATCTCAATCACCTTATGCAGAGGTGGTTATCGCCGTCCAAGTTGTGCCACCGTCTGTGTTGATGTATGCTCTGTTGGTTGTGCCGCTACCGTCCGTTCTCAAATACAGTGAGCCCTTTGGGGCAGACATTGTTGGGGCTCCTGCACCCGAGAGTATCTCAATATCTGCCATGCCAAGTCTTATGTCCGCTTCACTTGGCGTAAGTGGGTATGATTTGTCTCCACCTTGCATGTCAATGCCGTACTTCACCACTACCCCGCTTGTGCTTTTCATCATGATGCCTGCTGAGTAAGTTGCCCCAGAAAGTAATTGAAACTCCATGTCTATTCCGTAAAGGCTGGTGATTGTGTCTCCTGCGGCTGTTTCTACTTTGATGCGTAATCCAGAGAACTCTGTTATTGTGCAGCCACCTTTAGTATAATGCTCGATCTCTAGTGACCTTATAGTTCCAATGTTAACGCTTGCGGCAACTCTTCCCTCGATGTTGAGTACTCTTATGGTTCCCGTTGCGGTAAGCCTGTTGTCTCCTCTAAGGCGCATGCCTTTTGTAGTGCCGAGTGCCGATAACAGCTCATTGCGAAAATCAAGGTCTATGACTTCACCGTCAGCAGTAAAACTCATAGGGCTGTTTCGAGTTTCAACTTCAAGCTTCCCATCGACTCGCAATCTTCCAGCTCTAATTGCTCTTCTTATTAAGACTCCCATACTTTCACCACATTTTACATGGTAACCGATTTACGGTTTTAACCTATAGAGGCTATATGGTTGTGTCAAGTTGTCTAAGTTGTCATAATGACGTCGTTGGTTGTGCCTGGAAGATTTGCGGGGTCGATATATTCTCTGAGAATGTTCTCGGGGATAAAGCTTGCACCAATGAAGTATGGATACGAGGTTCCAGTTGCTCTTTGGAAGATCTTGCCCAAGACCGTTGTGCCATGTTTAAAGATGAATGCGATGTCTAGTTCCTTAACGCCGTAGTCACTTTGAACTATGGGCCTTTTGACTAAAATCCCAGGCTTAGGCTTTCCGTCAACTGTGAGCTGTATAGACTCCATTTTCGGGTCCAGCTCATAGTCGCCTATGGCTACGACCACGTGCACAGCGTTTTTGCCGATTTTCACAGCGTTTCCTGAAGTCCCGGCCATCAGGGTTGTGCCACTGTGAATCCAGTTTGCTAGTGCTCCTCCTGTTACAGAGGGGTTGGTTTCCCAGTCGTCGCCTATGCCGAAGAACCCGGCTCTGGGTTCAACCATGCCGAATTTTCCAGCTTCTGGGCGTTCTCCATCGAACCTCTTCGAGAATTGTTTGGTGGCAACCATGCAGCCCATTAGGATCTCTGCGCGGTGGCGATTAAGAATGTCAACGACTTCTCTGTATTTTTCGTTCAAGACAAACTGTCGTTCAAAGCTTCTACCAAACTTATCCAGTTCTTCCTCAGTCAACTTTTCATATTCAAGCCCTAAGGCTTTTGCAGTTGCTTCAGCATCAGCCATATCAGCTCTTAACTGTTCAATGCTAACCATTCTTTTTCCTCCGAAAACATTATACAGAAATGACACTACTTTAATCTAATTAGCAAATTTGCCAAAAGTGAAAAATTTTGGACCGCTGCCCTCGGTGTGGATATGAACCGCCAACAGGTAAAAAGGTAGTGGTCAGAATCTGGATGACGAAACAACTCGAGAAAGAATGGAAAGAATTCGCCAGAGAGTATGACACCCAGGGAATAGCGTTCAATGAACTTTTAAGAAAAGCTAAACTCTACACTAAAATAGAGAAAAGTCGAATCGCCGTAGAGCCGCCGTCAACTAAGCCTTAAACTAAGCTTCGATCGCCAACTTGCCACGATACTGTTTTAACGCGCCCGTATCTTTTTCCACAGCTATTTTTTCGGCGATTTCTGAGCTTGAATGACCTAGAATGCCGCCTGCACCGCGTATCTTTTCAAGACGTGCTCTCGCAGTGGCCAGGACACCCTTTTCTTTGATCTCTGTCACAAGTGGGCCTTTGGCAAGTCCTAGTTTTCCTATGAGTGGGCTGTGCTCTGAACTTGAACCGCCAGAACGGATCTCTTCTATGCGTGTGCGAATTTTGGTTCTGAACTCTTCAGCTTTCGCCCTAACGTTTTCTGCCATAGCCATTTATGGACCGCCCCATCTGCGTGTAATGTCAGCTTGGGTGTTCACGAAGCGGACTACGCCATCGCCTGCGTGCTCAACTACATGTGTTACGGCTTTAACGGGCTGTAGTGCAACGAGTTTTTCAACGCCTTCGACAACTGTTTCGATGGGCTCAGTTATGAGGCTTGGTATAGCGTTTATTCTGTCCCGAAGGTTACCTTTTACTTTTGAAAAAGCTTCGACCACTTCTAACACCAAAATCTAAATTAGTAGTTGTGCTTTAAATAACTTATGGTGATAGAATGCCTGTTCTTGACCTCAGAGGATTTCTATATGTACTTCCAGTAAAAGCTGATGTTACGGTTATCGATGGTGCTTTCCATGCTAAGGGTGACATTAACTGGGACGGATACATTGACAGCCTAGATTTAGACTTGGCATATGCTGCTTATGGCTCAAAGCCTGGTTCACCAAACTGGAATCCAGATGCAGACCTGAATGGTGACGGCAAAGTAGACATGAAAGATATTGGGATAGTAAGCCATAATCAGGGTCTTTCACCTCCCAAATATGTAACTCCAGCAAAGGTGGATGTTGCAAGTGGAAAAGTTATACTGCTAGGGACTTATAGAACCCAGAGGCTTAAAACAGAATTTATTGCAGGAACCAGGGTCGCCTTTATTTTCACTACGCTTAGTATATTTGGAAGAGCCCTTATTATTCCAGTCTAGCGTCGCTTTCGTGGTGGTATGTAGGCAACCTGAAATTCAGCGGGTACTTCTAGAGGAAGTTTCCACACTTTGGGTGGAGCCCGTGTATTAGTTCTCAAAATCGGCAGAATAGGTTCTTTTGTGAACCTTTCTGCTCTTTTAAGTACTTCATCAAGCAGTGACATAAATTTAAATTACTCAAAACCGTATATAAACTTGAGGTCTAATTATGGCTCTGAGAGAAACTGTGGCTGAAAGAGTTTCTGGCTTACAGAAGCGCTCACGTATCACAACACCAATTATTCAAGAAATTCCTGCTGTAGCGAGAATAATCAGCTCAGCCTTATTCACTTTCCCAGAAGTTGACGGAGTTATTCCAGCTATAGCTCGCGGTAAAGCTTATGGAGAATTTGCAGGTTTATGGTATCGTGTGACATTTCCAAGGGCGTTGACTGATCCATCTCTAGTGGCCATTGGGGAAGCAAGACGCGGAGAAATACCTACACCTAAAGCTCCTACTATCGCTGTTAGCCCCGTGTCGATTGGTCTTCCTGTCATATCGATTGGTGTTGCTCCTGTGTCTATAGGTATAGTTAGTGCAAAAGTTCCCAAAGCAGCACGGATCTCTGTCCCAGCTGTGAGATCAGGGCATGTCCCATCCAGTCTAGGACGATTCGAATGCGGTTCTGCTATAGCCTCACTTACTGATGGCTTAAACGACCTAGTTATAACAATGGAGTCTGCTCTAGTTAGAGTTAATGAGGTTATAGATGACGTGACGGGTAGTGTTGAAGAAATACGGTCAAGCTTGCTTTCTCTAGATGCAAAAGTTGATGATTTAAGAGATAAAGTGAACAATGCTTTAGACTCATTGCGACTTAATACAGAAAAAGGAAGTAATGCTGGGTTGGATTCATTGCGGAAGAACACAGAAAGTGCAAGTAATGCCGGGTTAGATGGGCTGCGGAAGAACACAGAAAAGGGAACTAATGTTGGGCTCGACACATTACGAAAGAATACAGAGGACGCTGTGAATGAAGGTTTAGCGGCTGTGTTACCAGCGCTTTATGCTGCGTGGGGAATACCGAGAAATATGGCTCTTACACCACTGCATGTCAGAAATGTCTCATCAACAGGCTTTGAGTTTCAAAGTTATGGGAAGACCACATGTTACTATATTGCTATTGGTTCTTTCCGGTAGATTAATGTGGTTTCCGGTAGTCAATGTGAGGTTCAGTCGCAAATAAGATAAAGGACCATACAAGGTCTTCTGGAGTACCATTAAAGGAGAAGGTTTCCTTAGACTCACATACCTTTTTGAATACTTCGTCCAAGTCTACATTAGAGTCTAATTTGGCACAGGTGGATAAGAGAAAGAATACGCTTTGAAGTATTTCTTCAACAACCTCATCAGTTGGGTGATTTCTTCTCCATTTATCTGTAGCGCTTAAGACCTTCTTCGCAGACTCTAACAATGTCACGTTTGGAGTGTGGGACCACTTATTCTTCTTCATAATCCTTCTAACCGTGTCTTCACACCTTTTCAAATTAGGCAAAGAATCGCACTCCTACAAACATGAATACATAGATCAACCCTAAGCCAACATAAAAACAAGTCCATGCTAACGTGTTCTCAGTTAATCCTGCCCTTTTCTTCATAGTTAATATCGCCAAGAGTGCCAATGGAAGAATGCCAAGCATAAGAAGTGTCGTGTGTAATATAGTACACACTATCGTGTATAATAATGTACACACTATCATAACTACAGCTTGACCTTTAAGCCCATAAGTGTTTATTATCGTTTTAATTCCAAACTTTAAGTCTCCCTGCACGTCAGGTAGGTCTTTTGTTGACTGAAAACCCATAACCCATAGAAAAGCTAGAATGGAATATTGCCATGCATTACTCAAATCTCCATAAACACTCCAAACAGCTAACATTGGTAAGAAACCTCTAGACAATGCCATCCATCCAGTATTAATAAGTGGATGCACTCTTCGAGGACTAAAAGGAGCCAATGAATAAAATACAGC